>Ga0209992_10002127_pt1 | contig 18855 bp, 18 predicted proteins | sample 2SBtaG_2_FD_182564 | JGI IMG/M metagenome (GOLD analysis project Ga0209992, IMG submission 182564) | Deep subsurface microbial communities from Kolumbo volcano to uncover new lineages of life (NeLLi) - 2SBTROV12_ACTIVE470 metaG (SPAdes)... | ecosystem: Environmental > Aquatic > Marine >... | reverse complement strand
CGCCGGATGCCGTGCTTGTGTGCGCCGGGCATCACCCACATGCACCCGTTGTGTTCATCGGCATCGACCAAGGCCAGCCACACGGTCAACATGTTGCTGTCGTCGCAATACGGCTCGGTGTAGCCGGCATCTTGGTGCCACGGCACCGCGGACAGCTCGTGGCTAGGAACCTTGGGTCGCAGCCGGTACACGGCGCTGGCGATCAGCTCGGGGCCGCACATCTGCTCGGCGACACTCAACAGCCTCGGGTGACCGATCACATCGAACACGGCGGGACCATTGAGGATCCCGTTCCAGATCTCGCGGGCCAGCACCGGTGTCTGGTCGTTGAGTCGGGCCAGGCGGCTCTCGAACGGCTCGCCCTCGCACAGATCGGTGATCGCACCCTGAGCGTGCAGGCGCCGGGCCCGCACGTCCACTTCGGCGCAGATCTCGTCGATCAGCGGGGCCAGCTCCTCATCGCTGAATAACCGGTCGACGACCAGATAGCCGTCGCGGTCGAACCGCTCCATCTGCTCTGCTGACAGGGGCATAACGGTGGCGGCATCGCGTGACATGACCGATGAGATCCTCTCATTCCGGACTACGCCCGAGGCCACCCAACTTAACTGCAGCCACCTGTGCAGACGACCGGAAGCCGGCACTGCCGGTCGGCCTCGATGCCTGGCTGGGAGTGTGCCTCGATCGTCGTTACAGAGTGGGCGCTGCATGACTCTGGTTCTGCAGTGGTCCCGACGTACACCTTGTGGACCAGCCCACCGGTAGAAATCGAAACAGAGCATCGACGTGATGCGAGTGCCGTGGCCGTACGCGGCGTCGGAGATCATGCCGGTCACGCGACGGGTTCGGACCGGGGACTTGCCTGCGCAGGGGAGCAGTAAGTCCTCGCCGACGCCGAGGAACGCCGGGATAGGGGTCGAGACTTGGACGGTTTTCGGTGGCTGGGGGGGTGAAGACCACCTGGTCCAGCTCGCCGTCGATGGGGACGTCGGCGAGTCCGCGATGTTGGGGTGGAGATAGGGTCGCCATATGGCGATCGCGTCCGATTCCGCTCGCGAGAGATTCGATCGCGACGGCTTCGTCGTGATCGAGAACGTGTTGGACCCCGCCGAGCTCGAATCCTTCGGCGGGGCAGTCGATGCTGCCGTACGCGCGCGGGTCGGAACCGATGATCGACCGGTCGGCGAGAAGCCCGGTTACGAGCAGATGTTCCAGCAGTGCATGAACCTCTGGGAGGACAACCCCGACGTGCGCGCCCTGACGTTCCATCCGGGCCTCGGTGAGCTCGCGGCTTCGCTGCTCAGCGCCGAGACCCTGCGCATCTGGATCGATCAGGCCTTGTACAAGGAGCCGGGAGGACGTCCGACGGATCCGCATCAGGACTGGCCACTGTGGCCGATCAGCCCGGCCCGCCAGGTGACGGCCTGGATCCCCTTCGAGGGGTCGACCGTGAGCGGCGGGGCCATGGGGTATTCGCCCGGCTCTCACCGCGTGGGGATCGCGGACTTCTCCGATGTCGATCGCCAGGTTCGCGCGACCGTTCATGGCGACGACGTGCCGTACCCGTACGTCGATCGCGCCGAGGTCGCCGACCCCGAATGGGTCGAGGCACCGGTGGGTTCGGTCGTCTTTCACCACTCGATGACCGTCCACCGTGCCGGGGCGAACACTTCCGATCGGACGCGCCGCGTGTACTGCATCGCGTATTTCGAGGACGGCTGCGTGCGTTCGACGTCGCACCCCCATCAGAGCGTCGATCGCCAACGGACCGAGGCGGGTCACCGGGTCCAGGGGCCGGTCACGCCCGTTGCATGGCCCCGACCGGAGGGCGACCTGCCGGAGCCCCCGCCGATGGCGATGGGCCAGCCCCCGAGGACCGGGTTCCGATAGCGATCAACGCGAACCCGGCCTCTGTCATCGCCATCACGGTGTCGCAGTTCGCGACCCCCATGGGCTCGCGCAGCTCGGCTGATCCCTTCCCGCTTCGGGTGGCTGCCGGGTTCGTAGAGATCTTCAAGGACACGTCGGTGCTCGATCGTCAACCAGAGCAGCCCGAGGTGGCTGCGGCCCGCACCGCACTGATTCCTTCGCTTGCGGCCCCGTTGGAGAGCACGACCTGTGAGGTTGAGAGTCCGCCGAAGGTCGGTCGCGAAGGCGAGGCCGCTGAGAGGTCCTGGTGGGGTTAGGGGTCGCCGAGTGAGATGTGTGGGACTCGGCCCTCGCCGTCTCTCAACAACGCTTCCCGGCGTTCACGTCCCAGCCGATCTCGAGCGGATCGCGAGCTGTCCGCGTGGACGCGACTCCGGCCAGCAATAGCGAGCGGTGTCTGAGCGAAAGCTGGTGCAGTGGTGATTGCTCGAAACAGCCTGGCCTCGCTTGAAGTCCGCCCCGGCGGGCGACTGTGCCGCGAGGCTCTGCGTCCGCAGAGTTTGGAGCGCGTGCGCGAGGATGACGCAACGCGAGACGAGGAGCCGGGGTATGGCCGCGCTGTCGATCACCTTTCCCGGGGGGAGACGGACAGTCACCCCTGCCGAAGCCCCTCATGGTCCGTGCCTACGGTCCCCCATTCGACTCGCGCGGTCCGGCAACGAACACGTTCACCGACACCATTGTCCGAGACCGCCGCGGCGTCACCGTGCACGTCGTGGACAAGCCGCCGGGCACCGACGACCGGGCGAATATCGCTGGTCTCGATGATGGGCAGTCGACTCGAGTCCGCCCGCATCACTATTCGCCGAAACGGTGGCCACCATGGCAACCACTTCGGGATTGCCAACTCGAGTGGGCGGGTGGACACCAGCAACTGGAACCTCAACGCCACCGAGTTGGCGCCGGGCGACTTGGTGCAGATCTACCAGCGTCGTGTCGACGGTCCCGGCGGCTCTTACATCGAGCCCGACCAGGTGCTGATCTACGAGTTCACCCACGAACCTGGCTGACCCTCGGCAACCCGCGGAGGAATGGAGGACAACCTCAACCCTCTGCCTGCCTGCCCGGCCGGTCGACCTCTACCACCCACCACGCCACTGCCGGCATGTTCGGATTCTTGTGAGCGGCCGGCCAACTCGGATCAGTGAGTCGATACAGGGCGGTGGAATACTCGGCGGGGTCGCTCACGGACGGGTTGGATCGTTCGCGCCTGAACCCGCGTCTGGCGATCAGGGGCGCCGGCCAACGAGGTCGAGATAGCGAGTCTGTAGCTCGGCATCGTCGGGCACGTTGCCTGACGGTCCATCACCGAACATCCCGGACTGAGACAGCATCGGGACCATGGGCTGCAGGTCGTCCCACACCCGCTGCACAACGCCGTCGTCGAGTTGCTCCTCGGCACCGATTGCTCGCGCCAGATCCCATGCGTGGGTCGCGTAGTCCCCAATCCGAAAGTCGATGAACTGGGTCTTTGGGATGTCGCCCATGGGATGGGGAACCGTTCCTTCCAGACCCCCGGCTGCGGCGAACGCCTCATGCATCTGTTCCGCGAGATCGCTGAACGCATCAATCGGATCGTCAGCGGCTCTGAGAAGGTCGTCGTCGAGACCGGCCAGGACTTCTTCGCGGGACACTCCGGTCAACAGCTGAAACCCCATTCGGGTGGCCAGCAGCATGTGGTTCACGAGGTCGCTCACCGTCCACTCGCTGCACGGTGTTGGCAGCAACCACTGATCTGCGCTCACCTGTACCAGCCGCGATTCGAACTCGTCACGTGCCCGTCTCAATGCCTCGATCGAATCCATCCGCGCAGGCTACCGACCAGCACACCGCGGCAAGCACGCGAAGTGGACCAGCGCCCTCACGCCGGCAGTTTGGTATGCGAACCGGAGGACTTCTCCTCCCCGCTTGGGGTGGTGTTAGCGAGTGTCGCGGGCCGAGGATGGCGGGCGGGCGTAGGGTTGTCGGCCGCGACCTGTCAGGCTCGCCGCCCGCGCCGGAGCCCGGAGTCGGTGGTCGAGTGACGAAATGGAGCATCCGCGAACTGGGACGCTATTGGTGCGATTGGCAACCTCGCAGGCGCTCTCGGTGTCACGGCGACTCTCGGCTACCTGGTGGTGCAGCTGAAACACAACAACAGGCAGCTGCGGCTCACCACAGCCAATGTCGTCACCGAGGAACTCCAAACACTGTTCAGCCTGCTTGCCGCCGATGAAGGCCTCAGCGCGATCTTCGCTGGGGCCGCGGAACACAGCGATCTCGAGGGCACGAGCCGGGTCCGCTACTTCGCGTTCACGAACAACGTCATCCGGGTGCATGAGAACGGCTATCTCCAGATGTTGGATGGAGCCATCTCCGATGCCTACTGGCAGGGCGTGACGCGGATGATGATCGACTACACGAAGATGCCTGCATTCGCCGCGTACTGGGATCACCGCAAACACTGGAGCTCTGACGAGTTTGTCCGGCATGTGGAGACCGAGGTGCTGTCACAGCCTGCTCGGGTGAACATTCGCCCCATCGGCTCGACCTGACACACGACTGCCAGCGGGTTGGGGTGGCGCTGGTCACCTCGAGGCTCGTGGCCGCGGGGCGCTGCAGGGAGCTGGTCGGTGGGCGGTGATTCGATCAGAAGAAGGGTGCGGGCGATGGGGGAAGTACGTTCCGATGATGAGTGCTGGGCCTGGGTCGTCTTTCCCCTTGCCGAAGGACGTGCTGCTGGCAGACGCCGCAGCGGCCTTGCGTGATGGGGGTCATTGGGGTTGGGTCGTCGATACCCGATGGCGATCGGTGTACGTGACCGATGAGGCACTGCTCTCATTCGGGGGTGGTGAGCTCGCGCCGTGGGCAATCGGTGAACCGGAGTTCAGTTCGCCGTGGGTGGCGGCCGCGCGGACCTGGGTGTCGGGTGGTCTGACCGATGAGCTGTTGCGGAGTTCCTTCACCGGGTTGGGCCCTCACATGCTTGCTGACCTTGGTGGTGACCGCACCGCCCTGGCCGAGCTGATCGACCCGTTGTTCCACGATCTGGTCGGAGGGCTCACACCGGCGGATCGTGAGGTCGGGCTGGGTTCGATCGATGTAGCCAGCGGGGGTGGAACGCGGCGTCTACCCGTACTGGTGTGCCGTATCCGCGACACCCAGGGGCGACACGTGGGCAGTGCGGTGATTCCCAAGCCTTCGGTTGGTATGTCCACGATCGGGGCGATGACCGCGACGGGGGACCTGTCCCATTTTGAGCGCATGCAGAGCGTCGCGGAACCCGCGAGGAGACCTGCAGCCGTGTTGTTCGCGGATCTGGAGGGCTCCTCGCAGCTCGCCCGAACCCTGCCCACAGCGACCTACTTCGCGTTGGGGCGCCGTCTGGTGCGTGTCGCGGATCAGTGCATCGTCGATGCTGGCGGGCTGGTCGGAAGACATGTCGGTGACGGGATGGTGGCGTTCTTTCTGGCTGGTTCCGCGGGCTCCGAGTCCAGCGCAGCAGCGAGTTGTATCGGCGCGACGCGAGCGATCAGGGCCGCGGTTGACGATGTGGCGACACGCAGCGGGCTCGCTGTCGAGGACGTCGTGGTGCGTTTTGGTCTGCACTGGGGCTCGACGCTGTATGTGGGCAACATCACCACGGTCGGGCGAACCGAGGTGACGGCCCTGGGCGATGAAGTCAATGAGGCCGCCCGAATTGAGGCATGCGCGACAGGTGGCCGGGCACTGGCCTCCAAGACACTCCTCGAGCGGCTCGACGCCGGCGACGCTGCTGAACTTGGGCTCGACCCCAACGATGTCACCTACACACCGCTCGCCGACCTTGACTCCGCCACGGAGAAGGCTCGCCGCGACGCGCCCTCCATCGCCGTGTGCGACATCTAGAAAACGCGCCACCTCAAACCCCCAACACACACAACGCGCCTACTTCGACGCTCGACCCGAGGTCTGAACCCACCGCGTTCCGCGGGCGCGAACCGGCATGACCGGGTGGCGTGCAAAGAGCCGAAACTTGGTCGATAGTGCTCGCTCAGCGAACCCTTTCGACCACAGAAGCCGATGCCGGCTCCCGTGTGGAGGGTGTGTCCGTTCCGCGCGCACAGGGGCGCAAATTTCGACACCGAGACCGCCTGGGACGGCCTGGCTGTCGACAGCTCGGGCGATTCGCCGGTGACGTGCTTTTGTCGACACTGGGACCGGTTTGACCGGTTTCAGTGTCGAGATTTCCGGGCTACAACACCCGCATAAGTGCCGGTAGCGCTCAGATCGAGGGGCGAATCGGGTGCGGTTCCGCGGAACCGCCCGACAACGCGCGGATCTGGCGATACCGGACACCGAGCCGACCGCCCCATCCGTGCCGACCGCCTGCCACCGCCTCCACTGAATGAACCTCGGGGTGGGGCAGACATACCCAAACCGCACCGGGCGCGGCCACCCCAGAGCGCCCGGACCCCCTTATTCGTCGTCGCGGCGGCGCTGGTGGGCGGGGAGGCCGAAGCGGATCGGATGCAACGCGGTGAGGTCGATGTCCAGCAGTGTCGGACCCTGCCGTTCGACGGCGCGACCGAAGGCCGCCTCGAAGTCGTCGACCGAGGAGACCTTCTCGGCGGTCACACCCATTCCCTCGGCGACCTGGACGAAGTCGGGCGTCGCGAGCTCGGTGCCGTGCACGTCTCCCAGGACGGCCTCCTGGATCACCCGCAAGACGCCGTACCCCTTGTCGTTGAACACGCACACGATCACCGGCACCTGATGCTGCGCCGCCGATGAGAGTTCGCCGATCGACAGCATGAACCCGCCGTCTCCCTGGATCACCACGGTGTGACAGCCCGAGCCGATCGCGGCTCCGATGCCGAACGGCAGGCCCGGCCCGATCGCCGAGCTGGCCGCGCGGATCGACGTCCCCGATTCGACGATCGGCAGGAGCCGGTTGCCCCACATGTAGTTGGGCACCGTGCTGTCGCGGCAGATGCGCCCGTCGGCCGGCAACAGGCGCCGCATGATCGACATGATCCCAGCGTGATCGGGTCCGATGTCCTCGAGGAGTGACTCGTTGTCGGCGTCGCGGATCTTGCGGGCACGGTCGACGAAGCCGTCGTCGACCGAGGTTTCACCGAGTCGTTCGACGAGTCCGGCCAGACCGAGTTTGGCGTCGCCGACAATTCCGAGCGACGCCGGGTAGTTGCGACCGATGACCCCTGCATCCGCGTCGAGGTGAATGAGCTGCTCGGGCAGATCGAGCGCCCACACGCGAGTCGCGTAGTTCTGGAACCGGGTGCCGACGGCAAGCAGCAGGTCGCACTCGTCGAAGAGATCCACGGCCGGCATGCGATCCGACCGGAAGCCCAGACACAGATCGTGATCCTCGGGGATTGCGCCGCGCCCCTCGATCGTCGTGATCACCGGAGCACCGAGAGCCTCCGCCAGAGCCGTCAGCTCCGCAGCGGCCCCCGCGAGATTGACGCCACCGCCTGCCCAGATCACCGGTCGCTCGACGGCCGCGAGCTGCTCGGCGGCCTGGTCGAGAAGCCCAGCGTCGGGGACGAGGCGCGCCACTTCGGGAGATCCGACCACCTCGACCTCGGCGACGCGGTACTGCAGGTCGATCGGGATCTCCACGGCGCCGGGCTGGGGACGGCCCCGCCGGATGTCGTCCGCGACGCGCGCCACCTCACGGCTGATGTCCTCGGTGTGGCGGACCGTTGCCACCTCGCGGCACACAGAACGCAACATGTCGGCCTGGGTCTCGTGTTCGTGCAGGAAACCCTTGCCCTTGCCCAAGAAGCGGGACTCGATCTGGCCGGTGATCATCATCACCCGCGACGACACGAAGGCCGCCTCGTACAACCCGGCCACTGCGTTGGCGGCACCCGGCCCAGTGGAGGTCAGCACCACGCACAGCTCATTCGTCGCGCGGGAGTAGGCGTCCGCAGCATGTGCCGCGGCCTGCTCGTGCCGCACATTGACCACCTCGATGTCGTCGCTGCGGCTGAGGGCGTCGTAGGTCGGGAGGTTGTGCACACTCACGATGCCGAAGACGTGGCGGACACCGAGGTTGGAAAGGGTCGCGGCGACGGCCTCGCCGCCGGTCATGGACGCTGTCGTTGCTGTCACGGGGCGAACCGTAGCCGGGGCGCCCAGAAGGTTCGGGTGTCAGCCGGTCGGTCGGTCCGAGCCCAGCGCCGCGAGCACCTCGTCGCGCCGGCCCTCGGGATGTGTGTGAGTGGGATCGATCCCGTACCAGTCGTGGGCCCGCTGCATCTCATGGCCGTCGCACACGATGGAGAGCGACTCGGGTCCCATGAGCGCTGGGTGTTGGGCTCCGCACGCGTAGGCGAGCCGAAGGAGCTCCCGACGCAACCCCTCGATGTAATGACCCACCCGGACGCCCTTGCTCGTCGGGTCGAGGCCGCGCTCGAACCAGGAGTTCTGCGTGGCGACGCCGGTCGGGCAGTGCCCGGTGTGACACTTCTGGGCCTGAATACAGCCGGCTGCGAGCATGGCCTCGCGGCCCACGTTGATCAGATCGATCCCGAGGTTGGCTGCCAGCGCGGCTTGAGGAGGCAGGCCGAGCTTTCCAGATCCGATGAACACGACGTCGCCCGACAACCCCGCCTCGCAGAAGGACCGATAGACCGACCCGAGCGCGTGGAAGAACGGCAGCGCGACGTGATCGGTGAACACCAGCGGCCCCGCACCCGTTCCGCCCTCTCCTCCGTCGATGGTGACGAAGTCGGGCCCGCGGCCGCTGTCGGCCATGTGTCGTGACAGGTCGACCCAGAACGCCTCTTGACCGACCGCCGACTTGATCCCCACCGGGAGGCCCGATGCGTCGGCGAGTTGCTCGACGAAGTCGACCAGGCCGGCGATGTCGCCGAATGCGGAATGCGAGTTCGGGCTCGCGACGTCCTGCCCCACCGGCACGCCGCGCGCGGCGGCGATCTCCTTAGTGACCTTGGGGGCGGGGAGCAGTCCACCCATCCCGGGTTTGGCCCCTTGTGACAGCTTGAGCTCGATCGCTTTCACCGGACCCTTCGAGACCGTTTCGAGCATCCGGTCGAGTGAAAAGGTACCGTCGTCGGCGCGGGCGCCGAAGTACCCGGTTCCGATCTGAAAGACGAGATCTCCGCCGTGGAGGTGATGGGGGGAGATGCCTCCCTCGCCGGTGTTGTGGAGGCACCCCGCCTGCGCCGCCCCCTCGTTGAGGGCCCTCACCGCCGCTCCGGAAAGCGAACCGAAGCTCATCCCGGAGATGTTCACGATCGAGTCGGGACGGAACGCGCCAGGTCGGTTCCGCCACGCACCGAGCGTCTTGGTGCAGGGAATCGGCGCTCCGGCCTCGATGGTCCGAGCCACGGGAAAGGCGCTGTGACGGAAGGTCAGGTGGCCGGTGACGTCGACATCGGTGTCGGTCCCGAACCCGAAGTACGGGTTCTGCCGCTTGGCTGTCGTATAGACCCAGCGACGCTCGTCACGGCTGAAGGGCCTCTCCTCCTCGTTGTCCGCCACGATGTACTGGCGCAACTCTGGGCCGGCCTTCTCGAGAAGGAACCGGAGATGCCCCACGACAGGAAACGTTCGCAGGATCGCGTGCTTGCGTTGGAAGACGTCATGCAGGGCAACGACGAGCGACACACCGCCGATCACCACGACAACGATCAGCCACCACGCCATGCTCCGACGTTAGCTGCCGTCATCGCCTGTGCATCGCTCCGGCCGATTTGTGGACGCGATTCCACTTACCGTGGCCACCGTCCACTCTCTGGGCGAGTTGCTATCGTCGCCGGCAGCGATGACCACTCGAACCGAGCGCCGCCGGCAGCAGACGCACGACATTCTGCTCGACGCGCTCCACTCCACGATCACCGAGAGCGGGTTGGCGGCCACGACCGTCGCAGAGGTGGCAGAACGGGCCGACGTCGCGATCGGAACCTTCTACAACCACTTCGAGGGCCGCGACGAGGCCATCACCGAACTCGCGGACCGGCTCGGCACCGAGATCCGGGACATCATCGATTCGTTGATCGAGGGTGTGGAATCGATGGTCGAGGCGTTGGATCTCCTGACCATCGGCTTCCTCGACCGGCTCTATGGCGAGCCAGCGTGGGGCCGCTTCATGGTCGAGGTCGGGACCACACCCGCCTGGCCCAGAAAGCACCTGTCTCTCGCCCTCAGCCGCCTCGTCGCGGAAGGCCAGCGGAGAGGCGAATTCAGCGACGGGGATTCCTACGAGCGCGGCTACCTCGTCGGCTCGGTCATCCGCGGCGTGATCGACCTGCACCTCGACCCAGGGCGACCGCGAGTGTCTGAGGAGATGCTGCTTCCGGTCGTGCGCGCAGCCGCCGGCGCTCCGCTGATCGCGGACTGATCGTCCCTTCGAGAGCGTCAGGCCACGTTTGCGCCGCAGAGGACAACCGCGACGCGCTCGGACGGCGACAGCGTCACGGCCCCAGTCCGTAGGGCCGCGAGCGCCGCGGCGCCGGCCGCTTCCACCTTGAGCCGCGCAGCGCGCCACAACACAGCCTGCGCGTCGAGAACGGCATCGTCGTCGACGAGAACGCTCTGTGCGCCCGAGTTCTGCAACGCCGCCCAGCCCACCGACCCGAGACGGCGTGCGCCAAGGGCGTCTGCGCCAACCCCAGACACAGCGACATCAACCGGCTCCCCCGCCGCCAGCGCCGACGAGTAGGTCGGGGTTCCCGTCGTCTCCACGACGACGATCCTCCGCGCCGAGCCAAACCACGAACTCAGCCCGCCGGCGAGCCCTCCGCCGCCGCACGCGACGACGATCGTGTCGAGGTCCGGACGTTGGACGTCGAGCTCTGCCGCGAGAGTGGCCGCACCGGTCACCACCTCTGTCTGGTCGTACGCATGCACCGAGGTGACCTCACGTATGACCGACCACTCCTCGGCGGCCGCCAGTGCGGCGCTGTACTCCGAACCCACCTGATGGACCACAGCCCCGTGGTTGTGCAGCGCCTCGACCTTGGCCGGCGCTGCGATCTCGGGCACGAACACGTTGGCCGGCTGTCCGATACGTGATGCCGCCCAGGCGACCGCGACGCCGTGGTTGCCACCGGAGGCTGCGACGACACCGTCATTCCCAATCGTCGAGCTAAGCAAAGCGTTGAGCGCACCGCGGGCCTTGAACGATCCAGTGTGCTGAAGGTGCTCCAGTTTGAGTGCGAGAACGTCACACTCCACACCGAGATCGGCGCCGTCGACGTCGAGGACCGGCGTCCTTCTGATGTGTGGCCTGAGGCGACCGGCAGCGGTCTCGATGGCCGGCCTGTCGATCGTCACGACGAGGACCAGCGCTCCATTCCACCCATGCCGTATTGGCGAAGGATCAGGGCGCGCTCGGGCCGGATCGCGAGAAACGCGGTGTCGGGAGAGCCGTCTGGACCTCCCGGGGCGAACAGGTTGAGGTCGTAGTCGAACACGCCCTCCCACAGGCGACGCTTGGTCTCCAGATCGGTGAACACCTCGGCGCTCCCCCACAACTCCGCGCCGTCGCCCTTTTCGGTCACCTGCCAGTGCAGACACACCTGATCGTTTGCTGCGACGTTGCGCGCCTTGACCGAGCCGGCACCCAACATGGTCCACAGCACGTCGCCCTCCCAGCACGGATGAACGGGCACCACATCGGGTGCGCCGTCGGCTCCCACCGTGGCGATGTGCGCCCAGGGGCTCAGCTCGGTGGCAAACGTCTTGAAGTCGTCGAGTTCCATCTCTGCGGTCCTTTACAGTGCGCGGCGATGACCACTTCACAGCATCCACCGACCGATCTCAAGGTCGGATTCATCGGTCTCGGAAACGTCGGCGGCAAGCTCGCGGGAAGCCTGGTCCGCAACGGCGTCGAGGTCATGGTGAGGGACCTCGACCGGGGGGCCGCGCAACGGTTCATCGACAACGGAGCCGGTTGGGCGGACAGTCCAGCGGAGATGGCGGCGGCCTGTGACGTCGTGATCACCTGCCTGCCGAGTCCCGCGGCGAGCGCCGCGGTGATGGAAGCCGACGACGGTGTTCTGGCCGGGCTGCGGCCCGACTCGATCTGGGCCGAGATGAGTACGACGGACGAGTCAGAGGTGCACCGGCTCGGCGAGCTCGTACGAGCTCTGGGCGCGTCTCCCGTGGACTGCCCCGTCTCGGGCGGCTGTCATCGGGCGGCCACCGGCAACATCGCCATCTTCGCCGGCTGCGAACGGGAGGTGTTCGAGCGGATGCTTCCGATTCTCACCACCATGGGGCACCGCATCCTGCACACGGGCGCCCTGGGATCGGCATCGATCCTCAAGGTCGTCACCAACTACCTCGCGACCGCCAACCTGCTCTCGCTGGCCGAGGCGCTCGTCACCTCGAAGGCGGCCGGGATGGATCTCAACACGACGTATGAGGCCATCAGAATCTCGTCTGGCAACTCGTTCGTTCACGAGACGGAGAGCCAGGTGATCCTCAACGGAAGCCGCGACATCAATTTCACCATGGACCTCGTCGTGAAGGACATCAGCCTCTTCCAGTCGGTCGCCGATCGAGCCGGCGTCCCTCTCGAACTGTCGCCTCTCTTCGTGGACATTTTCGAAGACGCGCAGGCCAGATATGGCGCTCGCGAGTGGTCGCCCAACGTGATCCGACGGCTCGAGGATGCGACTGGGCTCGAGATCCTGGCGCCGGGTTTCCCAGCTGAGATGCTCGACGATGAGCCGGAAAAGCCCGGCTACGAGGTCGTGCCCGACCGCGGTCCCTAGCCTGGGGAGATGCTCGACGTTCCCGCCGCCTACGCCACCGTCCTCGACGACCAGTGGCGCCAGCTCGCGGGTGCGGGTGAATGGCTCACCGGCGCTCAGCGGGTCGAGGTGGCGCGGATCACCCGTCTGGCCCGCCAGGGCGCGAGCGAGATGCCGGCCGATCCCGTCGGCGAGGCGGCGTGGATCTTCGGTGGCGACCCAGCGGCGCCGCGAGCCTCGTGGGTCGACCGACTCGAGGCAGCAGGCCTCGACCGCACGACGTACGTGGAGATCCTCGGTATCTGCGCCCGGGTCGCTGCCCTCGACACGTTCTTGTACGGGCTCGGCCGACCCGAGCGACCGCTCCCTGAGCCTGTGCCGGGAGCACCCCGGCTGACCCGCGTCGCCGAAGCGAAGATCGACGGTGGATTCGCCCCCACGGTCGGGCCCGCCTACCCGCCGACGGCGCTCTCAGCGGTACCGATCGAGCTCGACGCCATGATGCAGCTCCACGGCGCGATGTACCTCTCACTGAGAGAGATGGCCGATCTGGAGATCGTGAAGGACCTCGACCGGCGCCAACTCGAACTTGTCGCGGCGAGGACATCGCTCCTCAACGACTGCTTCTTCTGACTGTATGGACACGCCGCCATGCTCCGTGCGAGCAGCAGGAAGCAGAACCTCGAGGTCCGGCTCGACGCCATCAGCAATCCGGTCACGGACTCTGGAGTCCCAGCAGGCGCTGAGCTCCTCGCGGCCGTCGACGCGACCGTTCTCCGAGATGGCCTCGAGCTCGATGACGCCCGCAACGAGTTGGTGGCGTGCGTGGGAGAAGCGGGTGCAGTTCGAGCATTCGCCACGATGGGGAACTTCGAGATGATGAACCGGCTGCTCGACGGCCAGGGAGTGATGCCCGGTCCGGACGCGCGGCCGATCGGCGACGAGATCGGTCGACCGTTCGTCGATCCCCATGCAACCGACCACAGCGGAGGGGTCCCAGCAGCATGACCTCCACCCTTCCCGAAGATGCTCTGCTCCTCCTCCCCGACTCGGGCGAGTCCCTTCGCTGTGCCGAGCACGCACGTCGCATTTCGGTGGCACCGGGCGGAACTGCGGTCGCTGCGGACGTCGTGGTTCTCATCGAAACCCCCCGGCCCTGGCCCAAGCCGGTGTTCGAGCATCCACTCCTCCAGGGACTCAGCTCGACGATGGAGCTCCGAGCGGGCCCGGCACGCGTTCTCGCGGCGGAGCCACGTGCGGCCGGCGAGACCCCGGTCGTGACTGTGTACGAACGCGGTGAGGTGGGCGCTCTCGGCACGGTGTTCGAACCACCGGACGCTGACGCCGTCGCAGGACTCGTCGAAGATCTGACCGACACGTACCCGAGCGAGATCGAGCGATGGAATGCCGGCCCGGCCCCCGAACTCGCCGTGCTCGTGTGCACGCAAGGCAGCCACGACATCTGTTGCGGAAGCGACGGGGTACGTCTGGCAAACGAGTTGGAGCAGCGGGCTGCAGGTCTGGCCGTGTACCGGGTGAGCCACACGGGCGGCCACCGCTTTGCTCCCACGGCCATGACGCTCCCGGACGGCCGGATGTGGGCCGACGTGTCGGTCGACGAGCTGCTGTCGGTCCTCGACCTGACCGGCGACGCCGCGGCGATGGCCGCCAAGTGCCGAGGCTGGTGGGGGGCGCAGACAGGCGCCCCGCAGGTCGCCGAGATCGAGCTGCTGCGCCGCCTCGGCTGGAACGCCGACGTGCTGCCGAGAGAGGTCGCTGTCGAATCGGCCGGTGAGGGGTGGCAGGTGGACATTGCCGTGGCCCGCGAGCCGTGGAGCTTCGAGATCGCTGCGGGTCGAGTCGTTCCCACGATTGCGTGTCGGGCCGAAGGCGGCCTTCCCGCCAAGCCGGGTCGGGAGTACGTCGTCACAGCGGTGTCCCCGCCGAGCTGATCGGGTTCCCCCGGTTCTCCGGTTCTCCGGATCTCGGGTCACGCCGTCAGACGAACGAGAACGCCACCCCGCCCAGGTCGCCGTAGTCGACGTGAAACGTGTCGCCCGCTCGACAATCAACGGGTCGGGTGAACGAACCAGCCAGCACGACCTGGCCAGGCTCCAACGCCATGTCGTGTTGTGCGTAGCGGCGGGCGAGCCACGCGACGCCATTTGCGGGATGGTTGAGAACGGCTGCGGCGACACCGGATTCTTCGATCACGCCGTTCCGGTAACAGAGCGCTCCCACCCAGCGAAGGTCGATCCCACGTGGCCCGACGGGACGCCCGCCGAGGATCACTCCGGCATCCGCGGCGTTGTCGGAGATGGTGTCGCGCACGGTGCGCGTCATGCCCGTCTCGGGATGGCGGCGGTAGGAGCGAGCATCGATGAGCTCGATCGCTGGCACCACGTACTCCGTCGCCGACAGAACGTCGAACATCGTGACATCGACACCTTGGAGATGGTCGCCGATCACGAACGCCAGCTCGACCTCGATCTTGGGATCGCAGTACGAAGCCACCGCGAGCTCGCAGCCGTCCTCGTGGAACATGTCGTCGAGCAGGTACCCGAAGTCCGGCTCGTCGATGTTCATCGACACCTGCATGGCGCGCGATGTCAGACCGATCTTGTGACCCTTCAACGCGGCGCCCGCTGAGGTCTCGATCTCGAACCACGCGCGCTGAATCGCGTAGGCGTCGTCGATCGTCATGTCGGGGTGCTCGACGGTCGGCGGGTCGATCTGGGTCGCCGTCGTTCGGGCCGTGTCGTGGCGCTCCGCTTCGGCCGCGACCTCGTCGTCGGTGAGTGTTCGCATCGTGGGCCGTATTGTTGCAGCGTGGCTGGCGACAAGTACCACCAAGAGCGGCTCGACACGCCGCCACCGCCCGCGGGCTGTCCGATGCACGCGACCTGGAGTCCGCTCAACGAGGACTACCTCGAAGACCCCTACCCGATCGCCGCGGAACTACGCGACGAACACCCGGTCTTCTACGCCGAGGAGCTCAACTATCTCGTCGTCAACGAGATGGACGACATCGAGGCGATCTTCATGGATCACGAGACCTTCGCCTCGGTGAACGTCCAGGACCCGGTCTTTCCGCTCGACGACTCGGCGAAGGAGATCCTCGGCGCGCCCGACTACAACCCGGTTGCCGTGATGTCGAATCGGCCCGAACCGGATCACGGCAGGATCCGCCAATACACGCGACAGGGCTTCTCGAACCGGCGGATGAAAACCCTCGAGCCGTACATTCGCCGCCGTTCCCACGAGCTGATCGACGACATGGAACGAGCTGGGGGTCCTCTGGAGTTCGTCGAGGCTTTCGCCTTTCCGCTCCCCGGCGAGACGGTGTTCCGGTTCATCGGCTTCCCCGAGGAGGACGACGAGAAGCTCAAGCACTGGTGCGCCGACCGCAAGGGCTTCTCGTGGGGCAAGCCAACGCCGGCCGAGCAGCGGCGGATCGCCGAGCAGATGCTCGCCTACTGGCGCTACTGCCGCGAGTTCACGGCCGCAAAACGCGACGACCGCGCGGACGACTTCGCCTCCGAGCTGCTGACCGCGCAGGAGGAGAACCCGGACGACCTCACCTACAACGAGGTGGAGTCGATCATCTACGGCTTGTCGTTCGCCGGCCACGAAGCCGTCACCGCGCTGATCTGCAACTCGCTGCAGTGCCTCCTCCCGCGCCGAGAGGTGTGGGATGAGATCTGCGCCGACCGAGGCCTCGTCAAGCAAGCGCTCGAGGAGATCCTGCGCTTCAATTCGAGCCAGGTCTCCTGGAGACGGTTGACGACGCGCGACACCACCGTCCGCGGCATCGACGTCCCGGCGGGCACGACGATCTTCCTCAACTTCGCCTCAGCGCACCGCGAGCCCGGCCGCTTCGAGCGCCCCGACGAATTCGACATCCACCGGCCCGACGCGCACCGCCACATCGCCTTCGGCAAGGGAGTCCACCATTGCCTCGGAGCGCAGTTCACCAAGTTCGAAGTCGCGATCGTCCTCAAGGTGCTCGCGGAGCGTCTGCCGACCTTGCGCATCGTCGACCAAGAGTTCACCTACTTCCCCAACATCACCTTCCGGGGACCCGAAGAGCTGCTGGTGGACTGGTGAGCCGATGAGCCTCTACTACGTCCAGAAGTTCCTGTTCGAGTTCAACCGCGACGCTCGTGTCCAGGATGCATACGCCGAGGATCGCGCTGGGTCGACGGAGGACTATGACCTCACGGACGAAGAGCGGGACGCCCTGGTCGAACCGGACTTCGGCAAGCTGTTCCACCTCGGCGTCAACGGCCAGATCCTTATGCACTTCGGCGCCTACCACCAGGTTCCGTGGCAGGACTACCTGGCCGAGCTCGCAGCCGGGGTCGAAGAGCATGGACCGGTCCGTGAGGGCGTGTACGCCGTCACTGGCTACGAGGGCGTCGACGCACACGCCGCTGCGCTGGGCCAAGACAGCGCGTTCGGTGCCAGCCAGACCAGCGCCGGCCAACCCAATGCCGGCCAACCCGGTGCCGCCGAAGAGAAAGGGGCTGGCTGATGCCGCTCGTGTTCGCAGGTGTATGCAGCCACGCCCCGGGCATCACCGGTCGGGCCCACATGGCCGACCAGCGGGCCAAGGACGACCTGTATGCGGCGTTCGACGACATGCGGGAGCGGATGGAGGCGGCGCGTCCCGATGCACTCGTCGTCGTGGCGGCTGAGCACTTCGCCAACTTCTTCATGAACAACATGCCGAGCTTCGCGGTCGGCATGGCGGACAGCTACGAGGGCCCGATCGAGGATCCCAACTGGCTGGGAATCGAGCGGCGGCGCGTCCCCGGAGACCGCGACCTGTCCGAGAGATTGATCACCCAGGCGATGCACACCGTCGACCTCAGCTACGCAGAGGAGTGGAAGTTCGACCACGGAATCATGGTTCCGCTGCACTTCCTCACCCCGCGCTACGACCTTGCGATCATCCCGGCCAACATCAACTGCCAGGGTCCCCCGCTCACCCCGCTCCATCGAGCCTGGGCGTTCGGTGAGGCGTTGCGGAATGCGGCCGATTCCGTGCCCGAACGCATCGCGCTCGTGGGGACGGGCGGCATCAGCCACTGGCCGGCGACACCGGACAGCGGGAAGATCAACGAAGAGTGGGACAGGCAGTTCCTCGACGAGTGGGGTCGCTGCGATCGGGAGGCCCTGATGAGCTACGACGACACCTCGGCCTACCTGGCCGCAGGTCAGGGTGCGTTCGAGATCCGAACGTTCATCGCAGTGTCCGGCGCCACGGCGGGAACACCGGGAACGGTGCACCACTACGAGCCGATCCCCATCTTCTCGGTGGGATGCACCACCGCAACCGTCGACCTCCCCGAGGTGGCCTGACATGACATCACCTCTCGACGGGATCCGGGTCGTGGAGTTCGCCAACTTCGCCGCAGCGCCGACGGCGCTCGCGGTCATGGCCGACCTCGGCGCCGAGGTCATCAAGGTGGAGGCGATCGGAGGCGATCCGATCCGTGGCCTGATGAAGCAGGCCAAGGTGCCGGAGGGTCAGCACAACCCCGACCATGCGTTTCAGTTCATCAACCGGGGTAAACGATCGATCGAGCTCAACCTCGACGACCCGGCCGGAGTCGCAGTCGCCCACAAGCTGGTCTCCACGGCAGACATCGTGGCGACCAACCTGCTCAAGGAACGCCGGGTGCGCTTCAGCCTCGATGTCGATGATCTCTTCGCCATCAAGCCGGATCTGGTGATCGGCCTGCTGTCTGGCTACGGCGAGCAGGGCGACGAACGCAACCGACCCGGATATGACGTCACTGCGTTCTTCTCGCGGTCAGGGCTGTACGGCGGGATGACGCCACCAGGGGGCGCGCCCCCGCACGGTCGACCGGGCCAGGGCGACCACACCACGGCGATCGCGTTCTTCGGCGCACTCATGACCGGCCTGAGGGCGCGGGACCAGACCGGCGAAGGGCAGGTGGTGGAGAGCACGCTCTTGCGCACCGCTGCGTTCACGATCGGGCTCGATCTCTCGAACGCGCTGGTCGACGGGCAGGCGGCCTACGACAGGCCGAGGGAGTCGTCGATCTCGGCGATGCTCGAGGGGTTCGAATGCTCCGACGGCCGATGGATCCAGTTCGCCATGCCGGACACGAGCGACGCCTGGCCGCGCTTCTGCCGGGCGCTCGACCGCGAGGACTTGATCGATCACCCCGACTTTGCGACCGGGCGC
>Ga0209992_10002123_pt1 | contig 18889 bp, 25 predicted proteins | sample 2SBtaG_2_FD_182564 | JGI IMG/M metagenome (GOLD analysis project Ga0209992, IMG submission 182564) | Deep subsurface microbial communities from Kolumbo volcano to uncover new lineages of life (NeLLi) - 2SBTROV12_ACTIVE470 metaG (SPAdes)... | ecosystem: Environmental > Aquatic > Marine >... | reverse complement strand
TTCATATCCGCTAATACCTTTGTCTTTTCGCTTTTAATTTTTTGTAATGTCGTTTGTCCCATGCCTGCCACTCCTAACGTGTGTTTGAAAAACTCTATATACAGACTTAGTTTATACATTGCAACTATGAGACATTATTGTTTTGGTATGAATCATCGTTAAATCATCAGTTATGGCTAATTCTAATGATTACCATTGCGTCATGGGTAAATCATCTAAAGAGCTAACCGCTAAGCAGCGGCACTTCTGCCGCTTGGTAGCAGCTGGGAACCTCAGTCAGGCTGAGGCATATCGAAAGGCCTATAACTGTACAGGCAATAAAAAGACTCACGTTGAGTCAGCAAGCAGGTTGGCGAGAGACCCTGACATTTCCGCAATGATTAGGCGCTTAATCGACTCTAGGGATAGGGCGCAGCAAGATAGAGCACTCTCGCACAGAGAGATTGTGCTAGACCGCCTATTAAAAGCAGTGGATGACGACTTGTTCGGAGTCAATAGACTTCGCGCGCTCGACTTGCTGGCAACTGTCAGCGGAATGAAGAAACAAGGGTTAACCATAGAACAGGAAGACAGATCAGCTGATGCCATCACCTCAGCATTAGAAGAAAAGCTCGCCGCCCTCGGATTAGGTGAAGTCGTGAATCATGGTGTAATCATCGATCATGATGAAGTCATGGATGCTGACAATGTCATCGACTCTGAACACATCGAAAACCTACCCGAAACCACCACGCATTGATCTAGTTTTTTGCTCGGAATTGCTCCGATAGTAGTACCCCGCCTTGCTCACCGTTAACGAAATGTTAATGCTCGCCCAGCAGACACCCGCACACCCCCTATTTCAGTGGCGTAGGGCTAGAGAGTTGTACGTATGGATACGCTCAAATAATTAGCATTTTTTAGCAGAAATCTAATATTTCATGACCTGGTCATAGTGTTGCATAGTGCATCAGCCCTTTTTTTTCAGAAAAAGGGGGTAGGAATCCTAGCCATTAAATTTTTTTTGCAAAAAATAGCCACTTACTATAATCTGGTTACAGTTTATAATCCCAGCTGGAAGCGATCTGAAATCAGCTAAAGCTGAAATCAGTTTTCTTTTTTTAGTTAATACAGTTAAGTGATTAGTTTTAACAGCAGCTGATATCAATAGTAGCTGATATCAGCGCCCAGAAGTTGTTTTGGCGTTTTTATCTCACTTCGTCAGAGCCTGGTGGGGTGGTGGTTCGATAGTTTCTAGTTCCCCGCTGATTGATGTTTCGTTTCCTGTGATGGGTGAAACGAAAGACATCAGGAAAACGAACTGCTGCCTCACTATTTTTTTGAGGGTGGAACGGGTATTCTTACTTAGTGGTAAGTAATCAAAAGCAATCAGTGGTGGATAAAAAAGCGATGGACATTGCCTTAGAATCCCTGAAACGTATAGAAGCGCATGAAAAAGAATGCGGTGAGCGTTGGTCTGAGGCAATTACAGAGATAAAACACTTAAAGGAACTTACCTCCAGTCATTCAGCACGGTGGGAGAAGCTCGCGTGGTTGGTAGTGGCGGCGGTTACAGTGCATATCATCAGTGGAATGTTTTAGATGGCTTACAAAAAACCTGTCGAGATCGTATGTCTGTCGGTAAAAGAGTTTCTGGCGATGGATTTAAGCGACAGGCCCGATCCTGCTCCCGATCATCCGGGATACGATACATGGAAGTCTGATAAAGAATTCAGGGAACAGAAGAAGCGGTTCGGGGAATCTGACTGATGTATCAGTACAAGGCTAAGATCACGCGAATCATTGATGGTGATACGGTAGATTGTGATATAGACCTTGGCTTTAAGGTGATACTTGCTAAACAACGTATTCGACTTTATGGCATAGACACTCCTGAATCCCGTACCAGAGACAAAGTTGAGAAGAAATACGGCCTTCTAGCCAAGAAATACCTGGTGGACTTCATTGAAGCAGAGGATTACCAGATCACTCTTGAGACTGCCAAGGGCAGTGGCAGGGGTAAATTCGGGCGTATTTTAGGCAAAATCATCAATAAAGACGGGATTTGTGCCAATGACCTCATGTGTCAGGAAGGTCATGCAGTGCCGTATCTTGGGCAATCCAAGGAAGATATTGCCGCAGAACACATCAAGAATCGTCAAATAGTCAATAAGCTATCGACTGGTTAAAGGGTAGCTTATGGCTAATGAGGAAGGAATACTCGGCCTAGATAAAACACCAAAGGTTATTTATGATCAGTTTGGGTTGCCAATCTACATTCCCACGGGTGATGAAGAGCCTTTGCTGACCCCCGCGCAGACCGCTTATCTTGCGGGTCAGTTTCCACCTGGCGCTGCAACTGTTGACGCAACAGGGAAAATGGCAGAAATGCCTTCCCGTGAGGTAACAATGGAGCAATTACCACAGCACATGCTTGCTGGCGAAAGAGCGCCCAGCTTGGCAGAGAACTTGGAGCGTGGTGGTTTCGGTGGTTACGGAAGTGCTGCGCTTCAGGGTCTGGGGCTAGCTGGGGATGCGCTTTATGCGGCTCCGGTTGTTGGGCCTGTTTTGGGGGCTACTGTCGGAACTTCCCTAAAAGGAATATCAAATTTGGGTAAGTTGGGTAAAGCGGTTAGGGCTGCCAGCAAAAGCGATGAGGGTATTGCTGCGCTCAAAACAGACGTTGATATGTTCGCCAGAGATGATTCGGGATTTATTTCCCCGACCATACAAGCCCTGATAGAAAAGGCTCCGGCCAACCTAAAAGGCCAGCAGATTACTGAGTGGGCTAATGCCAACGCCAACAAGGGCGTGAGGCCGAAAGAATTAGGGTTTCTTGGCTTAGATGAGTTTGTCGCTGCCAATCCCAATGCCACCACCAGAGAAGCGGTTGAAGGCATAAGCGGCAATAGAGTCAGGGTCAGACAGAACATTAGAGGTGGTGAGGGAAAGGCTTTAGAGTTTGAGCGCACGATCACAGAAACCGATCCGCTGGATGGCTCCAATTTGTATGAGTACCGTGTGGAGGACTTGAAATACGAGCTAGAACAAGGCGATGAACTCACAAAAAAACAGATATTGGATTTCCACCAAGAACAGGATGCCTTAAAGTCTTCGGCAGGCATCATGTTAGGCTATAAATCTTTTGATGAAATACCGCAATCCGAGATTGACGATATTGTAGAAGCTATTGCAGAAGACGAATACTATCAAAATCCTTTTGAAATGGTAGCTCCACAGGGCGAGCGGTTTGGTTCTGGCACTTTCGCCTTTGGAAACGATGAAGTTGGTTATCAGTTATTTGTCGATGGCCAACGAGTTACCGACACTGACAACATCGCCTACAGTCGAACCGAAGCTGAAATTCAGCTTAAAGATAAATTGGGCATAGAAGACTCTGGATATGGCGACACTCAATACAAAGCATTTATCGATAATAGCCTTCCCGGCGGCGAGAACTACAGGGAAGTGGTGTTCAACTGGGACAATGCCCCAGAGACTCATACCTACGGTCACTTTGATGACGAAACCCAAATAGCTCATGCTCTCATCAGAGATCGTAAACTCGACGACGGCACTCCATCTTTGCACATAGACGAGCTTCAGTCGGACTTACACACGGCTGGTTCAAGACAGGGCTACAGAACACCGCCCAAACAAAGAGGAGAGGTTTTCAGAAAGCTAGAGGATTTTCTTAAAGATAACGACCTCTATGAATTTCAATACAGAAATGGAGAGCCGGGATTTTTAGATATTAGTAATCCTGATCTCGATACGCCGGATCTTTTTTTAAGTTTCTCGCAGATGCGAGATGCCTCAAAATACAATAAGCAACATCCGCTGAAGTTTATTCCTGAAGGAGAAACGCCTCCGCCAGGTCTGGATGTCAGATTTGCCTCAGAAAGCAGCGGTGAATATGGAAAGAGGAAAAGGCACGAAGAAACAATAGATAAAATTGTAGACATCATACAACCGATTCTTGATGAAGGCCCAGTTCCAGACTACCCCTTCAAAGACAACTGGCATGAGATGGTATTAAAGAATCTGCTTTTAGACGCAGCAAGAGAAGGCAAGCCAGCTTTATCCGTTTCCGGTTCATTACCCATAAAGAACAGATACTCAGAACAATACTCCAACTTCTATGAAATGCTCTACGACAGAAAAGTACCGTCATTTATGAAGAAGCTGGCGAACAGGTACGGCGGTGAGTTTGAGCAGGGCAGATTAGATGTAGACGATACTTTTCCTGGGTGGCGTGCTAAGTTTGATGATGATGGAGATGAGTTGCGACAACTAGACTCCAACATCATCAGAATCACCCCAGAGATGAGAGAGCGGATACTTGAAGAGGGCATTCCGTCTTTTGGCGCTGGCGGTATTGTTGATATAACTCAGGGAACTGATCCCTCAATGGTGGATCGGGTCGGTAACTTTATGAAAGAGAGGATGTAAAGTACCGTGGAATATTTGAGAGGTTTTGATGCCTGTACGCAAGGTTAAAGGCGGGTATCGGTGGGGGCAGTCGGGCAAGGTCTACCCCACAAAAACACAGGCTGAACGTCAGGGAAGAGCAGCGTATGCTTCTGGATACAAGAAAAAACAGCGGAAAAAATAAATGCTGGATGGAATTGACCTAAAAGCACTCAGTCAGGTAAAGAACCTTCCTGTTGAAGACCAACGGGAAGTATTGGGTTTACTCGAAGACCTGGAATTAGCCAAGAAAAAAGAGATTGCCAGAGAAACCTTTCTTGGATTTACCAAGTATGTCTGGCCTGCTTTTATTGAAGGGCGCCATCACAAGGTCATTGCCGAGGCTTTTGAACGGGTAATCAATGGCGATCTCAAGCGTCTGATTATCAATATGCCTCCCAGACACACCAAATCGGAGTTTGCTTCTTATCTTTTACCCGCTTGGTTTTTAGGTCAGAACCCCGAAAAGAAGGTCATTCAGACTTCCCATACCGCAGAACTGTCCGTGGGTTTCGGGCGTAAGGTCAGGAATCTGGTGGATTCTGATGATTTCAAGGAAATCTTTCCTGAACTGGCGCTCAGGGCAGACTCCAAAGCAGCCGGACGCTGGAGTACCAATCAAGGCGGGGAATACTTCGCTATTGGTGTGGGCGGTGCAGTCACAGGTAAAGGTGCTGACTTACTGATTATTGATGATCCTCATTCTGAACAGGATGGACAAAGCATTGATGCGGCTGTGTTTGATAAAACCTATGAATGGTATACCTCCGGCCCACGGCAACGATTACAACCAGGCGGAGCCATCATTATTGTTATGACCCGATGGCATAAGCGAGACCTGACCGGAAAGATCGTTAAAGCCTCAACCCAAAGAGAAGGCGTGGATGATTGGGAACTGATTGAGTTTCCAGCCCTGATGCCTTCAGGAAACTCTCTTTGGCCTGGTTTTTGGAGTCAGGACGAGTTACTGGCGCTTAAAAACGAACTGCCTGCCCCTAAATGGGAAGCTCAGTACCAGCAAAGTCCTACCTCTGAGGAAGGCGCACTGGTCAAACGGGAATGGTGGAAACGCTGGGAGCGCGACAGGCCACCGCCGTGTGAGTTTATTATTCAGTCATGGGATACCGCTTTTCTTAAAACAAGAAGGGCTGACTTCTCTGCCTGTACTACCTGGGGTGTGTTCTACCAACCCGATGACGATGGGCAGACAAGGCCTAATATTATTCTGCTGGATGCCTACAAAGAACGCTTAGAGTTCCCTGAACTGAAGAAAACAGCGATGGAGTTTTATAACAACTGGGAGCCTGATGCCTGTATTGTTGAGGCCAAAGCTGCGGGAACTCCGCTGGTTTTTGAGTTAAGGGCTATGGGAATCCCTGTTTCAGAGTACACTCCTTCAAGAGGAAATGATAAGGTAGCCAGAGTCAACGCAGTTGCAGATATGTTTGCATCGGGTGTTGTCTGGTGTCCAGAAACAAGATTTGCAGAAATGGTAATAGAGGAATTTGCCTCTTTTCCTGTAGGAGAACATGACGATTTGGTGGATAGCAGTACACAGGCGTTACTGCGATTCAGGCAGGGTGGTTTTTTAAGGCTTAATACGGATGAAGAAGACGAACCAACGCCTTATCGAAAAAGAGCCGCTTATTATTAGGAGAAAATGATGCCAAGTTATTACGACAGCAAGAAGAAGAAACCAGGCAAAGCCGATATGCAGTACAACAAAGGCGGCAAGGTTGAGTACGATAAGGGCGGTAAGGTTAAAAAGATGAAAGGCGGGGGAAGAACAGTAGCCCGTGGTAGTGGCGCAGCCCGACCTCAGTATTTTGGCAAGAACGGATAAATGGCTATAGAACGCCCTATGGGGCTTGATCCTTTTAATAATTGGCCTCAACAAGAAGAGTCTGTTGAGATAGGTATTGTCAATCCAGAATCTGTTTCTGTAGAAACCCCAGATGGTGGGGTGCTGATTGATTTTGATCCTAATGGTGGCATGGGTGGTGGAGATGACCACAATCAAAACCTAGCGGATTTAATGGAGGAGCAGGATTTACGAGGGATTGCGTCCGAGTTAGTGGGGGCTTTTGAGGCTGACAGGGACTCTCGCTCTGATTGGGAAAATACCTATATCAATGGATTAGACCTCTTGGGTCTAAAGAATGAAGATAGAACCGAACCTTGGGATGGTGCTTGTGGAGTATTTCATCCGGTCTTGACCGAAGCGGTTATTCGCTTTCAGGCTCAATCCATTCAAGAGATATTTCCTGCGGCTGGGCCAGTTAAGACTTCAGTAGTCGGACAGATTACTGATGAAAAATCACAGCAGGCAGAACGGGTTCGGGATTACCTGAACTATCTGATTACGGAAAAAATGACAGAATATCGCTCAGAAACAGAAAAAATGCTGTTTTCTTTGCCTTTAGCGGGTTCTGCTTTTAGAAAAGTTTATTACGACCCGAATATGGGTCGGCCTTGCTCAATGTTTGTGCCTGCTGAAGACTTTGTAGTGAGCTACGGAGCTTCTGATCTGGTCACTTGTGAGCGCGCTACCCATATTATGAAGCGTACCAGCAATGAGGTACGCAAATTACAGGTCTCAGGATTCTATAGTGATATTGATTTGCCTGATCCCAGTCCTGATACCGGAGATATTGAGCGTAAATATAACCAGCTAACAGGCGGTTCGGCCAATTATGAGTTCGATAACCGCCACACTATTCTCGAAGTACAGGCAGAAATGGATTTGGTTGGGTTTGAAGACAGGGAGAACGGTCAGCCTACTGGAATAGCTTTGCCTTATGTCGTAAGCATCGACAAATCTTCCCGCCAGATACTTTCAATACGCAGAAACTGGTATGAAAACGACCCGATGAGAATGAAACGGGAGCATTTTGTTCATTATCAGTATTTACCTGGCATTGGATTCTACGGATTTGGCTTAATTCACATGATTGGTGGTCTGGCGAAGTCTGCAACCAGTGTTTTACGGCAATTAGTGGACGCAGGAACGCTTTCTAATCTTCCTGGTGGCTTAAAATCCCGTGGATTACGCATTAAAGGCGACGATACACCGATTATGCCGGGTGAATTCAGGGATGTGGACGTACCCGGCGGCGCTATTCGGGACAACATCACCTTTTTGCCCTACAAAGAGCCTTCCAACGTCCTTTACCAGCTTTTAGGCGATATTGTCACCGAAGGCAGGCGTTTTGCCTCTGCCGGTGACGTAAAAGCAGCCGATATGAACGCCGAAGCGCCAGTTGGCACAACTTTAGCGATTCTTGAACGCTCCATGAAGGTAATGAGCGCGGTTCAGGCAAGGCTTCATGCGTCTATGCGTAAGGAGCTACGGATTCTTTCAGGCATTGTGAGAGATTTTGGCCCCACCGAGTACCCTTATGAGATTCCAGGTGGCGAATTATTGCCCGAAGACTTTGATGATCGTGTAGACATCATTCCGGTCAGTGATCCCAACGCAGGCACGATGGCACAGCGGATTATGCAGTATCAAGCTGCATTACAACTTGCAGTACAAGCACCTCAAATGTACGACATGCCGTTATTACACCGCCAAATGCTGGAAGTTCTGGGAATCAGGGATGCTGATAAGATTGTGCCGCTTGAGGATGAAATTCCAATTACAGATCCTGTCACCGAAAACATGAACATCATTAATGGTGAGCCGGTTAAGGCATTTATCTTCCAAGACCATGAGGCCCATATACAGGCTCATATGGCTTTGATTCAAGACCCGAAGATTATGGAAATTATGTCTCAGAGTCCTACTGCCAAAGCAGCAGAAGCAGCAATGGCCTCGCATATTTCAGAGCATGTTGCCTTTGCTTACAGAGCTAAGATCGAGAAAGAGCTCGGTGTTCCGTTGCCTGGGCCTGATGAGAAGTTGCCAGAGGACATTGAACTCAGGCTTTCAAGGCTTGTAGCTCCAGCGGCAGCACAGTTGACGGGTAAAGATCAGCGTGAAGCCCAGATGGAAAAACAAATGGAAGAGTCTGAAGATCCTATTATTCAGATGCAGCAACAGGAGTTGCAGATTAAACAGCAGCAGGCTCAAGCTAAAGCCCAGTCAGACATGGCCAAGATTCAGCTTGATCTACAAAAAGCGATGGATAAGTCTGGCTTAGAAAAAGAGAAGCTTGCAACTCAGGAAAGGATAGAAACCGCTAAGTTAGGAGCAAGAATTGCAGCCGACAATAGCAGGGATCAACTTGAAACTAAAAGAATTGCTAGCAAAGAGCAGGTCGAGGGTGCTAAATTAGGCAGAGATATAGCAAAAGACCTGATGGGAAATAACAAGTCTGATGGATGAACTGGACTTTTTAAGAAAAAAGTATCGAGAATTACTTAACGAAATGAGTGATCATATCAGCACAGGGAGTTGTAAGGACTTTTCAGAATATACTCGTTGTTGTGGAGTCATAGAAGGACTTGCAATGGCGGAAAGAGAATTACTTGATCTCAAAAAGAAGATTGAGCAAGCATAACGTCGCGTGATGTGGCGCAGGTGACTCTGGACACCCATTTCCAGTGCAGGAGAGAAAACTAATGGCTAAGTCATTAGCAGCAGTAAACGAGAAGGACGAAAATGTTGAGGAAATCAACATTGATGAGTCTAACTCTCGCAAAGCAAGTCAGATGCCGAAGCCGAAAGGTTATAAGATATTAATTGCCTTACCAGAACCTGATGAGAAAACAGATGGCGGAATTATTAAAGCAAGCCAAACAATCCACACCGAAGAGGTGGGAAGCATTGTTGGGTTCGTTTTGGATATGGGGCCAGATTCTTATTCTAACAAAGACCGTTTTCCGACAGGCCCGTTTTGTAAGAAAGGGGATTGGATTGTGATGCGTTCTTATACAGGTACTCGGTTTCTAGTTCATGGAAAAGAGTTCCGCTTGATTAATGACGACAGCGTAGAAGCTGTGGTCGAAGATCCACGGGGGATTGTAAAGATATGAGCGAATCAACAGAAACCAGCGTAGACCAGGCAGAGTCTATTGCTGCACCAACGTCAGCCGAGGACAAGTTCTTCGGTGTCAAGACGCAAATTGCTAAGAAATCTAAAGAAAAAGAAGTCTCTTCAGAAGAGGCTGATTTTGATTTAGAGATTGTTGATGATAAACCCGCTGTTAAAACCGCTGTAAAACCAGCTGTTAATAAGGCTGAAGCTACAGAGGAAGAGCCGGATGAAGAACTCTCTGAGTACAGCGCCAAGGTCAGGAAGCGAATTAAACAGGCAACTTGGGAGAGAAGAAAGGCGGAGCGTCTTGCCGATGAAGCGGTAAAGGCGGCTCAACAGTTAAACCAGCAAAATCAGAACCTTAGCGCGAAAAACAAAGAATACGAGTCTTTGATAAATCGTGGTGAGACTGCATTAGTTTCACAGATAAAAGAGAAAGCTCAATTAGCAGCAGAAAAAGCTAAGGCTGAGTACCGAAAGGCTTATGAGGAAGGCAATACAGACAATATTGTTTCCTCTCAGGAAAAGATGATTGAGGCTCAGTCTCAAATGAAAGAGGCAGAGCGTTATGAGAGAAGTCTTCCTCCACAGCCAACTGAGCAACAGCAAGCAGCTTACCAACAGCAAGTTGGTTATCAGCAGCAACAACAGGCATACCAACAACAACAGCCTGCTCCTCCTGCTGTTCCAGAGCCTGAACCAAAGGCAAAAGAATGGGGAGAAAAGAATACCTGGTTTGGTGATGAAGAACATAAGGGCATGACAGCTTACGCTTATGCTCTCCATGAAGAAGCCATAAAGGACAACGGTCTTTCGCCTAACTCGGATCAATATTTTGAATATATTGATAGCGGGATGAGGGGAAGATTTAGTGATTATGAGTGGTTGGATGATGCACCGAAAGATGCGTCTAGCGGTAATGGACAAGCCGCGCCTTCGACGACCACTCAGCCTTCGTCCGTGGTCGCCCCTTCCGCAAGGAATAATGGGGCCAAGCCGCGCAAAGTGAAGTTAACGTCCACTCAAGTCGCTCTCGCTAAACGACTTGGGTTATCCAATGCACAATACGCCAACCAACTCGTTAAGGAGATGACCAATGGCCGATGAGCGCACTCCGAGGTCTCAAGAGACTCGCAAAGAACTTGTTCGAGAAAGTAATGATTCTTGGATTCCTTCTTCAATTTTGCCAACACCTGATCCGCAGGATGGCTGGGTATTTCGTTGGGTAAGAACCAGCGCAATGGGGCAATCGGATAACACGAATGTATCCCAGAAGTTTAGAGATGGTTGGTCTCCCGTCAGGGCAGAAGATCATCCTGAGCTACATATCCAGTCTGATATTAACTCACAGTTCAAGGGAAACCTTGAGGTTGGTGGGTTATTATTGTGTAAGGCTCCTAAAGAAAAAATGGATGCCAGAAACAAGCATTTTCAGGATTTGGCAGAAAAACAGATGGAATCAGTTGATAACAACTATTTGAGAGAGAATGATCCGCGTATGCCTTTGTTGAGACCGGAGAAAAGTACGCGCACAACCTTTGGGAAAGGCTGACATCTTTTTTTAAGATGTAGTCTTTTGTGTTTAATAGAATCTAGGAGAAACTTAGATGGCTACATCTGCCACACCAAATGGTGCAGAGCCGATTGGCACTTGTTCGAGCAGCGGTTCCTTTTCAGGAAAAGTTGTTCATATCAAGATTGCTTCGGCTTATAACACCGCTATATTCTATGGGGATTTTGTTAAATTGGTGACTGCCGGAACAGTTGAAAAAGACACTGGCACAACTTCTTTGACCCCTATAGGTATTTTTCTGGGCTGTAAGTATACTGACCCAAGCACAAGTCAAATGACCTTTAATCAAACATTTCCAGCCGATACAGCGGCTTCCGATATAGCGGCTTATGTTTTGATTGATCCTGACGTATTGTTCAGGATGCAAGGTGACGCGACTATTGCTCAAACTGGTCTTGGTGCAAACTTTGCTGTGGTTCAAACAGCGGGTTCAACTACGATTGGTCGAAGCAAAAATGCTTGTGATGCGTCTACAGTTGCAACTACTAACACGCTGCCGATCAGGATCGTCGATTTTTACGATGGCCCTTCCAGTTCGGTTGGCGATTCCTACACTGATGGTATCTTCCGTTTCAACGCGGGTCATCAGCTAATCAATACTACAGGCATATAAAGGAGAACTAGCATGGCTATTTCAAGAGCACAAATGCTTAAAGAACTCCTGCCAGGGCTTAATGCCTTATTTGGCTTGGAGTATGAAAAGTACGAGGACGAACATGCTGTTATTTACGATACAGCCTCATCTGAGCGTTCGTTCGAGGAAGAGGTGAAACTAAGTGGCTTTGGTGCTGCTCCTGTTAAGGACGAAGGAAATGCAATTTCCTACGATTCTGCACAGGAAGCGTACACTGCAAGGTACAACCATGAAACGATTGGAATGGGTTTTGCGATAACAGAAGAGGCGATGGAAGATAATCTATATGATTCTTTATCGGCTCGTTATACCAAAGCTCTTGCTCGTGCAATGGCTTACACCAAGCAGGTGAAAGCAGCGAACCCGCTAAACAACGGTTTCACTAATTCTTACCAGACTGGTGACGGGGTTAACCTGTTCACAGCGTCTGGTGATGGTGTAACTGGCGGTGACGGACACCCACGGGTGGACGGCGGTAAGAACGATAATCGTCCTGCGACAGCGGCTGATTTGAACGAAACCTCACTAGAGGCAGCAATTGTAACGATTGCAGCCCTAACAGATGAGCGAGGACTTCTGATCGCAGCTAGACCAAGACGTTTGTTGGTTCCACCTGCTGGAATGTTTATTGCCACACGGCTTCTTGAGTCAGATCAAAGAGTCGGAACGGCGGATAACGACATCAATGCTGTACGCAGCATGGGTATCGTTCCAGAAGGATATTCGGTCAATCATTATCTGACTGACTCAGATTCCTTCTACATCATTACTGATGTGCCAAATGGCTTGAGACACTTCGAGCGTACTGCTTTAGAAACTTCAATGGACGGTGACTTCGATACGGGTAATGTTCGCTACAAAGCTAGAGAGCGTTATTCTTTCGGTGTTTCTGACCCATTGGGAATCTACGGTTCGCCAGGAGCGTAAGTAATGGGGGAAGGCGACTTGTTTCATTAACATAACAAAATGCCTGTTAATCAATTAGCAGGTCGCTTTCCTTTTTCCTGACTGTCACAATAATGTGGCAGACACTAGCCAAGACAGGAGAAATTAATGGCTAATACGACATTTAATGGCCCAGTTCGATCCGAGGGTGGTTTTGAGCAGATAACTAAAACCGCTGGTACGGGCGCAGTGACCAACAACTTCGATATAGACTCAAGCGGCAATGTATCTGGTTCAGGTACGTTGAAGCTAACCGGAGCGGCTAATATCCTCTCTGATTACGAGTCAATTACGGCGGCAACAAAAACTTTGACTTCAGCCGATACTGGAACCGTTTTTGGTTTCAACAGGGCCGCAGGCATAGTAGTTACCTTACCCACTCCAGCAGCAGGAATTGTTTATAAATTCCTTGTTGAGACAACCTTTACTGGTGCTGGTCAAATTAAAACAGCTACAACCGATGGAACCGATGGGTTTCTTGGAACGGCTTTTTTGTTTGATACTGGTGAAATTGGTGAGACTGATAACTTTCATCCGGCATCTTCTAACGACATCATTGATTTAGGTGCTGTCGAGCAAGGTTGGTTGACTGGTGGATTCATTACGCTAACAGGAGTAAACACAACAACTTGGTTTGTTGAGGCATTCCTGATGGGTGATGGCACACTAGCAACTCCGTTTGTTGATAGTTAATAGTTGATTAACGCTGGGTGGGGCTTCGGCTCCATCCAGTTTTTTAGGAGATAAAAAATGGCTGATGCAGTAACAAGTCAAACCATCCAAGATGGGGCGCGTCATGTCGTAATGAGCTTTACCAACGTGAGTGATGGTACGGGTGAGTCTGCGGTGACAAAGGTGGATGTTTCTGCCCTTGAAGCTGATCCAATGACAGGGGCTGCTTGTGATGGGGTTTCCATAGAATCGGTTACGTTCTCGACATTTGGCATGAGCGTAAAACTTTTGTGGGACGCATCAACTGATGTGCTATGTCTTCATTTGCCTGCGGATTACGCAGATACTTTGGATTACAGTAATTTTGGTAGCTTAAAGAATAATTCAGGCTCAGGGAAAACGGGCGATATACAATTTACTACGGTAGGACATTCCAGTGGTGATGCTTATACCGTTACTCTGAAAATGATTAAAAATTATGCGTAGGAGAGAATCATGGCAAAGCTAGAAATCTTTCAAAATGGTACTTCCATGCACCCAGATACAATGGGTAATCCTATTTATCAGATAGGCACTAAAAATGCTGATGGTGAGTATGACGTAGTTGTATTTGATGCAATGAGCGAAAAGGAAGCTAAGGCAAAACTTGCAGAGTTACGACCAGTTAAGGTCGTGCCGAAAAAAGCGCCGGAGCCAGAAAAGAAAGAACCAGCGCCAAAAAAGGCAGCGCCGAAAAAAGTAGCCACAAAGAAAAAAGCGGCTCCTAAAAAGAAAGCAACTGCCAAAAAGAAAACGGCTAAGAAGAAGCGTTAATGGCAATTAGTCGGGCGCAAATGGGCAAGCAGATACGCAATGGGTCTGTTACCAGAAGTAACAGAAAAGTATTGACGTTACCGCCTGGGGTTAGAAGAACCCCAAGGACACTTACAAAGTTGATGCGCCAAGCAAGGAGAGATTCATAAATGGCTACTAGCGGAACTTATGCTTTTAACCTTGATTTGAGTGATATTCTTGAAGAAGCCTATGAAATGGCTGGCCTTGAGTTGCGTAGCGGTTATGACTACCGAACAGCAAGGCGTAGCTTGGACTTAATGTTCCTAGAATGGCAGAACAAGGGGTTAAACCTTTGGACTGTGCAGGAAGGCTCTCAGACGCTTACAGCAGGTACTAGCCGTTATGTTCTAACAGGCGATCAGTTAGATGTGATTGAAGCTTCGTTAAGGACTGATGATGGCGATTCCGACAAGCAGACTGATCTGACGATGAGTCGGATTTCGGTCAGTCAGTATTCACATCTGACCAATAAGCTCACTCAGGGCCGACCCATTCAATTTTGGATAGAAAAAGACCCTGGCGCTATCGCCTTGAATGTCTGGCCTGTTCCTGATGATGCGGTGACTTATAAAATCAACTACTACTACATACAGCGGGTTGAGGATACGGGTAGTCCCGCCTCTAACAATGTGGACATTCCAGCAAGGTTTATGCCTTGTATGGCGGCTGGTTTAGCCTATTACATCAGTATTAAAAGGCCAGAAGCCTCAGACCGTGCGCCTTTGCTTAAGCAGGTTTATGACGAGCAGTGGAATTTAGCGGCAGATGCTGACAGGGATAAATCCTCGTTCTACATGGTTCCTGGGGGGTATAGCCGAGTATGAGTAGTTACGCATCAGGAAAAAATGCTTTTGGGTTCTGTGATCGTACAGGATTCAGGTATCCGCTGAAGGATTTGGTTCCGCAGATAGAGAACGGTAAACCGAATGGCTTGTTGGTAGGGCGTGATGTAGTGGATCAGGATCAGCCTCAGTTACAGTTAGGCAGGGTCAGAACCTTAGATCCACAGGCTTTAAGAGACCCAAGGCCCGATACAGGACAAGCTGAAAGCAGGAGGATGTACGCTTTTGACCCGATAGGGGGAGGCAATACAGCTTTAGGCGGTCGTACTGTGGGATTAGATATGACTGCTGAACTAGGTGAAATTACAGTGAGTACCAACTGATGGCCTGGACACTAACAACGCTTAAAAGCACCATTCAGGATTATTTGCAAAATACAGAAACCACTTTTGTTAATGATCTTTCTACGATTATTATTCAGGCTGAGAGCAGAATAATAAATTCTGTCCAGCTGCCTAATTTCAGAAAGAACCAAACAGGAACCCTGACAAGCGGAAACGCTTATCTGGCAACGCCTACAGACTATTTGTATCCTTATTCCCTAGCAGTGATTGATGGCGACAGCAACTACAGCTATTTGGTCAACAAGGATGTGAACTTTATAAGAGAAGCTTATCCGGTTTCTGCAACAACTGGCCTACCCAAATATTATTCCCAGTTTGATGATGATTTCTTTCTGGTTGGGCCTACCCCAAATTCAGGTTATAGCGTTGAACTGCATTATTTTTATTTTCCTCAGTCAATTACTGCAAGTGCAAGTGGGACTTCCTGGTTGGGAACGAATGCATCAGAAGCTCTTTTGTATGCTTCGTTATGTGAGTCTTACACCTTTATGAAGGGTGAGCCAGACATTATGGCGGCTTATGAGGCGAGACTTAAAGAGGCTTTGGCTAAATTGACGGCGGAAGCTGATGGATATAATCGAAAGGATGCTTATAGAGGTGGACAAAGAAGAGTAAATGTCTAGTTTATCTTCAACTCAGAGTGTTGAAGGTAAGAGTGTAGCTATCGTTGCTATGGGGCAAAGCCAGCTAGATTTTCATTTGTCTCAAACTCACAGCGTAGCTTTTGATGAGGTATGGGCGATAAATGCAATGGTAGGGATTATCCCTGAGATAGACAGAGCTTTTATTTTAGACCCGATGAGCAGGTTCTTGGATACAGAAGATGCTGGAACTATGACTGAAATGATGAGAAAAAAGTTGCCTGAAGCTAATTACCCTATCTTCTCCTGCGAGATTGATGAGAGGGTTCCTGCTGTTCAGGAGTATCCGATAGAAGAGGTGGTTACTTATAATAGAAGTGCTTATTTGAATAATACGGTAGCTTACGCTATGGCTTATGCGTTATGGCAAAAGGTCGGTCAAGTATCTTTATTCGGGGTTGATTTTACCTATAAATCAAATATGCATTTTGCTGAAGCAGGAAGAGGTTGCGTGGAGTTTTGGATATCAAAGTGTATTAGCCAGGGCATGAGCGTAGGAATAGCGCCAAGATCAACGCTTTTGGACACAAATATACCTACATCAGAAAAGCTGTATGGCTATCACAGATTAGAGAACCCAAAAGTGCCTTACAGGGATGACGATGGGGAAGTAGCTATATGCAATTTTTCTGAGTTAACAGAATCTGAGAATATTAAGCCAGTAGGGATGATTGGAAGAAAAGACTTAACACCAGCAGAGCCAAGTAAATACTAATGCAAACAGATAAATTTGAAATATCAATCGGGGATTTAGGCGTTCAAACCACGCATAAGAGGGGTCACACTGTTGAAGAAGTAGCTGAAATGGCTACAAATAAGATACTTTCTATTAGTGAAACCCTTGATCCTATGGTAAAAGCTCAGGCTTATGCTTTTAGAGACAGGTGCAAAATGGTAATTGCTTTTTATATACAAGAAGGGATTAACAACAATCTTTGCACAATTTTTAATCAATTAGAGCAGCAGGGACATTCTGATCTTGCTCAAATAATAAGGAGATTGTAATGGCGATTACTCAGGCTATGTGTACTTCGTTTAAGAAAGAGTTGTTGGAGGGTGTTCACAATTTTAAGAACTCTGGTGGCAATACTTTTAGACTCGCGCTTTACACTAGCTCGGCTACCATGTCTGCTTCTACTACGGCTTATTCTACGAGCCAAGAAGCGAGTGGAACGAACTACACCGCAAAAGGCGATTCTTTAACTCGCGTTGATCCTACTACTTCTGGGACAACAGCCTTTACAGATTTTGCAGATTTGACTTTTGGTACAGCCACCATAACGGCGAGAGGCTGCATGATTTTTAATGATTCTGCTTCTGGAGATCCAGCAGTAGCGGTTTTTGATTTTGGAGGAGATAAAACAAGTACAGCAGGAAGTTTTACTATTACATTTCCTACAGCGGATGCTTCAAACGCGGTTATTAGAATAGCGTAAGGGAGCTATGAGTGGCTACAGGTTGGGGTAGAGATACTTGGGGCGATGGCCCTTGGGGAGCAACGGCAGTAAGCGTAAGCTTGAGCGGTGTTGCCGGTACTTCAGCTTTAGGAGATGAGTCTTCTGTTACAGGTGATTGTAATTTAACAGAGACAGGACTTGCAGGAACAGGAGCAGTAGGGACTATAGTTGCTGCTGGTTTTGCGATTACAGGAGTTAGCGGAACAGCTTCTACAATCGGTTTAGGTGATGAGACTGTAACTTGTGACGCGAATGTGTATCCTACAAATGTTGTAGGAACAACTGCATTAGGAGGTGTTTCACTAGTAACAGATAACATTATTTCGGTTACGATGGACGCAGCAACCGGAGTGATTAACTCTGTAAGTACAACTTCAGATGGAAATGTGGCTGTTACTGGGATTTTAGGAACGGGAGAAATTACTAACTTATTGGTTTGGTCTGATATAAAGCCGGGTCAATCTACGACTTACGGCGAAGTAGATCCAAATCAATCTACGACTTATAGTGATGTCTCTACTTCTCAATCTCCAAACTGGGAAAACATAGCTGCTTAAAGTAAATAGGAAAGAACATGGCAAGTACATATGTAAATGACCTTAGACTCAACGAGATGGCTACCGGAGATGGCTCCGGAACTTGGGGTACAACGACCAACACCAATCTGGAGTTAATAGGCGAAGCACTGGGTTACGGAACCGAGGGCATAACCACAAATGCAGATACGCATACGACTACAGTAGCGGACGGTGCAACTGACCCTGGTAGAGCCATGTATATCAAATACACAGGCACACTGGATTCGGCTTGTACTATTACGATTGCTCCAAACACTGTTAATAGAATGCATTTTATTGAGAACGCAACTAGCGGTTCTCAGAACATCATTATTTCTCAAGGCTCTGGAGCCAATATCACGATACCTGCGGGTGACGTGAAAGCCGTCTACTTGGACGGGGCGGGTTCTGGAGCAGCAGTAGTTGACGCTTTTGCAAGCCTCAATGTTGTAGATCTCAAGGTACAAGACGACTTAACAGTAACTGATGATTTAACTGTAAACGGTGATATAGACCTTGCCGGTTCTATAGACGTAGATGGAACAGCTAACCTGGATGTCGTTGACATCGACGGCGCTGTAGACATGGCAAGCACTCTTGCAGTTGCAGGAGTCCTAACAGGCGCTTCACTAGACATATCAGGCGACATCGACATAGATGGTACAAGTAACCTAGATGTAGTAGACATTGACGGCGCTGTAGATATGGCAACCACACTAACACTAGCTGGTAATGCTGATTTCAATGGTGATCTTGATGTTGATGGCACTACTAACCTGGATGCCGTAGACGTTGATGGCGCTGTAAACTTTGCAGCAGACGTAACGTATGCAGACGGTGCAGACATCATCACCGCTTCAGCAGGAACCTCTAACTTCAGAGCAGGTGTCAACTCTGGTAACTCCATAGTCTCTGGTGGTAACTATAACGTTTGTGTAGGTGATGAAGCAGGTACAGCGATT
>Ga0209992_10002122_pt1 | contig 18892 bp, 13 predicted proteins | sample 2SBtaG_2_FD_182564 | JGI IMG/M metagenome (GOLD analysis project Ga0209992, IMG submission 182564) | Deep subsurface microbial communities from Kolumbo volcano to uncover new lineages of life (NeLLi) - 2SBTROV12_ACTIVE470 metaG (SPAdes)... | ecosystem: Environmental > Aquatic > Marine >... | reverse complement strand
AGCTGCTCGAAGTGGGCCTGGCCCACCTGGCAGGCGCAAGGCTCGGCTCGGAGCTGCCGGCCGGCGAGTACGTCTCCCTGGTGGTCGAGGACGAGGGCGTGGGCATGGATCCCCAGGTCCTGCCCCGGGTCTTCGACCCCTTCTTCACCACGCGGGGCGCCGGAAGAGGCCTGGGCCTGGCTTCGGTCTCGGGCATCGTCCGGGGCCACAAGGGGGCCCTGTTCATGGAGAGTGCCGTGGGGCGGGGCACCCGGGTCCAGGTGCTGCTCCCGCTGCGGTCTTCCCCAGGGGTCGAGGTCCTGCCCGACGTGGGCGGCGTGATCGACAAGGACGCGCGCACGGTGCTGGTGGTCGACGACGAGCCGGGCGTGCGTGCCCTCCTCAAGGTCCTGCTCGAGGGCCGCGGTCTCGATGTGCTGGTGGCCGTCGATGGCCAGGAGGGCTTGAAGGTCTGGCAGGCCGAGTCCGAGCACATCGGGCTGCTGCTCTTGGACCTGACCATGCCTCGCATGGGGGGCGGCGAGCTCTTGCGTGCGCTCCGGCATCAGGGCTCGTCGGTGCCGGTCCTGCTCATGAGCGGCTATGCCCAGGAAGAAGTCCTGGGGCGCTTCGTGGGCATGGGCCTGACCGGCTTCATCCAGAAGCCCTTCAAGGTCGCCGCCATGCTGGAGCGCATCGAGGAGGTCCTGGGGGAGGGCACTTCAGGAGGCTGAGGCCGTGAGTGATCGCTACGACATCGTTCCCCTCAAGGCGCCCCGGCTCACCGGGCTTGCGCTCAAGGCCCTGGTCGGGCTCGCTGAGCGCGAGCTCCTGGGCCGGCCTCTCCGCTCGGAGATGAAGAAGACCGCCGGCATCGACGGCTTCCGGCGGACCCCGTGCGACGCGTCGCCGATCGTGGAGCCGCTGCCCGTGCGGCCTGGCGCCGACGGGAGCGGGGGCATGGACCTGGCGGCCGTGGCGGGTCTCCCGGCCCAGGCCCAGGGCTTTCACTTCGAGACCGTGGCGGACTTCCAGCGCGCCTACCAGACCGGCGACGCCACCCCGGCCCAGGTCGCCGAGCGCATCACCGCGTCGATCGCCGCTGCCGAAGGGCTGCCCCAGGCGCTCCGGACCTTCATCGCCCACGACGCCGCCGACCTGATGGCCCAAGCCCAGGCGTCGACGGCCCGCTGGTCTGCCGGCGAGCCCCTGGGGCCCCTCGACGGCATCCCCGTCGCCATCAAGGACGAGCTGGACCAGGTGCCCTACCCGACCACGGTGGGCACCCGCTTCATGGGCAGCGAGCCTGCGTCCTCGGACGCCACGGTCGTGGCCCGACTCCGGGCTGCGGGTGCCCTGTTGATCGGCAAGGCGAACATGCACGAGGTGGGCATCGGCGTGACCGGGCTGAACCCGCACCACGGGGCCGCCCGCAACCCCTACGACCCCACTCGGGTGACCGGGGGCTCGTCCAGTGGCTCAGCCGCCGCCGTGGCTGCGGGGCTGTGCCCGATCAGCGTGGGTGCGGACGGGGGCGGATCGGTTCGAACGCCCGCGTCCTTGTGTGGGGTGGTCGGCCTCAAGGCCACCTGGGGGCGCATCTCGGAGCACGGGGCCGCGCCCTTGTGCTGGCACGTGGCCCACGTGGGGCCTCTCGGCGCGACCGTCGCCGACACCGCTGCGGCCTATGCGGTGATGGCGGGTCCGGATGCCCACGACCCCTGGTCGCTCAAGCAGCCGGCCCCCCACCTGGACGGACTGGAACAGGGGGACCTGACCGGGCTGAACCTGGGCATCTACCGGCCGTGGTTCGACGACGCCGATGCGTCGGTCGTCCAGGCCTGTGAGCAGGGAGTGGCGGCCCTGGTCGCGGCTGGCGCCCAGGTCCAGGAGATCGTGCTGCCCCAGCTCTCGGTGATGCGGGTCGCCCACCTGGTGACCATCGCCTCGGAGATGGTGGCGTCGCAGCTCCCCTACGACCGGGACCACCGGCGGGACTACGGCCTGGACACCCGCATGAACTTCGCCCTGGCCCGGGACTTCACCGCGTCTGACTACGTGCACGCCCGGCGCCTGCGGAACCACTTCACGGCCGACGTGCTGGCCCGGATGGGGTCGGTCGACGTCATCGTGACCCCGACCAATGGCTGCACTGCCCCGCCGCTGCGCCCGGACGCCTTGCCGGACGGCGAGTCCGATCTGGCGACCCTCGATCGCATCATGCGCTTCGTGACCCTGGCCAACCTGATCGGGTTCCCGGCGCTGTCCGTGCCCTGTGGGGCCGACGACGACGGCCTGCCCGTGGGCCTGCAGCTGATGGGCCGACCGTGGGAAGAGGCCCTGCTGTTCCGACTGGGCAGGGTGGTCGAGGCCGCCACGACGCGGCCCGCCCCTCGGGTCCACTGGAGACTCCTGGGGGGCGAGGCGCCCAGCCTGCGCGGCTGAGCGAAGCCGCCCCCCGGGCTCCAATCCACTCCGGTGGCCCTGCCGATCAGGCCGCTGACCAGCCGGCGTCGGCGGACGGCGGCGTGGCGGACACGGTGGCGGCGGGCTCGGGACCGGGCTCCAGCGCGGCATCGAGCACCTGGGACATGTGGTCCACGAGCACGAACTCCAGGGCGTCGCGGGTCTCCTGAGGCACGTCTTCGAGGTCCGGCTCGTTGGCCTTGGGCAGGATGATTCGGGTCAGGCCGCGGCGGTGTGCGGCCAGGACCTTGGCCTTGATGCCGCCCACGGGGAGCACGCGTCCCCGCAGAGTGGCCTCGCCGGTCATGGCCACGTCGCTGCGCACCGAGCGGTCAGTCAACAGGCTGGCCAGGGCGGTGAACATCGTCACCCCCGCACTGGGGCCGTCCTTGGGCACGGCGCCGGCGGGCACGTGGATGTGCACGTCCCGGTCCCCCAGGCCGCCGGACAGGCCCAGGACCGGCCCGTGGGCCAGTACATAGGTCAGCGCGGCGCGGGCGGACTCCTTCATCACGTCTCCCAGCTGGCCGGTCAGCACGAGCTGGCCCTTGCCGGGCAGGGTGCTGGCCTCGATGGTCAGCACATCGCCCCCCACCGGGGTCCACGCCAGGCCGGTTGCGACGCCCGGGCGACTGGGTCCTTCGTGGGCCTGGGCGTGGAATTTGCGCCGACCCAGGTAGGTGGGCAGGTCGTCCACGTCGACGTGCAGCGCCGCGTCGTCGCCGCCCCGGGCCTTGCGCACCGCGGCGGCGCGGAAGACCTTGCCCAGCACCCGCTGGAGCTGGCGGACGCCGGCTTCCCGGGTCCAGCCGGCGATGGCGTCGGCGATGGCGTCGTCGGTCAGCGCGACGGCCCGTTCGTCGAGGCCCGCGTTGGCGGCCAGCTTCTCCAGCAGGTGGTCTCGGGCGATGGTGGCCTTCTCGGCCGGCGTGTAGCCGGCGATCTCGATGATCTCCATCCGGTCGCGCAGGGGCCCGGGGACCTGGCTCATATCGTTGGCCGTGGCGATGAAGAGCACCTTGCTCAGGTCGAAGGGCACCTCCAGGTAGCGGTCCACGAAGCTGTGGTTCTGCTCGGGGTCCAGCAGCTCCAGCAGCGCGGAGGCGGGGTCGCCCATCACGCCGCGGCCCAGCTTGTCCACCTCGTCCAGGAGGAAGATGGGGTCGCTGGTGCCGGCCTGGCGCAGGCCTTCGATGACCCGGCCCGGGCGGGCGCCGATGTAGGTCCTGCGGTGGCCTCGCAGCTCGGCTTCGTCGCGCACACCGCCCAGGGCGATGCGGACCAGCTCCCTGCCCGTGGCGCCAGCGATGGCCTCGCCGATGCTGGTCTTGCCGACGCCCGGAGGGCCCAGCAGCAACAGCACGTCGGCCCGGCCTGTCCCGGCCAGCATGCGCACGGCCAGGTGCTCCACCACCTGGCGCTTCACGTCGTCCAGCCCGTGGTGGCTCTTGTCCAGGGCTTCCTCCAGGCTGTCCAGGTCCGTGTCGCCGGCGCTGGTCACGTTCCACGGCAGGCTGGACAGCCGGTCCAGCCAGTCCATGGCCACATTGCGCTCCGGGCTCTGGGCGGGAATGCGCTCCAGCCTGCGGAGCTCCCGGTCCACAGCGGCCTGGACCTTGTCCGGCAGCGCCAGGCCGGCGAGCTTGTCCTTGATCAGGGCCAGATCGTCGTCGCTGTCGTCCTGGCCAAGCTCCTGCTGGATCGCGGCGAGCTGTTGGCGCAGCATGGCCTCTCGGCCATTGGACTTCACCCGGTCCCGGATGGTCTGCTGGGCGTCCAGGACCTCCTTCATCTCGGCGAGCTTCTGGAGGACCCTGTCGGCCCGGGCCATCGGGTCAAGGGTCAGCAGGATCGTGCGCTTCCAGTCGTGGGGCGCGTCTACAAACGCCGCGATGGCGTCCAGCAGGCTGGCGGTGTCCGTCACCCGCTTCAGCACGCTGTCGACCGGGATGCCGGCGCCAAAGGTGCTTGCCGCGTCCCGCACACTCTGGCGCAGGGTGGCGTCGGTGGCGTCTGCTTCGGCGGTCTTGGGCCACGGGGCCACGATCGCTTCGAACCGGGGCTCCAAGTAGGGCTCGGCCCGCATCATCTCGCCCAGGCGGACGCGAGCGATGCCTTGGACCACGATGCGCACGGGGCCCTTGTCCGGCACCTCCTTGCGGATGATGCGGCCCAGGGTGGCGATCGGGAGGATCTGCTGGGGGCCGGGGTCTTCGGCCGGTGCGGACTGAACGCCCACCAAGATGTAGTCGCCGGCTGCGTCCAGAGCGGCCCGGCTGCGTCGTCGGCCCACGGCCATCGGCATCACACCCCAGGGGAGCAGGACGCCTCTGCGCAGCGGCACCAGGGGCAAGGAGGCGGGCAGGTCGTCGGGCAGACGCACGTCGAGATCCAGGCGCAGTTCGGCCATGGTGGGGTCCTCTGGCTGCAGCACAGCCGTGGTCAGTGGCGCCCCCGTCGGGGTGGGGGGCGCCGGCCCTCAAGAGGTAGGCACTCGCCTGAGCGGGTCAATCATTTTCTTGCATCTGTGTGCAAGCTTGCACGCTTCTCGGCGGCGAGCCAGTCCTCTGAAGGCAATCCCCGGGCCGATCGGGCTGCTGTGACCGCCGCCAGGTAGTCCGGGTGAGGGGGGTTCTGGCGGGTCTCCTCGGGCAGCAGGTAGGTCCATGCCAGCTGACCGTCCACGCTGATGCGCGAGCGCCGGTAGAAGTGCGGGTGTCCCTCGATGCGGTCCAGGGTCTCCCAGTGGCTCGGGGTGAGCTGGTAGAGGATGCCCGGGACGGGCCGGCCCAGGTGACGGTGCAGGGTGCCCACCCCGCCGCCCCACATGCGGGAGGCGCCGGCAAAGGCCGCGCGGTGTCCCGGGAGCCACGCAGGTCCCAGCTCCACGTGACCTGGGCAGCGCTCGGCGAAGCGCTCGGGGTCCATGTTGGAGCCGTAGGCGAAGTAGGGCAGCGCGTCGGGGGGCATGGCGAGGAGGGTAGCGCGGGGTCTTCAGGCGGCGGAGCTCTGGGCGCCGATGGCTTCGCGCAGGCCTAGCTGGAGTCGGATGGCCTTGAGGAGGGGAGCTGGGACCGGTGTGCGCTTCAGGCGGTGTGCGGAGCGAAGCGGAACCCGCAGCAGGCTGCCGGCAAAGGAGGTGCTCAGGCCCTGCTGCAGGACGATCTGGATGGCGGCGGCCTTGGCCGCGCGGCAGTCGGGCTGGCGACCCGTCAGGTCTGGCCGAGCGATCGCTGCGGCCGCAGCCTGGGGCAGGAGCGACAGGGTGCTCCCCGGGGTCAGATCGTCCACCAGGGCGTGTCTCAAGAGGTCGGCTCGCGAGAGCCTGGGGAGGGCGGCCCTCACCCGTGGGATGCATCGGTGGCCGGTCACCCTCAGCCCGAGGAGGTCCCACAGGGTGTTGCACTCGCCCAGTGGATCTCCTGCCGAGCCGTGGTGTTCACCCTGGCGGTGGATGTAGTGGAGGGCGTTCTCCAGGTGTCGGAGGGACTCGACCGGCCTGAGGCGTGCGCGTTCGAAGCCAACGCTCAGTTGAAGTCGCTTCACCAGGCCGCCTTCGGCCTTGTTGGCGCCCCGCCCGGCGGTCACCCGGTCACAGGCGAGCAGCAGGTGCAGGTGGTTGTCCGGCACGGAGAAGGCCAGCAGGCCGTAGCGGTCCGGGAGGCCGAGGAGCGTCCTGGCGGTGAGGCGCCGGGCCGCGGTTGTGGGTGTGATCAGGCGGTCTTGGACCAGGTGGCTGGTCACGTGCCAGGCGATGGCGGTCATCAGAAGCTCCCAAGAGGGAGCGCGGTCGGACCGCCGAGGTATGCACGGGTAGAGGCGGCGGGTAGGGGTCCCGTCCGTTTCTTCGGCCGAAGCGTCGGCCTTGGGTGCGCCAACCGGCGTAGTGGCTCGGTCTTGCGCCATTGCGCGGACTGGCGCGATGCCAACCGGCGTAGTGGCACGGATCTGCGCCATTGCGCCGTCTGGCGCGATGCCAACCGGCGTAGTGGCACGGATCTGCGCCATTGCGCCGACTGGCGCGTTCCCAGACCGCGTAGTGGCACGGATCAGCGCCATTGCGGCGTCTGGCGCGTCGCCAACCCGCGTAGTGGCACGGATCTGCGCCATTGCGGCGTCTGGCGCGTTCCCAGACCGCGTAGTGGCACGGATCTACGCCATTGCGCCGACTGGCGCGTCGCCAACCGGCGTAGTGGCGCCGGCTGTGGCTCTGTCGAGAACTGGCGCGCTTCCGGGCCCAGGGCACTGCTACCCTCCGCCTCCCGATGACCACCTCCTGGCTCACCATCGACGTCGACGGACGGCCTATGCGGGCCTTCCTCGCCCAAGGCGACGCTCCGGGGCCCGGCGTGCTGGTGCTCCAGGAGATCTTCGGCGTCAACGCACACATCCAGGACGTCTGCAAGCGCTTGGCCGACGCCGGTTTCACGGCCCTTGCCCCCGATCTCTACCACCGCACGGCGCCGGGCCTGGACCTGCTCTACGCCCCCGACGACGTCACGGAGGGCCGCCAGCACAAGGACCGGGTCCTGGCCCAGGAACTCCTCGCCGACCTGGCTGCGGCGGCCGCCGAGCTGGGCCGGCAGGCAGCGACGGGTCCCCTGGGCGTGATGGGCTTCTGCTTCGGCGGCTTCTGCACCGTGGTGGCGATGACGCACCTGCCCTTTGCAGCGGGCGCCGCGTTCTACGGCGGTGGGCTCCCCCACGGCACACCGGGAATCCCGAGCCCTCTGCCGGACCTGGCGGAGGTCAAGGGAGAGCTCCTGGCCTTCTTCGGCGGCCGGGACCCGCTGATTCCGACCCAGGACATCACCACCCTCCGGCGAGCCCTGGCCGAACATGGCGTCACCCACGCTGTCCAGGTCTACGACGATGCCACCCACGGCTTCTTCTGCGACCTGAGGGCCAGTCACGACCCCGACGCCGCTGCCCAGGCCTGGGCCCGCACCCTGAGCCTGCTACGGCGTCGCCTGGTCTCCTGACCCCTGGGCGACCGGGGGCGCCGGCACGATCCGCGGCTCGCCGCCGCCGCTGCCGTGGAGCTCGAGCTCGGAGATCAGGACCGCCGGCGCAGACCAGGCGGCCGGCATCCCACCCACAGCACCGATCAGGTAGCGCTGGGGACCGGGCTCGGCGTCCATGACCCCGTGCCAGTCCCCGGGCTCACCCGCCGCGACGATGTCCCTCAGCGCCCGCCGATCCACGCCGTGGAAGCCCAGGCCGCGCACCGCTTCCCGCCGACCGTCCGCGTACAGGAGGTAGGCCTCATACGGCGGCGTCAGGCCCGGCGGTGGGCCCTCGCCGGTGAAGTGCACGTCGAAGTCCTCGGTCATCGAGGGCGGCTCCAACCGCCGGACCACCAGCACGCGCTCCTGGCCGGTCTGACGGGCGAGCCGCAAGGCCGCCCGCTCCAGCTTGCGACCGGACAGGCTGTCCGGCGGCACCACGGCGATGTTGGTGGGCACGGCCTCCCGCCGGTCCCCGCCGCCTGCGCGGGCGTGACCGGTGCTCCGAGGCGAGTCGCCCCAGGGCACCCGTGACTGCAGCAGCCGCCGGACGACGCCGTCCTCGACCAGGGCCACGCGCTGGGCGGGCACGCCCTCGTGGTCCAGCCCGAGCTGGCCTGGCTGGTCCAGGCCCGGGTCGTCCACGACGGTCCAGCCTTGGGGCAGGAGACGGCGACCGACCCGGGCACGGGGCCGATCGACGGGCTCGGCGCCCCAGGGGCCGCGCCCTTCCCGGACCGGGGGCGTTCCCGCCACCTCGGGCGCGACCAGCTGGCGGAAGACCTCGACCGCTGCCGGACCCTCGAACAACACAGGCCCCAGCCAGTCGTCGAGCACCGGGGCGTCGCCCATGGCGTGGAGCCAGGTCTGGAGGTCCCGAACCTGGTGCTCCAGCTCGACCAGGGCCGGCAGCTCGGCCGCCGAGCGCGCGACCCACCAGCGGCCGTTCCGGACCCGCGACCCGTCCGCGGTGCGCAAGACCGCTTCGATGCGCAGGACCGCGTGCCCGGTCTGGCGCACGATCGACGTGCCTTCGGACGTGACGGTGACCCGGGTGCCCTGCCAGTCGCGCCCCGCCGCGACGACCTCTTCCAGAGCCGGGTCCTGGGCCAGCATGCCGCTCAGATGGGTCACCAGCTCGGCGATGCGTTCGCCGTCCACCGCCAGCGGGGCCACCGGATCGGTGAGCTGGGGCGCGATGGGCGCCTGGGCAGGCCCGGGCAGGTCCTCGACGCTCAGCTCGGCGGACTTGCGGGACAGCTGCTCGACCGCGTCCTTGTAGGCCTGGTCCGTGTGGAGCCAGATCTCCCGCCGCAGCGCCAGGGGCTCGTCTTCGAGCGGCAGTCCCCCGACCACCACCCCGTTGGGTTCGCCCAGCGCGTCGAAGTTGCCGGAGTCGAAGGCCTCGTCGCCGCAGCGGACCTCGACCCGTAGCTGCCGATGGGGCCCCTGGTCCTGGGTCAGCACCGCCCCGGCCTCGGCGTAGACGGTCGCGACCTGGCCATCGACCACGTCGTAGGCGATCCAGTAGGGGGGCTGCTCCCCGGGCAGGGCGAGGGAGGTCAGCGAGCGGTCCAGCTCGGTCTGCAGCGCCTGGCGCAGGATGTCCTGGCCCTCCACCCCGGCGGCCAGCGCCGCCCCGATGAGCCAAGCGCCGATCACGGGGTCTCCGCGAGGGCAGGAGGAGGCAAGAGCGGCGGTCGGTCGTGCTGCTTCTCCTTGCGCTGGACCTCGAGCTCGGAGATGAGGAGCGAAGGACTCGACGCGCTCACCGGCACCCACCCGGACTCAGCCCCGCAGACGCCGTTGAAGACCTGGGTCTCGCCACCGGCCAGGCTCACCCGCGAGAACGTGGTCAGAGGCGTCCCGATCAGATCGCCGCCCCGCACCAGCTCGTCGGGCCGCCCGTCGGGGTAGACCCGCCACATGGCCACGGGCCTGACGTTGAAGCTGTTCGGCACGACCCGCCCGGTCAGCGTGAAGCCGCCGGTGATGTCTTCTACGATGAGGCCGTAGGGCTTGCCCTGGGCGGTGACCTGGGCCAGCAGTGCGGCCCGCAGCGCGTCGGCGCTCACCGTCTCGCTGGCCTGGACCATCAGGTTGCCTTGGCGAGCCACCACCGTGTTGCCGGCGGAGCGGCGCCCGTGACCGTTGCTCACGGATGAGCCCTGGATGGGCGCCCGGCTCATCAGGAAGCCCTCGAGCACACCGTCCCGCACCACGTCGACACGCTGCGCCGGCACCCCTTCGTTGTCGTAGGGGTAGTGGCCAGCCAGGTCCGTGCCCTCGAGCTGGGCCAGGGTGGGGTCGTCGACCACGCTCAAGAAGGGCGGCAAGATGCGCTGGTCGACCATGTCGGTGAACGTCTGGCCCTCGTCCTCGTCCTTCTGGCGGTGGCCTTCGACCCGGTGCCCCAGGACCTCGTGAAAGAACACGCCAGCGGCCCGGCCCTTCAGGATCGCGGGCCCTGAGTAGGGCTCCATCAGCGGAGCGTCGCGGAGGGCCGCGAGCCGCGCGGCCACGGCGTGCATCCTGGCCGTCAGCTCGTCCTGGGTAGGCAGACCGTGGACCGACGCCGCCACCACGTAGTCGTCCACCGACAGCTCCATGCCGTCCGGGGCCACCGTGCGGCCCCACAGGCTCACCCGGTAGCTGACCCTGCTCCACCTGAGCCGCGTTCCTTCGCTGCTGGTGAAGCGAAAGGTCTCGGCCACGGCAGAGACCTCGGCGCTGCTGTCCAGCACGTGGGGGTGCGCCAGCATGACGCCGCTCACGGCCTTGAGGACGTGGGCCCAGGCGTCTTGGTCCAGGGTGACGTCGCGCAGGGGCTCCAGGGCCACGGTGGGCTCGGTGGCGCTCCAGTCATGGGACGTGTCCTCGCGGGCGACCTTGACCGACGCATTGCCGCGAACCTGCTTGAGCCGCCGGACCGCGCCCTGCCAGGCCTCGTCGGTCTCGCGCCAGAGCGCCAACGACGTGGCCCTGGGGTCCCCCTCCAGGGGCAGCAGCACCCGGCTGTGGTCCACGTCGGAGAACCACCCGGCGTCCCGGATCTTGTGGGTGTTGTCCAGCTCGTGGCTGCCGACCCGGACGTCGACGTCGGCCGTGCGCAGGCGCCGGTCGGACTGCACGCCCAGAGCGCCATGGGTCGCCTGGACCCTCAGGGTGTGACGGTCGACGAGCTCGTAGCCCAGGTAGTAGGGAGGCTCGTCCTGGTCAGCGAGGGCCGAGACGGCGCGCGCGAGCTCTGCGGTCGCGACGTCGAGCACCGGGTCGCCGGTGCCGGCAAAGGCCAGGGAGAGCCAGAGCAAGGTGAGGTTCAAGGCGCGCTAGTCGTCGAAGGGGTCCTCGTCTTCGTCGAAATTGTCGTCCTCACGGTCTTCCCACTCGATCCCGCACACCTTTTCGATGAGGGAGACGATCTCCTCGCCGGTGAGGCCGATCTCGTCGTTGTTGGAGAACTCGTACTCCAGCGTCTCCACCAGACTCTCGTCGAGGGCGGCTTCTTCCTCGATGTTGATGATGAGGTCTTCGGCGTCTTCCACGCCGGCTTCCTCTGCGTGGTTGCTGATCGTGGCGATGACGTACTCGGCCAGGGACCCCGCGTCGGGGTCTTCGTTGACCGTCTCCAGGTACTCATCGACGCTCATCACGAGCTTCTCGCGGACCGCGTTGGGCAATTCCATCTCTGGGATGTCCTCCGTTGCGACCCTGCCTACCAACTCTGGTCCGCCCTTGCAAGGATGGATAGGTCGCGGGAGTGACGCTTCCCATCGACTTGCTCCGGGCCCTGCCCAAGACTGACCTCCACGTCCACCTGGATGGCTCGCTCAGGCTGGGTACCTTGATCGAGCTGGCACAGGCGCGGGGCGTGGCCCTGCCCAGCACGACCGAGGCCGGGCTGACTGAGCTGGTCTTCAAGGAGCGCTACGCCAGCCTGGTCGAGTACCTGGCCGGCTTCCAGTACACCTGTGCCGTGCTCCAGGACATCGAAGCCCTGGAGCGCGTGGCCTACGAGCTGGCCTGGGACAACATCGACGAAGGCGTGCGCTACATCGAGGTGCGCTTCGCCCCACAGCTGCACATGGGGGCCGGGCTGACCCTCGAGGACGTGCTGACCGCGGTGGACCGGGGCCTGGTCCGTGCCAGCACCGAGCACCTGGCCCAGGTCTCGGCCAGCGGGGAGCCCCCGTTCCGGTACGGCATCATCGTCTGCGCCCTGCGCATGTTCACCGACGGATTCTCCCCCTGGTACGCCCAGCTGGGCGGCCTGCTCCGGGCGATGCCCCAGAAGAACCAGTTCACCACCGCGTCCCTCGAGCTGGCCCGCGGTGCCGTGCGCTGTCGCGACACACTGGGCATCCCGGTGGTGGGCTTCGATCTGGCAGGCCAGGAGGAGGGCTACCCCGCCCGGGCCCACTGGGAGGCCTTCCAGTACGCCCACCAGCACTTCCTCAAGAAGACCGTGCACGCCGGCGAAGCCTACGGCCCAGAGTCGATCTTCCAGGCGATCACCGAGCTCCACGCCGACCGCATCGGCCACGGCTACCACCTGTTCGACGCCGCCCGGATCGAGGACCCCGCGATCGCGGATCGGGACGCCTATGTGCAGGCTCTGGCCCAGTACATCGCCGACCGACGGGTCACCATCGAGGTCTGCATCACGTCGAACCTGCAGACCAACCCCGAGATCGGCAGCGCCGAGAACCACGTGTTCCGCAAGATGCTCGACGCCCAGCTCTCGGCGACCCTGTGCACCGACAACCGGCTGGTGTCCCACACGACCGTGACCGGCGAGTACGACCTGGCGGTCAAGACGTTCGAGATGACCCCCAAGGAGGTGCGCAGCTGCATCATCTACGGGTTCAAGCGGAGCTTCTTCCCCGGGGACTACCGCGAGAAGCGGGCCTATGTCCGCCAGATCATCGATCACTACGACCACGTCGAGGCCCGGTTCCATCGGGGCAGCTGATCAGCTCGGCGGAGTCCAGATAGCGGAGGACCAGGCGCGGTCCTGCACGGTCAGTGGCACGGTGCCGTCGTCACAGGTCGCGGGCCTGTCCGCGGTGTCGTAGTCATTGCAGGCCCGCTGGCTCCAGCGACAGGTCTCCACCTGGAGCACGCGGGCGTAGTAGAACGCCGCTCGGTCGGGATCGAAGTCCGGGTCCTCCCAGACCGTGCACAGGTGATCCGATCCGCCGGTGCTGTCACAGCTGTCGGCGTCCAAGGACCCGGCGGTGCCCTCGGCGACCGTGTAGACCCGTTCCTTGACCACGCCGCTTGCGGTGATCCAGCCCTTGATGATCTGCAGGGAAGCCAGCCCGGTGCCCGGCTCGAGCTCGGTGCCGGCATCGGCCCAGGCCTCGAGGTGGAAGCGCGGGGCGTCGTCGAACAGGCCCGGCTCGGCCAGCACGCCGCCCATCGGCACGCCGTCGGTGTAGCCGGTGGCGACCCGGTCCTCGCTCTCACAGCTGTCATCGTCCAGATCCCAGCCGCCGAACAGGCGCACCTCGATGCGGGGACCGCTGGTGGCAAAGGTCTCCCGCCGCTGAAAGGCCTCCCAGATGGCGTCCCGGCTGTTCTCGACCGCCCACACCGCGGCCAGGCCCCCGGTGCTGTTGATGAGGGTGTCGTGGGTGATGTTGCCTTCGCCCAGCCGCTCCTCGGTCGTGTCGTCGACCGTGCCCACGTGGCCCGGGTAGTCCACCGGGTAGACCAGTCCGGGGGTGCCGTTGTGGGTGTCGGTGCTGCCGATCACACCCAGGCGGTAGGGGTTGACGCCTTCGTCGACCTGGATGCTCAGCCCCTCCTTGAGCACGGCTCGCACGAAGTCGAGCTCGTGCAGGCAGCCCCACAGGCGCATGCCCCCGGCTCCGAGCTCGTCGTCTCCGCACAGGTCGGTGCCGTCCTCTCGGAGCTTCTCGAAGGCGCAGGCCGGGTCGTCGTCTTCGCCGAAGCCGTTGCGGCACTCGCTGTCGCCCTTGTGCTGGAAGATCTCGGCCACGGGCTCCATGCGGGCCCGCAGCGCCCAGGTCTCGGCCCGGTCGCCGTCGTCGAAGGCGCCGTAGCCGTCCCGGTGGAAGAGCTGGCCATTGCTCAGGTTGCTGTTGTGGGGCAGCACCAGGGCGTCGCAGCCGGTGCCGTCGGGTGTGCACTCGGCGTCCAGGGCCCGCCACAGGGCCACCGGCGTGGGGGCCTCGAAGGTCGTGACCGGCAGCGCCGGCACCTGCTCGTTCCGGAAGATGACGTTGCGGTGCAGGTTCGAGACGCCGTAGGTGTTGGTGTACTCGTAGCCGTGGAAGGGGGTGAAGGCGCAGCTGGCGTCGCGGTCATAGGCGGCTTCGGTCGCGGCTTGCATGGCCTGCCAGCGCTCGGCCGCCGCGTCCTGGCAGCCGTCGCCGTCGTCGCCACACAGGGTGGTGTCCCGCGACGGCGTGGGGTCGGCGAGCATGACGCCGAAGTCGAAGGCGTTGTTGTCGGCTTCGCCCTGGTAGGCAGCACAGACCGCGTCGTCGTAGCCGGGGCTGCCCGGGGTCGTGCAGTGGGCGACTTCGCCCAGGAACTCGCCGTGCTCGGTGATCGAGACGAAGTCGAGGGGGCGGTCCAGCTGGACCTGGCGCGTGCCCGCGCCGTCGTCGTCCATGGGTGCGATGAGGACCGGTTCGCCCGCGGCAAAGGCCAGGGCCTGGTCCGGGGTCACTGGGGTCTCGTAGTTCCGGGCGTCGAAGCTGTAGGCCCCGTGGGCGTGGAAGTCGCCCCAGAGGACCTGGCGGGTGGGCGTGGCCGCTGCACAGGCGGCCCGCTCCTCGGTGTAGGTCACCGTGCTGCCGGGAACCTCGTCGGTGTCACAAGCCAGCACCAGGAGCCATACTGAGAGCATGGTCGGAGTCCTAACCCTCGTCCTGGGCTGCATCCCGCACCTGGAGTCCCCCGACGGCGGGGTGCCCCAGGACTGGCTGCCGCCCGAGAACTCCTGGCCCAGCGCCGAGCCGCCTGCGGGCCTGGTCGGGGAGGGGTGGTTCGAAGGCGACGTGGTCCCCGACGTCCGAGGCCTGGATCGCTACGGCGACGAGGTCTCGCTGTGGCAGTTCTACGGCCAACCGGTGGTGCTCGACGTGAGCCACGTCTGGTGTCGCCCCTGCCAGGACCTGGCGGCCAAGTTGCCCGGACTCGAGGAGGACTTTCCCGAGGCGAACTTCGTCACGCTGCTCGTGACGGACATCGAGGGCGAGCCCAGCGATCCCCAGGACTGCGCCGACTGGGCCGACGCCTTCGGCCTGCACAGCCCGGTCATCACCGATCCCGAGCTCTCCAGCGAGCCCATCGTGGTCACGAATAGCTACCCCTACGCGGTGTTGATCGATCCGGATCTGACGGTCTGGCTGGACCAGGTGGAGTCGCCACTGACGCGCATGGACGACGCCTTGGAGGACTGGCTCCGCTGACCTTCAGTGCCTCGCGGTCGCTTCGTCCTCGACCAGAAAGTCCGCCGCGAACAGCGGGTAGCCCCGAGCGCTGGCCTCTTCGAAGAAGCTCGGCAGGTTGCCGGTGGGCTCCAGCTCGCCCACGATGCGCTGGACCTTGTTCACCAGCTCGGTCCGGTAGACCTTGAAGCGGTAGAGCACGTTGACCTGGTAGTGGCCGTGCTCGTCCAGGCTGGGCAGCAGCTCGGCGATCTGGTCCACCCGGCGGGACCCGTCCTTGAAGCGGTTCACCTGGACCACCATGTCCACGGCGTTGCAGATCTGGCTGCGCACGGCCCGGGCTGGCAGGTCCTCGCCGGCGAAGAGCACCAGGGTCTCCAGCTTGGCCAAGGCCCCCAGAGGCGTGTTGGCGTGCAGGGTGCTCATGGTGCCGCCGTGGCCTGAATTCAGGGCGTTCAGCAGGTCCAGTGCCTCGCCGCCGCGCACCTCGCCGACCAGGATGCGGTCCGGCCGGAGCCGCAGGGCGGAGTGGAGCAGGTCCCGGATGGTGACCTCGTTGCGGTCGAATTCGTCGGGGGCCCGGGCTTCGAGCTGGACCAGGTGGGGCTTGGGCAGCTTGAGCTCGCGGGTGTCCTCGAGCACCACGATGCGCTCGTGATCGTCGAAGTACGTCGCCAAGACGTTGAGCAGCGTGGTCTTGCCGCTGCCTGTGCCGCCGCTGACCACCAGGTTGCGCTTCATCTGCACCGCGACCTGGAGCAGGTTTGCTGCGCTGGCGTTCAGGGCGCCGAAGCGGATGAGGTCGTCCATCGACAGCTCGCGTCGGGCGAACTTGCGGATGGCCACGGTCACGCACAGCGTGATGGGTGGAATGACCACGTGGACCCGCGAGCCGTCGGGCAGCCGGGCGTCCATCTGGGGATTTCGGGCGTCGAGGACCTTGCCGCTGAACTGGGCGATGTTGACGCAGGCCGCCATCAGCGCTTCTTCGTCCTCGAACCACATGTCGTCGATGAACTCGACGAACCCGGCCCGCTCGGCGTAGACCTCGCCGGGGCCGTTGATCATGATCTCGGTGACCTCCGGGTCGTCGAGCAGCTCCTGGATCGGCCCCAGGTGGTACAGGACCGTGTTCGCGAAGAGCTCGCTCACCGGGGGCTCACATCAACCCGAGTGATCGACGCTGTCACTTCTTCTTCGCCTTCTTCTTCTTCTTGCCCCCGAACAGGCCGCCGAAGAAGCCCTTTGCCTTATTGTCGGCCTCTTCCTTGGCCCGCTCGATGCGCTTCATCTCGAGCCGGGCGTCGGGGTTGGACGGGTTCTGCTTGAGCGCCTTGATGAAGCATTTGCGAGCGACGTCGTACTTGGACTCGTGGCCATAGGTGCGACCGAGCAGCACCCAGCCACCGTCCATCTTGGCCACGGCGTCGACCGAGGCCTTGATCATCTCGCGGCCCTCTTCGGCTCGCTCGTCGTCCTTGCCCCACTGGAGGCGGAAGATCGTGTAGCCCAGGTGGGCGCGGAACTCGTGCTCCTCGGGCACCGAGTCCACGATCTCCTGGAGGATGTCGTGGGCCTCGGAGAACTTGCCGGAGTTGAGCGCTCGCTGGGCCACCTTGAAGCGCTCTTCGGCGGCGAAGATGGCGGAGACTTTCTCCATCGCCAGCTCGTCCTCGGTCTTGATGCCGTGGATGACGCTGCTGATGTAGGCCTCGCGGCCTTCGGCACCACCCAGGGTCTCCCAGGCCTCGTTGACCTTGGCGATGATGGCCTCGACCATCTCGGCCCGGTCACCGGTGACCTCGGACCAGGCGTCCGGGTGGTAGCGCCGGGCGAGCTCGAAGTAGGCCCGGCGGTACTCCTCGTCGGTGGCGTCCCACTCGACCCCGATGACCTCGAAGAAGTTCTCTGCGCCTTCGACCCGGGCCAGTTCGGTCTGGAGGCGGCGGAGCTCGGGGTCCTGGGCCGAGCTGCGATCCCCCAGAGCATCGGCGATCAGTGAGCTGATGCCGGGCCCCTTGGGTGCGGGCGGGTCGTCCAGGCCCTCCATGGCGGGATCCTCGGTGTAGTCCAGGTCGGTCTGCTCGTCGTCGAAGGTGATGGTCACCATCGGTTCCTCGATCACCGGCGCCTGCATGTTGCCGGTCACCTTGACCGCCGTCTTGACCCCCTGTCCGCGGAGCTTGGTCAGTCCGATGGCGTGGGACAGGTAGACCGCTCGCAGGGCGTGCCCGTCCTCGCCCGGGGCGAAGTCCAGGATCTCCTCGAGGGAGCGGCGGCCGTCCAGGTCGTGGAGCAGCTGTCCGATCTCTGGGCCCACGGGCAGATCGGGGATCTCGTAGGGCCCCGAGAAGTCGACCTCGGGGAACTCCGCCAGGAACGGCCGCAGCACCCCCATCAGATCGTCGTCGTCGACCCGCTCGAGCAGGGCGCCCCACAGCGCGCTGAGCAGGTTCAAGGGCAGGATCTTCGGGGGCTCTTCGCCCTCGGTGAAGGTCCAGTCGCCGTCGGCCAGGCTGATCGCGTTCATGACGCGCAGGTTCGCCTGGAGGTTGGCCACGGAGCGATTGTCGAGCTTGGGGTGCTTGGCCTTGAGGGCCTGGGCGCTCTCGCTCTTCAGGTTGCTGCGCGTGTACTGGAGATCGCCAGAGTCCAGGTAGAAGCTGCGCTTCTTCTTGCCATCCAGGACCTCGAGCACACCGGTGGCGGCGTCCTTGGTGAGCCGACAGAAGAGCTCCAGGGCCGGGGTCTCGGCCAGGCTGCCCGATTGCATCGTGTGCCCGCAGTCGAGGGGAAGGGCGCCATGGTATGCGCACCGCCCACGGCCTTCAAGGGTCGCCGCGGCGCCTGGCGACGGGATCGGGGGCCGGCGGCCCATCGCCGAGGGCGTAGGCTCCGTCCATCCAGCCCCCCAGGTCGATCAACCTGCAGCGCTCGGTGCAAAACGGAAAGGCCGTGTAGTCCGCGCCCGGGACCAGCGGGGTCCTGCAGCGAGGGCATCGCACGTGCTTGTCTCGGGGAACCCGCACTAGCGCGCAGCCGCGCCGTAGCGACCGTCGGGCCCGGGGAAGGCCGTGCCGTCGGTGTAGGTGCCCGGGCTGATGTCGCCCACGGAGTCGGTGGCGTAGAAGTGGTGGGTGTAGCCGGTGCCCCACACGTCGGGATCGAGCACCAGGCTGGCGTCCAGGATGGCCTGGATGGTGCCGGTGAAGTCTTCCGTGCCGTACGCCACGTCGTCGATGACCGTCGAGCCGTCGGCGGCGTAGAGCCACAGGTGGTCGCCGTCGTTGTTCATCGCCAGGCCGAGCTCCAGGGAGTCGTCGTTCTGGGCGATCTCGAAGGTGACGTTGGTGTGGCCCGCGGCGGTCAGGTCGTCGCCGATCGAGCCACCCCCGAACACGATGATCGCCTCGCCGGCTCGCAGGACCGTGCCCTTGCTGAAGCTGTGGCGAGATGCACCCAGGCTGCCGAGCTCCTGGATCGAGACGCCGGCCAGATCGATCGTGGCGTCGGCGGAGTTCGCGATCTCGAGGAATTCGTCTTCGACGGGATCGAGGGAGCCGTCGGTGTTCGGGTCGCCGTCGATGGTCCCGTCGATCAAGAGCTCGTTGAACACCAGGTCGCCCGCGGTGGCGAGGGACATGGTCACTGTCACATCGACGCTTCCGCTGACCCCTTCGTACTCGCCGGACAGCGTGGCGCTGCCGTCCCACAGGGGCTGGCCGGTGGCCGCCTCGTAGAACTTCACGACGGTCTCGTCCGACGAGGTCCAGGTCGCGTCCCGGCTGACGTCGGACTCGGAGCCGTCGGCGTGGGTCGCGGTGGCCGTCAGGGTGACGACTTCCTTGGTCGTAAGGGTGGTCAGGTCGGCCGACACCGTCACCGCGGTGACGTCGGCATCGGTGTCGGTGTCCGTGTCGGTGTCGGTGTCGGTGTCGGTGTCCGTGTCCGTGTCGGTGTCGGTGTCCGTGTCGGTGTCCGCGTCGGCGTCGCCCGAGTCGGTGGTGGTGTCGTCGC
>Ga0209992_10002120_pt1 | contig 18901 bp, 16 predicted proteins | sample 2SBtaG_2_FD_182564 | JGI IMG/M metagenome (GOLD analysis project Ga0209992, IMG submission 182564) | Deep subsurface microbial communities from Kolumbo volcano to uncover new lineages of life (NeLLi) - 2SBTROV12_ACTIVE470 metaG (SPAdes)... | ecosystem: Environmental > Aquatic > Marine >... | reverse complement strand
TTCTGTCCAGTCAAAACAGGAAAGAATGGAGATTTCCTTAGATCTCATAGGGGAACTCCAAAGCCTGAATCATGATTATGTTTATCCAAAAATATGGAATGGAAGGATTGCTTATCTTAGGCCGGAGGGCTTCGTGAAAGAGGGAGAGGTAGTTTTAACCTTTGAAACAAAAGGCATAGAAGATGAACTAAAGCAAAGTCAAGAACAACTTGAAAGTGCTATTTACGCATTAGAAAATTTAAAAGAATCCATCGAACTTCAAAGAGTTCAATCAGATAACAATCTGGAAATGGCGCAAAAAAACCTTGAAAATGCAGAAACAAACTACCAAAGAAGAAAAACGGAAATTGAAGAAGGCATAAGGCCTGCAATAGATTTAGCTCAATCAGAAATCAGCCTTTTGCAAGCTCAACAATCTTTGGAAGAATCTGAATTAAGTTTGAAAACAAGAGAAAATCAATGGGAACTTGACCTTATAGACAAGCAAAAAACAATAGATTACAGAAAAGAAAAGGTCGAAGAAAAAACTGAAGATTTGGCAAATGGAACAATATATGCGCACAAAGATGGTTTGATGATTCATAACGAAGGGTGGTTCGGACAGGTAAGAAAATACCAAGAAGGAGATGAAACGCGAAAAGATAGACCCATACTAGACTTTCCTGCAATAACAGACTTTATCGTTAGAGTAAAAATAAACGAAAGAGACCTTTACAAAGTCAAAGTCGGACAAACTGCATTAATTACGATTGATGCTGTTCCTGGAAAAATCTTTGAAGGGAAACTGAATAAAATTGCTGATATAGCATCAAGCGATATGGGCACAAGTTCAATCACTTTTTCAGCTCAAGGAGAATCAAAAGGTTTTGCAGCTGAAATACTGCTTTCTAAACCTGAAGCAGATACAGGGTTAGAAAACCAAGAAAAAAATGACTCAATGCAAATAAGAGAGGCAAGAAGGTCTCAAAATTCCGACATGCCTGATTTTGTCAAAGAAAGGATACAAGAAGGAGGAATGAGTCAAGAAGATTTTCAAAAAAGAACGAACAACTGGGATGAAAAAAAGGAACCCTCTGAAGAGGTTGAAGAAAATGATGACTTTTCAAACCTGAGACCTGGAATGACATCTCTTACAAGGATTATTTTAGAAGTTATTGAAAATGCAATAATTCTTCCAAGATCTGCTATTTTCATAGATGGAGGACAAACTATAGTTTACAGAGTTGTAAACAACAACTGGGAAAAAGTCATAGTCAACCTTGGAGCTGTAACGCCACAGGAAGCACAGGTCAAATCAGGGGTTTCCAATGGTGAAACTTTCCTTATAGTAGCTCCCGAAGAAGGCACCATAAGCACAGCAATTGAGGGTGCCAAAAAAGAAGATAGCTCCGGTTTTTCAGGCGGCATGCCTACAGGAGGTTGGGGTGGTGGCGGAAAGGGTGGCGGTCGTGGCGGAAAATGACAAATGTTGTAAATTTAGAAAAGGTTTACAAAACCTACATTCTTGGTGAAATAGAAGTTCCCGTACTAAAAGGAGTTGATTTAAAGATAAAGCAGGGTGAATGGGTTTCTTTGATGGGGCCTTCAGGTTCCGGAAAAACAACCTTAATGAATATAGTTGGATTATTGGATACTCCCACAAAAGGAAGTTACCTTTTAAATGAACAAGAAGTTTCGAGAAAGAATGATGATAGTTTGTCAGACTTGAGAAACAATCATATTGGCTTTGTTTTTCAAACCTTCAATATACTTCCCCAATTGAATGCTTGGCAAAATGTCGCTTTGCCACTAAATTATTCCAAACAAAATGTTAACAGGGAAGAAACAGCATTAAAACTATTAGATAGAGTTGGATTGAAACACAGGGCACATCATCGTCCAAATGAGTTAAGTGGAGGAGAGAGACAAAGGGTAGCAATAGCCAGAGCACTCTCAAACAAACCTTCCCTAATTCTCGCAGATGAACCAACTGGAAATCTCGACAGCAAAATAGGAAAAGATGTCTTGGCTTTATTCGAAACACTACATTCCGAAGGGATAACAATATTAATGGTCACACATGATATGGAAGTTGCAAAAAAATCTCAAAGAATAATCAATATACTGGATGGAAAAACAGTATGAACTTTTTTAACCTCTTCAATGAAGCTTGGGCGGAAATAAGATTGCAGCCTTTCAGGTCATTGTTAACGGCCTTGGGTATTGTTTTTGGTGTTGGAGCCGTTATAGCAATACTTGCAATATCTGAAGGAGCAAAAAGAGAGGCTGTATCTCAATTAGAAATCCTTGGTGCAGGAACCATAAGAGTTAGAGAATCTGCCGCACAATCAAACTCAATGAGTGATGGCATTGGAACTTCCGGAATATACATGCAAATGGGAAGAGGTTGGGGTTTTTCTGGCCTTTCAGGATCGATGATGGGAGGAACAGGAGGCCCAGCAAGGCCCTTGGACATGAAAGATCTTGAAGCTATCAAAAATTTAGAAGGTATCGAGGTAGCGGCAAGCGAAAGAACAAAAGAAGTCTCGCTTCCGGGAAGTTTTGGAGATATATCAGTTACGGTTGTTGGAACGACACCTGACTATCTGAAAATCCAAGGGTTGTCATTGCAGGAAGGAAGATTTTTTGATTCTGTAGACATGGACCAAAGAAAAAAAGTGGCTGTTGTTGGTCCAAAAACCAGGGGTTTGGTTTTTGGAACAGAAAATGCGGTAGGGAACATAATAAGAATAGATAACATTGCATACACAATCATTGGCGTTGTTTCCCCAAAAGATTGGACTGGAGTCACTCTTGTCCAAATCAGAGACACAGGTAAAGATGTCTACATCCCAGTTACAACCATGGCTATCGGAACAGCAGAATACCCTGTAGGGCTAAATGAAATAATATTAAGGTTGGGAAGCGGAGAAAATCCAGTTCAATGGGGAGCCATTGTAGAAAAAATCGTATCAATAGCCCATCCTGCAGGAGCCTTTGAAGTTGTAGTTCCTGAAGAACTTCTTGCACAACAGCAACAATTGCAAAAAATATTTTCAGTTGTTATGGGCCTTATTGCAAGCATAAGCTTGATTGTTGGGGGAATCGGGATCATGAACATATCCCTTGCAACGGTGATCCAAAGGACCAAGGAGATAGGGATAAGGAGAGCACTGGGGGCAAGAAAGAAAGACATACAGGTTCAATTCCTTTCAGAAAGCCTCTTGATATCTGTGCTTGGAGGGTTGGTTGGAATCTTTTTAGGATACCTTTTATCAAAAGCTGTTTCATCGTATGCTGGATGGTCAACAGCAATTTCAGGGCTTGGGGTCATTGTTGCATTCACTGTTGCAGCAACGGTTGGAGTTCTGTTTGGCTGGTGGCCCGCAAAAAGAGCTTCAGAACTTCCTCCAGTAGATGCCTTGAGGCACGAATAGACCCTATTGGGCTTTTTAAAAATATCGAAAAAATAACATAAATAACAGCCATTTTTTACAAATTCTTTATTTTTATTAAAAATAAAAGAGGCAGTATTTTGGGGTTTTTTTTCCTTTTTCCTATTTTGTAGTAGAATTGGGTTAATGTGGTACAGAGGAAACATAGGTAACTCTTACCATAAATTTATGATTACGGAGGTTAAACGTAATGAAAAAATTGGCAATTTTTGCTGCAATTATTTTTGCAGCTACTAGCGCGCTAAATGCGGGCGACATTAGAGTTAGACACTGGGATGGCGGTGGTGCAGATGGTATAAGCACTGACATGACTTGGTCTGACGGTGCAGATATCTCAGACAACTTCAGCGCAGCTTGGGGTTGGTCTATGGGTTGGGATGATGATGGAACGAATGGTTCAGGTCACGCAGACTTGCAACATTCTTACGTCGGTTGGAACAACTCCTGGGGTGCTTGGCACACAGGTATTATGCCTTGTGGCATGATAGGAAACAGTATGGCTTGCGACGGCATGGCTTATGACATGGGAATGGGTGGACACTTTAATGGTCACCACATCTCTCTTAATGATCTAGGCGGCTGGGCACTAAACATCTGGGAAGACCAGAACAGTGGTGCAAGCGGTATGTCAACAGACATGAGCGACATGGTTGGTTGGGGTATGACACTTGGTACTTCAAACGCTGGTGGTGGTGCTTCTGATTCAATGTGGATTTCCGCATCTATGGATCTTGGTGGCGCTGCAAGTCTTGACATCGAATGGATGGACGACGCAGGTTTAGACGGAACTAACATGACTTTGGGTTATGCAATTAATGATGACTTAGGTCTAAGTATCCAAATGGGTGACGCTAATGCTCACACATGGGGTGGCGGTTTCGGTGGTGGAACAGCTAATGAGATTACTAGATTCACTCTTTCTTGGGGTGGAAACTGGAGTTTCACAAACACTGACCATGATGGCAATGAGCACATGGCAGTAGATTACTCTGCTTCTTTCTAAGTTAGTAGTTAGTAATTAATACGACGAATACGACTGGGGGGCCTCACGGCCCCCCTTTTTTTTTGCCTAGGATTAAAAAATGAAAGACAGATTGACTCTTCCTCAAAAGCTAACCCTCCTAGAAAACAGGAAAGAAGGTTGGAAGAATCTTTACAGAAGCCTTTTTGCACATGACTGGAAAATAAAGACAATCGTTTTCTCAGGGCCTCCAGGTGTTGGGAAGTCATCCATACTCAATCATCTTGTAAAAGATGAAACAGAAGATACAGCTTTTCTTCTTGTTGATCCCTCAAGTTCGATTTCTGGAGGTGCGGTTCTTGCAGACAGAGCAAGATTCGAATTCAGCAAAGATAAGAAAAAACCATTTATTAGATCTATAGCATCTAGAGGCCACCATGGAGGAACCACATTCTCGATTTGGCCTTTCTTGAGATTGTTCAATTCTGAAAAGTTTGAAAAGGTTTTTATAGAGTCTGTTGGAGTTGGCCAAACTTCAGAAGAACTTAGGGACATAGCTGACTTTTTAATCATTGTTCTTTCTCCAGAAAGCGGAGATGCCTATCAGGCTGTAAAAGCGGGATTGATTGAAGAAGCAGACCTGATAGTGATCAATAAATCTGACAGGAGTGGATCTGAATCACTAGAAACAACCATGAAAACAATCACGGGCAAAAAGGTAATATCAATTTCAGCAAAAGATAATAAGAATATTGAAAATCTGAAAAAAATTATCGAAAAAACAGAAACAAAAGATACGAAAAGAAAGCTGATAGCAGAAACAAAAGATTTTGCAACATCGATTTTCTTGGACAAACTTCAAGATAGGCTCAAAAACAAAAAAGACATTGAGAATCCTTTAGATTTTGATATAGGTATTTAGAATTTAGTAATAATGGCAAAAATACTGATTGCAAAAATAGGCCTTGATGGACATGACAGGGGGGCCCTCCTTGTTGCGAGGGAGCTGAAAGAAGCTGGACATGAGGCAATATACAGTGGCCTGCACAGAACACCTGAGGAAATTGCAATGATGTCACAAGAGGAAGATGTCGACCTTATTGCTGTTGGAATACTTTCTGGAGCACATATGACATTAATTCCAATCCTGATTCAAGAACTTGAAAAAAGAAAAATTCAAAAACCCATAACATTTGGTGGAATAATCACAAAAAAAGAAGCTGATGAATTGAAAAAGATAGGGATAAAAGAAATCTTCAACCCAGGAACACCCCTTAAAGAAATAGTCAAAAAAATAGAAGATATTATTCATGGCTAAATATTATTTTTTATCATTTGCAACTGGGGCCGGTTTGCTGGCCTTTGAAGTTTTTGGGCCAAGATTGCTACAACCCCATTTTGGCCAATCTCCCCTACTGTGGGCCTCAACAATTTCTGTATTTTTAGGAGGTATGACCTGTGGGTATTTCCTGGGTGGAAGAATTTCCTCAAAAAAAAACATTGTTCCTTTGACCTGTTTAATATGGGGACTAATATCAGTCTTTGTGTTTTTCTCCCCTCAAATAAACAACTTAGTAGCTTCAATGTTCTTGAATGAGGCCCCAACGAAATGGGAACCTCTATATATCAGTTTTTTAAATTTCTTCATACCTGCAATACTTATGGGTACTTCTTTTCCGATAATCGTTCATCTTTGTCCAGATATTGGTAAAACAAAAGGAGAGCATGCAGGTGTATTGTTGGCAATATCAACCATGGGAAGTATTTTTGGAGTTCTTGGTTTGTATTTTGGGCTTATAACCTCCTTTACAGTCAGTGAAATTGCTGGTTTTCTTTCGATACCCTGGATATTATCCATCCTTCTTTTAACATCAATAAAAAAAGAAAATTCAAATAAAAAAAACAATATCAAAACTGCTGCAGCTTTTCTTCTTTTTTTCAATTATCCAAATACAGGAAATTACCAAACAATACAATATCAAAAAAATTCACTTCTTCATCAGATAACAGTTATAGATGAAGGTCAGAACAGATACCTTCTTTTTGACGACTACATACAGAGTACGATGAAAAAAAGTGCACCTTTGGAAGGGCATTTTGATTATATTGAAGCTTTTCATCTTGTAAACATTCTCCGAGGGAAAGAGGGAACTTCCTGCATGGTTGGCTTAGGTGGAGGATCTGCCATAAGAACATTTATAGATAGGTATCAGAACAGTAAGGTAATTGTTGCTGAAATTGACCCGGTTGTTGAAGCGGTTGCAAATGAATATTTTGGGATTCCTCAAACTGAAAACCTTGAAATAAATATTATTGATGGAAGACAGATGTTCAAAAGAAAAGGAGCTCCAAATTGCGATACTGCTCTTATAGATGGTTACAGCACAAGTAGATATGGGGCATACATCCCATGGCACCTCACTACAAAGGAATTCTTTTTTGAAATAAAAAAAACAATGCCAAAAGATGGGGTAATCGCCTATAACGTCATTGGGACAATAGATGGAAAATCTTCAACAAATGTCAAGATGATTGCAAAAACAATTCTTGAAAATTTTGATCATGTTATCGCTATCCCAATTGCTGAAACGTTTAATGTTGTCCTTTTTGGGTTTGATGGAAATATTGATGAATACAGTGGAAAATTGCAAGAATTCAGATTGGAAAAAAACCAAAAATACGAAAATCTTTTAAGGCTTTCTTACCTGATAAGAAATGTTCCAATTTCCAAGAAAGTCCCCATTCTTTCAGACGAATGGGCACCAATGGACATGCCCGGGCTCATGGTTAAAATTTATCAATGACAAAGAAATATAATTGACAGATGCCAAGCAAGAACAATAAACCGAAAAGAGTTGTTACGGCTGCAAGCTTATTTGATGGTCATGATGCAGCAATCAACATGGTAAGAAGACTATTGCAAGAATTAGGTTGCGAAGTCATACACCTAGGACATGATCGATCTGTTGAAGAAGTAGTAACATCAATCATCCAAGAAGACCCTCATGCAGTTGCCATTTCCTCCTACCAAGGGGGACATATGGAATACTTTAAGTATCTTTCTTCAAGACTCAGTGAAAAAAATATGGGGCATGTGAAAATTTTTGGTGGCGGCGGAGGTGTCATACTCCCAGATGAAGCACAGGAACTGGAATCCAACGGTGTAACAAAAATATTTAGACCAGAAGATGGAGTAAAGAAAGGTCTTCTGGGAATGATACAAGAAGTTATAGACATGTGTGATGTAAACCCAGAAGATTTACCAATCCCAAAAAAGGATCCTTATCTTTCCCTTTCAAGAAAATTAACCTATGTAGAAAATAATAAAAAATTCAAAACAGAAAAACCGAAGAAAAACCCAAAGATTATTGGTATTACAGGAACTGGAGGATCTGGAAAATCTTCCCTTATTGACGAACTAATATTGAGGTTTTCAAGAGAATTTCCAGAAAAACGTATAGCAATCCTTGCTGCTGATCCAACAAGGGCCAGAACTGGAGGAGCTTTGCTGGGCGACAGAATAAGAATGAATTCAATATATGGAGGAAATGTATTTTTCAGATCGTTAGCTACGAGAAGTAGAAAAGCTCTTTCCTCGATAATAGAAAACGCCATAGAGGCAGTAAAGAGTGAAAATTTTGACTTAATATTTGTTGAAACTGCAGGAATTGGTCAAGCAGACAACCCTTTGGAAGAAATTGTTGACACTTCAGTGTATGTAATGACTTCAGAATATGGTGCACCAAGCCAGTTGGAAAAAATTGAAATGTTAGATACAGCAGACCTGATTGTGTTAAATAAATATGACCACAGAGCTGGAGAAGATGCTTTAAGAGACGTACAAAAACAGGTCAGAAGATTAAAAAGTCAGGGTCATGGTGAACTTGACGAACAACCTGTATTTGCAACAATTGCAAGCCAATTTGCTGATCCAGGTGTAAACGAACTGTATTCAAGTCTTTTAAAAATAATTGAGGACAAAAAATCTAAAAAAGAAAAAATAGCAATCCGTCCCAAAAAACATGTTTTGATCCCGGGGAACAGAGATCGTTATTTGGCTGAAATATCTGAAACAGTTCATAAGTATAAAAAAAACATTGAAACAATGGAAAATTTTGCAGAAGAGGCACAAAGCATTGCCATAGTTTTAAGAAAGAAAGAAAGAAAAATCCCAGAAAGTTATAGACAGTTCCCGAATCCTGAAAAAGAAAGCCTAGAAATGGAATACAACAACAGTTTAGAAAAATTAGGGAAAATTGGGCTAGATGCCTTGAGGATGTATGATGATTTAAAAAAATACACTTCAAATTCAATGAGTTATTCTGTAAGGGGGAAGTCAATAGATGTTGAAACCTTTACAAAATCTCTTTCAGGAACAAATATTTCAAAAATATCAGTTCCAAGATACAAATCCTGGGCAGATCGAATCAGGTGGATTATGCTTGAAAACACTCCTGGGAAATTCCCTTTTACACAGGGAGTTTTTGAATTTAGGAGAAGTGCTGAAGATCCAACAAGGATGTTTGCTGGAGAGGGCCCCCCAGAACAAACAAACAAAAGATTTCATCTGTTAGCAGAAAATGAGCCCTACAACCGCCTCTCAACAGCCTTTGATTCAGTTACACTTTATGGTAGAAGTCCTGCAAAAAGACCTGACATCTATGGAAAAGTTGGAGAAAGTGGAGTTTCTATTGCCACTGTTGATGATATGGGAAGGCTTTATAAGGGTTTTGATTTATGTGACCCATCTACAAGCGTCTCGATGACAATAAATGGCCCTGCTCCAACAATACTCGCATTCTTTTTAAACACAGCCTTGAATCAACAAATAAAAAAATTCGTATCCAAACATTCCAGAGAACCTCAAGAAAAAGAGTTGCAAAAATTAAAAGAAATGACTTTTGCAAGTGTCAGAGGAACAGTTCAAGCAGACATACTAAAAGAAGACCAGGCACAAAATACATGTATATTTTCAACAGAGTTTTCCTTGAAGCTGATGGGGGATATCCAGGAATGGTTCGTTAAAAACAAAGTTAAAAATTTTTATTCAGTATCAATATCAGGTTATCACATAGCAGAAGCTGGTGCAAACCCAATAACACAACTTGCCCTTACATTATCGAATGGATTCACTTATATTGAATACTACCTTTCAAGAGGAATGAAAATTGATGATTTTGCAAAAAACTTATCTTTTTTCTTTTCTTGTGGTTTGGATCCTGAATATCAAGTCCTTGGGAGGGTTGCTAGGAGGATATGGGCTATAGCTTTAAAAGAAAAATACGGATCAAACATAAGGTCTCAAAAACTAAAATACCATATACAAACATCAGGAAGAAGCCTCCATGCACAAGAGATACAGTTTAACGACATAAGAACAACCTTACAGGCATTAATGGCTTATTACGACAGTTGCAACAGCCTTCACACTAATGCGTATGACGAAGCCATATGCACCCCAACAGAAGAATCTGTAAGAAGGGCATTGGCTATACAGCAAATCATCACAAAGGAATTAGGAACAGCAAAATGCGAGAACGTGCTTCAAGGTAGTTTCTTTATTGAAGAATTAACTGAACTCGTTGAAAATGCAGTTTTGAAAGAGTTTGAATCGATCAATAGGAGAGGTGGCGTCTTGGGAGCAATGGAGTTAGGTTATCAAAGAAGCAAGATACAAGAAGAAAGCCTGCATTATGAAAGGCTTAAACACTCAGGAGAATTTCCTGTTGTTGGGGTTAATACTTTTATAGGAGAAAATACTGAACCAATCATCCCCGCTATCATTACAAGATCAAGAAACGAAGATAGAGACAACTGTGTAAAAAGAGTAAATAGCTTTCAAGAAAAAAACAAAGAAAAAAGCAAAGAAATGCTTACAAAACTACAACAAGCAGCTCTTGAAGGAAAAAATATATTCGAACAGTTAATGGAAACTTCCAAGTATGCAAGCCTTGGTCAAATTACAGATGCATTATTTGAAGTTGGTGGCAAATACAGAAGAAACTTATAGCCTTGCAAAACATAACAATCATTGGCGGATCTGGTTTTTTGGGACAAAACTTAATAAAACATCTAGATAATTGGAATGTAACAAACATTGACAAAAAACCTTTAAAAAAATACTTCAAGAACAAAAACTACAAAGAGCTAATAGGCGATGCAAATGATAAAAGACTATTGAAAGAGTCTTTAAAAAATGCTGATGTAGTTTGGATCAAAGCTGCCAAACTTGCAACAGAAAGACATAAAAAATCTGCAGAAAAAGACTATCAAAAAACAAATGTTAATTTGCCAAAAAAAATTCTAAAAGAATGTGAAAAACTAGGTATAAAAAAAATTTTCTTTGATTCTTCTGATGCTGTCTTCCTTGAAACCTGGAAAAAAAATAAACATTTACCAAGCAGTAAACAATGTCCAAAAGATTTTTATGGACATTCAAAAACAAAAACTGAAGAAATTCTAAAAAAATGGGCGAAAGAAGACAAAAAAAGATCTGTGCAAATATTTCGATATACCAGGGTCGCCCACAAAGGAAACTTACGACTTTTATGCCTTTGGTGCATTCAAGAACAGCTCAACCTTCCGGTGAAAATTTTTGGAGATGGAGAAAGGGCTGGATGCATGATTCATATTAGTGATTGCATCAATGCAAATCTTCAAGGCTTAAAACGAAAACCAAATTTTGAAATTTACAATTTAACACTAAAACCGATAACCTTAAATAAATTATCAAAAATGGTTATTAAAAATAAAAATGGAAAATCCATACATGTCAAAGATACATTTAGCCATCCAACTGATCCACTCATCCATGCAATGGATGCTGGGGAAACATGGAAAAAATTATCTTATAAGCCAAAAACAACAATTCAAGAAATTATTGCAGAAACACATGATTTTATTGAAAAAGAACTGTCAAAAAATATTCCCAACCCATTAAAAAAGCTTGGATTTTTAAAACCGATAAAAAAAATTATTAGAATCCTTGTTATCAATAGTCTTAAAAAACAAGGAATAGACATTTAAGGAGAAAAAAAATGATAAAAGTTGGAGACAAAGCCCCTAATTTCAAATTACTGACCGCAAACAATCCCCCAGAAGGAAAGCCTTTGCGTGAAATAGAACTATCGACACTCTTGAAAGAGGGAAGCGTGATCATCGCATTCTTTCCTGCTTCTTTTACTGGAATATGTGAAAAAGAAATGTGTTCTCTTAGAGACAATATGAAAGCTTTAGAGGAAGCAAGCTGCAATATAGTTGGTGTATCTGTAGATATGCCATTCTCACAAAAGAAATTTGCAGAAATGAATAATATATCTTTTCCTCTGTTGTCTGACCTTGGAGGCAATGTAGCAAAAATTTATGATGTTTATTATGATGATTTCATAGGTTTAAAAGGTGTTGCAAAAAGGTCTATTTTCATCGTGAATGAAAAAGGCTTAATCACATACAAGTGGATTACTGAAAATCCGGCAATTGAGCCTGATTATGCAGAAGTTATAAATTCAATATAAATCAATTGACAAAAGAACTGGTAAAAAAATTTGTAGACTCTTTCAGCAAGAGCAAACAATCTCTCCCTAAAACACATACTGAAACAATTAATCTTCAGATTGCCTTAAACAAACATGGTTACAAAAAAGAAAGCAAGTGGGTTGGTTGGAATGGAGCAGCAAGAGCAAGTCAGCAGGAGGCAATAAAAGAAGAAGCGGTTCTTTTGCATAACATCATTGCGTTCTTGCTACCAAATTTTGATATTGATGTGAATAAGGAGGATGCTCTTGAGGCTGAAAGAGCAGCTGAAAAAGCGGTGCCATTGAGAAGTTTCCTAAACGAGCCCCTCCCGCTTTGCTGGGCTTGGTGGGATCTTGGATGCTCAAGATTAGCTGCAAAAGATACTGATGGTGCCATATATGCTTTTGGAGAAGGTTTGAGCCTATCGGAAAAAATCACTGATGAAGGCAGCGAGAGCAAAGAACTGGAATTGCATATTTTATGGCTCAAACTGTTTTCGCTAAGGGCTCTCTGGAAATCTGGAAACTCTGGAAAACATCTCAAAGATGAAGCTCAAAAAATATCAGAAAAAATCTTTAAACTTGATGATAGTTGGGATAAAAAAACATTATTGAAACTTAGTGATTTAAAATAAAGCCAGTGACTGAAACACCTTTAGAAGATTTAAAAAAGAAACACAGGCAACTTGATACAGAAATACAGCAATTGATAAAAAACGAACCGTATAACGAAGATCTCATCAAAAGCAAAAAAAGTGAAAAACTGTTTTTGAAAAACAAAATAATATCAATCGAAAATAAATAAACTCTGTCTTTCAAAGTTGTACAATTGGTTTCAAATTCAGATGAAAAAATCTATATTTTTGTTAATCTTTTCAATATTTGTAAGTTGTGGTGAGGGAGGTTTTGATATCCATGATGCAATTGAAGCAAATGATTTTGAAGGGGCAGGAAAAATAATCGAAGCCGGAATCGACTTGAACAATGACAAAATATGCATTCCTCAGAAGATTGAAACTTGGGGAGGCATGTGCCCAATGCATCACGTTGCATTAACGGGAAATCAAAGCATTATGCAAATGTTCCTAGACAATGGTGCAGATATAAACAAGAAAGCACTGAATAAAGACGAGGCACCTCCTGTCGCTTGGGCAATATTCTTTTGTAACTTTAAAAGCGTTAAATGGCTTGTTGAAAAAGGTGCAAATCTTAATTATGTTGATGCCAACAGCGTAGGACCCTTAGGAGCAGCTAGGTTTTCTATTTGTCAGACCGATGAGGAGAGAAAAGAAATGTATGAATACCTAGAAAGTAAGGGCGCAAAACAATAAACTAACCCAGGTAACCCATCTCCTTCAATCTCTTCTTGACAGCATCCTCATCTTTTTTGGAATAATCTTTCGAAAATCCACCTGAAGAATCTTTTTCCTTTGTGACCTTTGGCCTTTTCCCTTCTTCCCAAATATCCATTTTCTTACTGTCGATATTATTTGGAACAGGGATACCTAGAGAAGACATGATTTCCAAATATGGATCCCATATATCCGCCTTTAAATCTTTATTAAATTTAATTCCTGGACCCTTTACCGCCCATATCCCCTCCATGCGATGAAATCCATTATAGGGAAGTACAACATCTGTCCAAGAAGGTGTTAAATCAAATCTTTTAAATAAACTCTTATACCTTTCGGGAATATCTTCCTCGTGAGGGTCTAGACAACCTGTTTCATTTAGGTTCCATTCAATAACAATATCTGGGGCCTCATCCAGATAGGGTCCACTATATATCTCTTCTTTCTTGTGGGCTTTTAAAACCAACTTTGTTCCATCTTTAAGGCAGATTGATTCAAACAAATCAATCAATTCTTGCCTCAGGTTTTCATAATCTTTCTTCAAAACCACGCCTTGAGGTTCCCTACCCTTCAGGTTTATATGAACTTCCCCCATGTTTTTAGGATCAGTAACAAAGACTTTAGTATTTTTCCAGTCGTATACAGAAAGCATACTCATACTTTCAACATAAGCTTCTTTTTGAGACTTAAATAAACTGTTTAAAAAATTCTTAATACCTGCAGGAAGACATGTCTTCAAGAAATTGAAAAATTTAAATTTCATTTCAGAAAGTTTTCCCAACAACGGCACAAAGGCAATCATCTTTTCAGAATCTCGAATTGGAACTTTTAATTTCAAATATCCTTCTGACTCTAAAAAACTAACAAAATCAGGAGCTCTATGAAATGGCCCCATGCCATGATCACTCAAGGCCCAAATATAAGTTTTATCATTGCAAAAAGAATCCATAATTTCACCAATGGCCGAATCTACACTTTTATAAACTTCCAAAAGGACATTGCCATACTTTTCATTTAACTCTCTTGAATAAAGCGGGTGTTTTTTGTCCCAGTGTTTCCAAAAATAATGTCCAACTTGGTCTGTTGCGGGAAAGACGATGAAAAACAAATCCAAATCTTTTTTATCCAAAAGATACTTGCTTAACTTTTTTTGGAAATTTGTATAAGAAATTAGGTTTTCCCTTAAAACAGAGTATCCGTCTTTAATTTTTCTTCCTTTTGAAAATTCCATCATCTCATAAGGTCTCTGTAGTTTTTTTTCAACTTCAGATCTCAGTTCTTTTGGCCAAAAAACATCATCATCATCTGGGCTTGGAGACCCCATTCCTGCAATATAAACTCCATTTTTTAATTTACATGCAGGGTATCCCATTGGAACATTTACTATTCCACATTTGAGATTATGCTTTTCAGCCTGTTCCCAGAGTGAAGCCCCTGAAACATGAGTTCTATTCGGAAAACGTAAATCATAAGACCCTCTCACAATTTGTGCAAAATCAAAAACTCCAGTCTTCCCAGGATTTTTACCAGTAACCATTGAAGCCCAGGCACAAGGGGTTATAGGTTCAAGGGTGCTTCTTAAAACCCCACTTGACCCATTTAAAATTTTTTTTAAATTTGGCAAATGCCCATCTTTGATCCATGGCATTGCAAGATCCCATGTAGCTCCATCTAGTCCAAAAATAATTGTCTTAACTATACAGCTATGCCCCCTCCAATAACCCTGGTTCCAAAATAAACAACAACACTTTGTCCCGGAGCCACAGTTAGAGGTTTTTCAAAAATTATTTTGTTATTGAAAATTTTCTTTATAGGCCTTTTTTTTCCCCTATACCTTATTCTTGCAGAAAGCTGTACTGAAAGATTCTCTGGATCTGTAAGCCAGTTGACCCTTGTCAAGTAAATTTCTTTTTTCGAAAAAGAATCTCTGTCCCCCACAGTAACTGTGTTTGTCTTATGGTCTTTTTTGACGACATAAACTGGTTTGCCCAAGGCAACACCTCCTAAACCTCTCCTTTGACCAAGCGTAACAGTAAAATGGCCTTTATGCTGTCCAATAACCTTTCCCTGCATGTCTAAAAGATCTCCGGGATCTTCTTTCCCAAGAAATTTCGTCAAACCCTCTGGTGCAAAACACAAATCTTGACTTTCTGGAGTATCAGCAGTTGGCAACCCACCTTCCAAAGCCTCTTTCCTAACAACAGCTTTATCTTCAACATCTCCTAAAGGAAAAACTATCTCTCTTAGGGATTCTTTTGATGTTGGCCACAGGAAATAACTCTGATCTTTTTCTTCTGAATCTGCTTCATGCATCTCGTATGAATTTTCATTTTTGAAAATTTTTGAATAATGCCCTGTTGCCAAAGCTTGAGCGCCCATCCGTTTAGTCTGATTGAGCAATTCTTCAAATTTAACTTTTCTATTACATTCGACACAAGGATTTGGAGTCAACCCATTATTTAAATTATCGAGAGCATGATCAATAACATTCTTTTTAAAAGATTCTGAATAATTTACTGCCATAAAAGGTATTTTCAATTCATCTGCAACCCGCCTTGCAGTTTGTCCAGTCCTGATGTTGCAACAAGAAGAACCATCTCCTTCAGTCAACCTCATAAAAAGACCTATAACATCATGCCCTTGCTTAACTAGCCTCTGTGCTGCTACACTGCTGTCAACGCCTCCAGATAATGCAGCTACTATTTTCAAAATTACAAAAGAGCAGAATTTATCTTATCTGTCCATTCATTAACAAAGTTTGGGGTAAAGCCTGAAGATCTCTCTACAGGTTCACCATCTTTAAATAAAATAAAAGTCGGAATACTCATAACTCCATAATCTGCAGCGATTGAAGGGTTTTCGTCTATATTGACCTTAACAACCTTTGCTGAATCCCCAACACCTTCAGATAATTTGTCAACATAAGGGGCAGCAGCTTTACATGGACCGCACCACTCAGCCCAGAAGTCAACCAGCGTTAAACCCTCTTTTATATTTTCTGAAAAATTGTCTTTATTAAGTTCAATTGTCATTTTTTCCTCCCCTTGTAACTGATGAAAAATATTCTAATGTTCTAATTGTGAAAACGAATAAAAAATATTTTTATTTTCATTGATTTTCATTTTTGTAAAATCTTACATTTAAATACTTACACCTTGTAGTCCTGTTTCGATATCTGTGTTTTTTAGATTTTTCCTGAATACAGTCACTGTACATTTTAAATTTCAAAAAATACAAAAACCGATTTGCTTTTTCTTTATCAAAAGAAAGATCTTCATTTATCAAGTGAACAACCTCTTCTAGATTGTTTGCTTTGTGATTTATTTTTTCAAACTGATAAAAAGCCTCTCCAACTATCAGTACAGGAACTCCCCAAGCCATTGCCTGAAGCCCAACACCGGAATTTATAGTAAGAACCTTGTCTGCTGCTTCAAGACAATCTTTGTAATGCAAATCATCAACAACAATTAGATTTTTTTCAGAACTCATCCTCGTCGTTGAAGATTTTGGGTTTTTTGATATTGGATGATTCTTTACCAAAAAAACAATATCAGGACATGCTTTAGCAACATTTTTCACAACTTTTTGAAACTCCTCAACCCCTTTTGCCCAATCACTCCAAAGAGTTATTACTTTGTCTTGTGCAAGTTGCATTGGAACAAAAACAACATACTTCCCTTCAAGAGACAGTGTTTTAGAAAATTCCTCGACCCTCATACGATGGCTTTCTTGAAATTCCAAAGAGTCATTGCCATACCTGAGCTGATTGACATATTGGTCAATTTCTTTTTTTTCACGATCCGATAAAGAATGATTCCAGTTTTCCTCACCATAAGAAGGAGAATCTATTAACCAGCCTCCCGAATCAATAACAACAGTATTTGGCAAAGCGCCTCTTTCAACAAAATAGGCGGGAAGATTGTTTCTTTTATAGTGTTCCCAAATCAGCCTGCCTTCTTTCCTGCCGGTAGGCTGCCATGCTATAAAGGCTTTCCCTGAGTTCTTTACAAGATTAACATTGTAAGAAATCTGAATATTAACAAAAGAACGCAATCCCAAAATAAATTTGTTTCTTGTATTTGTAATGAAAGACTGGTTTATTTTTGTCTTTTTGCTAAAAGATTTTAAAAATTCAAACACTGTTAATGAAAAACATTGTAATAGTCTAAAGAGTAAAACTAAACCTAGAATTGTTTCGTGAATAAAAAACGTTTCATCTACATGTTGATTTTTATTTTCATGTTTGCTTGGATCGACAAGCTAGGCAAAGAAAGAACTGAATCACTTTTTGAATCTACAGGGGAGCCCAGAAGGATTTATGAATCAAAAATATCAATATGGGATAAAGATAAAAAAATAGCAAGACTTATTGCAAACAATCTAGAAGAAATGCAAGAAAACAGCTGGTTGATTTCAGATATACAAGAAGCTCTTTTCTATCGAAATTACGAACCTTATGTTGAAGTTGAAGCAAAATCAGCAAAATATAACGACCTGATGGAGACATTAGAGTTTTCAGGACCCTTTACAGCAACTACTAAAGATGATATTGTTGCAAAAACAATGAGAGCATTTTGGACTAAAAAATCTCAACTCCTATTTTTTCCAGATTCCGTTAATTTAAAAAATCTTGATGTTGACATCACAGGGGAAGATGTTCTTTTTGAAACAAATGAAGACAATGTGATCATGATTGGTCAATGGCATGCAAAACTTCTTGAAAGCGAAGAAAACCCATCTATAGAAGGAGGTTTGGCTGTTTACAACACTCAAAATGGCATAATCACAGCACAATCTAGAAACTGGGAAAAAGACAAAAAACCACAATCTCTTATTGCTGCAAACAGAGAGCCAATTTTTAAATCACTTGGCGTACCTCAACTTTCACCACCTGGTAAACCTACATTCAGAACGAAAAACTGGAGGATAAGCTCCGAGATACTTGAAGCAAAAAGCAAGGATAAAGTGGCTTATCTTTCAGACAGTGTACTAATAGAGGAAATTGTTCAAAAAAATCCAAGGAAAATAAAAGCAAACAATGTTGAATACTATTGGAATCCTGGATATTTTAACTTTACAAAAAATGTAACCTTTGAAGAAAACAACAAAACAATCAATGCTGAATCAGGATTTTTTGATAAAAATAATGATTATTTCAAGTTAGAAGGTCCTGTTTTGATTGAAATGAAAGACAATTTCCTAGATGAGGGATCACTGCCCATAATAAGTATAACCAGATTAGTTGAAGTGACAAAAGATCCTGATAGATATTTGTTTGATGGAGGATTTTCGTGGGTTGAAGGAGATATTTTTTTTGGTGGAAAAAATGGAGAATGGGATCCAAAATTAGAACAATTAACAATAAAAGAATCTGCTGAATATTCAAATAAAGATTTTCAAGTGCTGTCAACCTCGGTCAGGGCTAATTCCAATCTCGTAAAATTTTTAGGGAAGAGCACTTTGAGTTATGGAGAATTGTTCCAAGGCGAGGTACAAAATCTAAAATATGAAAAAGAACTAGATGCGATAAGCTCAGGCCCCTTGAAAGGAAACATTGACGAGAATGAAATAATTGCATTAAGCTTGAGAAAAAAAATAAATGAAGATTTATGGAGTTTAACAGAATCAAAAATTACATTA
>Ga0209992_10002117_pt1 | contig 18942 bp, 22 predicted proteins | sample 2SBtaG_2_FD_182564 | JGI IMG/M metagenome (GOLD analysis project Ga0209992, IMG submission 182564) | Deep subsurface microbial communities from Kolumbo volcano to uncover new lineages of life (NeLLi) - 2SBTROV12_ACTIVE470 metaG (SPAdes)... | ecosystem: Environmental > Aquatic > Marine >... | reverse complement strand
TAAATGATTTATTTGAAACAGAGATTAGAATTGGAAAATTTTGTTTTATAGATTTTAGATTTTTGATAATAGATAGATCTCTTTTTACCCAATCTGATTTAATTTTTGTAAAAAATGGACCTTTTCCTGTTTTTCTAAAAAATCCAATTGCAGGATCTAATACAATTTTTTCAGATGAAATATGAGATTTTTTAGCAATACTCAAACTTTCTCTAAGAAGTTTTTTTGTAATACTGACATCATTTCCAGAAACAGTTTTTGAATCATATGCACATAAAATTAGAGACGGTCTAAATTCAGAAATTACTTCTTGCATTTTTTCATCAAATTTTAATCCCGAAATATCATTAATGATTTCAACTTCATTTTCTAAAGCAATTCTAGCAACATTTGATCTGCAAGTATCAATAGAGATTGGCAAATTAGAATTATTTTGAACTATTTTAATTGCATCAAGAATACGTCTTGTTTCAACTTTTTCTGAAACTATGGTAGTCAAATAAGGAGCAGTTGACATTCCTCCAATATCAATAAAGTCAGCTCCATCACTTTCCATTTGTTTTATAGAATTTTTAATATCATTTTTTGTAGTATTGATAGATTTTTTATGAAATGATTCAGGACTAGTATTAAGAATGCCCATTATTCGTACTGGATTTTTCCCTCCAACACCTACATTTGCAATTCTAGTCACATGGTTTATCAAAAACTAATACAATTTGAGTGATATGATGATTTTAGGTTGGAAAAAGAGGTATTCAGATATCATTAAAGAATTCAAATATAGTGAAAAAAAGGATAAGGAATCTGCAGTTATCCTAAATTCAATAATAAAAAAATCAAATATCAATGAAAAACTTTTCAGTTTAGTCAAAAACAAAACAGTTTTTGTGATAGGTTCAGGTCCATCATTATCTACTGCAATTCCAAAATTGAAAAATTATAAAAAAATAATTAAAATTGCAGCAGATAGTTCTGTAAAACCTCTTGTAGAAAATGGAATTATTCCAGATGTTGTTATTACTGATTTAGATGGAGATGAAAATATTTTAAAAAAAATTGGAAAAAAATCAATTTTTGTTGTTCATGCACATGGAGATAATATGGAAAAATTAGAATTTGCAAAAAAATTCAAAAAATGTATTGGAACAACTCAATCAAATCCTTTCAAACAAATTCAAAATTTTGGTGGTTTTACAGATGGGGATAGAGGAGTTTTTCTAGCAAATCATTTTGAAGCAAAAAAAATAATTTTGTTTGGAATGGATTTTGGTGAAAAAATTGGAAAATTTTCAGAGACAAAAAAATCTGAAAGAAAAATTAAATTAATGAAATTACATACTGGTAGATTACTTTTAGAATGGTTATCAACTATAACAAAATCAGAATTATTCACCACGTCAAAACCAATTAAGGGATTCAAAAAAATATCATACAAAAATGTGGATAACATAATTACCTAGAATGCATTTAATACCCATCATACATTAATCAAATTATGAAATTTTCTGAAGAGCAAGTAAAAGATATTGTTGCTCTAAAAGAGAGTTTGATCGAGCAAATTGATAGGCATCAAGAGTCCATTGACAGTCTTGAAAAAAATGTCACTGTATTAGATTTATTCTTAAAAGATTCTAGCTTCACCAAAGCCTCAAAACTAAAAACAAAAGTAGAAGAAAATCAGAATAATTCAGAAATTATTAAAAAACCTGTAGAAAATTCAATTCCAATAAAAAGAGGAAATGATGGTAAAATAATTGCTAATGCATTCATTACTCCAGAACAAGTATCCATAGTTTTAGATAATGAAATTGAGATTAGTGCAGATACTCCACCTTTCAAATCATTTTTCTTAGATAGAATTATAGGAGAAATGAAAAAGAAAGATTCTGTAGAAGCTGAAAATGGAAAGATTCAGAAAGAATCAATCATTGATTATATTATTAACAAAAATGGCTCAGACATCAGAGAGATAATTATTAAAAATTATAGACAAAAAGAAAGAGTAAATGAATTAATCAACACTGCAGGATGGTCATTAACACGAATGCTTGAAAATATTCACAAGTGATAATATGGATAAAATTGTAGTTTTAGATTTTGGGTCTCAATATAGTCATCTAATTTGTAGAAGGATTAGAGAATTTTCTGTTTATGCAGAACTTGTTCCTTTTGATATTAGTTATGAAGAATTACAGAAACTTAATCCAAAAGGAATAATTTTTTCTGGAGGTCCATCAAGTGTTTACAATTCAGATGCTCCAGTTCCAGAAAATAAAATTTTTGAAATGAATTTGCCACTACTTGGAATTTGTTATGGTCATCAGTTAATTGTTAACAAATATGGTGGAAAAGTAAAAAGAGCAAACAAAGAATATGGTTCATCCTTACTTACAATTGATAGTGACAAAGATCTTCTAAATGGAGTTGGAGAGTCAGTTCGAGCCTGGATGAGTCATGGTGATGAGGCTGAAGAAATTCCACCAGGATTTCAAGTAATAGGTCATACAGAAGGAGCAAAAGCTGCAGCCATTGCATCAGAAGAAAAATCAGTGTATGGGATTCAATTTCATCCTGAGGTAGTTCACACAGAACAAGGAACTGAAATTCTTAAAAATTTTGTATTAAAAGTATGTGAAGCAAAACAAGATTGGAGTATGGATGGATTCATTGAGACTGCTGTAGAAAAAATTTCAAAAATTGAAGGAAATGTATTATGTGGAGTAAGTGGAGGAATCGATTCAACGGTTGTAGCATTACTTATTCACAAAGCAATTGGAGATAGACTCAAGTGTGTTTTTGTAAATAATGGTTTGTTAAGATTAGATGAAGAGAAAGAAGTTGAAGATATGTTCAAAAATAATTTCAATGTAAATTTCATTTCAATTGATGCATCTGAAAAATTTCTTGGTAAACTCAAAGGAGTAGAGGATCCAGAAAAGAAGAGAATGATCGTAGGTGAAGAATTTGTTAGTGTTTTTACTGAATTTGCTGAAAAAAATGGTCCATTCAAGTGGTTAGCACAAGGAACATTGTATCCAGATGTTATTGAAAGTGGAGTTTCAAAGGGTCCAGCAGCTGTAATAAAATCACATCACAATGTAGGAGGACTACCTGATTGGTTAAACTTGGAAATTTTAGAACCTGTAAGAGAACTATACAAAGACGAAGTAAGAAAAATTGCTAAAATTTTAGAAGTTCCAGAAAATCTCTTCATGAGACATCCATTCCCAGGACCAGGATTAGCAGTTAGAATTATCGGAGAAATCACACCAACAAAGTTGAAAATTTCCAAAATAGCTAGTAAAATCGTAGAAGAGGAACTAATTGAGGCTAATTTGTATGAAAAAGTTTGGCAAGCATATGCTGCAGTAGGAGATGATAGAGCAGTTGGCGTTGTTGGTGATGAGAGAAGGTATGGCAACATAGTCATGATAAGAGTTGTGGATTCAATTGATGCAATGACTGCAGATTGGACCAGATTACCACATGGGTTATTAGAAAAAATGAGTAATAGAATTACAAATGAGATTGAAGATGTCACATGGGTTACCTACACCATTTCTAGTAAACCTCCTGCAACTATTGAACCGCAATAAGGATCAATTTATCAAACAAAATTATTTGTAAAAGTTTCAAAAAATCAAAAATAAATACTCTCAATTATTTGTGATTAGTATGGATTTTCATGTGTTTGATACATATGTTCAAGCAAATGATGGACACACCATGCATTTTGATGTGATTACAGACAATGACAAAATTGAGGATGCAATTTCTTTTGCAAAAGAATGGTTAAAAACTATCAATGAAGAATTTGCAAAAGTTACAACAGAAGAATGTAGATTTTGTCACACACAATCAGTTCCCGAAGATGTTGAAATTGAAATAATGACAAATGGTTATTTCATTTCAAAAATGGAAGGATGTCCACAATAATTATGTTAAAAGGGCTGCACCATAAACTCCTGCAGAATCACCTAGTTTGTTTTTAATGATTGGAGTTTCAACTAAATCTGAAAAAACTTTTTCATAAACTGAATCTTTTCCTTCAGTATACAAAAAATCAATGTTTGAGAGTCCACCTCCAAGAACAATTACATCAGGATCTAAAATATCAATTACATTTGCAAGGCCATATCCAAAATTTTCTAAAAACTCAGATTTCCATTTTTGACCTATCTCATCATTAATGTTTGTGAGTATTTCAGGCATGTTTTGGGATTTTCCAGTTAGTTTCAGCCATTGTTTTTCTAATGATGGTCCACTGATGTAAGTTTCAACACATCCAGATTTTCCACAATAGCAAGAATTTCCATTACGATGTAAAGTGTGATGTCCCCATTCACCACTAATGTTGGTTCTACCAGAATGAAGTTTTCCATCAATTACAATTCCACCACCAACTCCAGTTCCCATAATTACTCCAAAAACTAATCCAAACTCTTTGGCTGCACCCATTTGAGATTCAGCCATAGCAAAACAATTTGCATCATTTTCAATAGATATTTTTTTTCCTAAATTTTTTTCAAGATCTTCTTTGAAAGGTTTTCCAATCAAACATTGTGTGTTACTATTTTTTATTAATCCAGTTTGTTTAGAAATTGCACCAGGAGTACAAACGCCTAAAGAAAAATCATCAATGTCTTTAGAAATTTCTAAAACTAGAGATGAAATTGAGTCAATAATTTCATTATAATCAATTTTTGGTGTTTGAATTCTTTTTCTCTCTATTACAGATAGATGTTCATCAAGTAGAATAGCTTCTGTTTTAGTTCCACCTAAATCAACACCCAGTTTGTACAACAATAATTTATAAAAATTTGAACGCTTAAGTTTTGACTAGCCCATTGGCGGCATACCGCCGCCACCTGGTGCACCAGATGTGGCAATTACATCATCAATTCTTAAAATCATGCATGCTGCTTCTGTTGCAGATTTGATAATTTGTTCTTTGACTGCAATTGGTTCTACAACATCAATTGATAGCATGTCAGAAATTTTTGTATTTTTAGCATCGATTCCAGTCCATTTTTGACCTTGGTTCTGTTTTGCTCTTAGGGTAGCCATAGTATCAATAGGATCCATTCCTGCATTTTCTGCAATTGTTAGTGGAATAATTTCTAATGCTTCAGCATATTTTTTAATTGCAAGTTGTTCTCGTCCATCAAAATTATCAGCCCAATCTTTTAGTTGTGAGGCTACAAATGCTTCTGGGGCACCACCACCTGCAACAATCTCTGGTTTTTCAATTACGTCTTTAACTACCATTAGAGAATCATGAATAGAACGGTCAACTTCATCTATTACTCTTTGAGAGCCACCACGAATTAACATGGTAACAGATTGTGGATGTTTACAACCTTCAATGAAGACCCATTTATCAGACTCAACTTTCTTTTGTTGTACTAAATCAGCTGTACCAAGATCTTGTTCAGATAAATCATCTAAATTACTAATTACACGTCCACCTGTAGCTTTACCAAGTTTAATCATATCACTTTCTTTTACACGTCTTACGGCTAAAATTCCATGTTTAGAAAGATAATGTTGAGCGATATCATCAATTCCTTTTTGACAAATTAGAACATTGGTTCCAATGTCGTGTAATCTATCAACCATAGTTTTTAGCATTCTGTTTTCTTCTTCTAAGAACATCTGCATTTGAGTTGGGTCAGTAATTCTAATTTCTGAACTCATTTCAGTTTTTTCAATCTCTAATGCTGAATTAATTAATGCAATCTTTGCCTTTTCAATTTTAGTAGGCATTCCACTGTGAACAATTTCTTTATCTAAAACAATTCCTTTAACGATTTGTGTATCTTGAATTGAGCCACCAGTTTTCTTTTCTACTTTGATATTTTCAAGATCAACTGCATAGTCATCTCCTTTCTTTGTTGCAGTACGTAAAATTGCATCAACTACAATTTTTGATAAAACATCACTATCTTCAGAAATTAATTTTGATTGCATACTTGTAGTAGCAATTTTTAGAAGAGATTCTTTATCATCAGGTTTGATTTTCTTTGATAGTTCAGAATAAATTTCAAGAGTTTTTTCAGAAGCTGCTTGAAAACCATCAATAATTACTGAAGAATGAACATCTTTTTTGAGAAGATCTTCTGCTCTTGCCAATAGTGTTCCTCCAAATACTACTGAAGAAGTTGTACCATCACCAACTTCATTATCTACAGTTTTTGAAATTTCAACTATCATTTTTGCTGCAGGGTGCTGAACATCAATTTCTTTTAGAATTGTTGCACCATCATTTGTTATAGTTACATCACCTAAGGAATCAACTAACATTTTATCAAGACCGCGTGGTCCAAGACTACTTTTAACTAAATCAGCAACTAATTTTGCAGCTGCAATATTGTTTTGCTGTGCTTCTTTACCTTTTTGTTGTAATGCACTCTCTTTTAGAACTAAAACAGGTCCATTTGGTCCTTGTTGAATTGATGCCATCTAGATTCAAATTGAATCCGCTGAATCCCCCTTTTTAACATTGCTTAGTTGATCGGTTCAATGTAACATCGTTTTTTCACATCAACGATTCCACCTGAAAGAATTCTAACAGAAGGTAAAGCCAGGAATGGTAAGAATAAAGGAATTAGATGAGGTCTAGAGAATTTACATCCTGAATCTACAATGGTGTTATTGATATTTTCAAAATTTGAAGTGACTTTCTCAAAAGAATCAGTTGAAACAATTCCTGCAAAACTCAAAGGCAAAGAAGCAAGAATTTTTCCAGATTTTACCACTACAAGCCCTCCTTGATTTTTGATCAAGTGGTTTGATGCAATTGCCATATCATTATCACTAGAGCCAATAACTATCAAATCATTTTCATGAAAACTCCATGTAGATGCAAAAGATCCTATATCTGCTCCAAAGTTTTCAAGAAATCCAATAGAATGTCTATTTGTTCCATGAATTCTATCAAAAGCTGCAACTTTCCATACATCAGAATTCAGAGAAGCTGAAACATGTCCATCTTTTGATTTAAGTTCGGATGAACCAATCTTGGTGATTATTTCAGATTGCATGTAAATTGTATTTGCAAGAACATTTTTCTTTTTTGATTTAATTAAGAAATCATCTTTTGAGAATTTTTTTAGTTTGACAGTTTTTTTAATCCATGAAGGAATTACTTTTTTCTTAATAGGAATTACAAAACGTCCATTTGAAATTACAAGTTTTCCTCCAACAAATACTGAAGATGGTTTAAATGATTTCAAATCATTAAAAATTAGAATGTCAGCTAGTTTACCAGGTGCAATTCCACCAAGATCTTTTCCCATATTATAATAATCAAAATTATTCTTTGATGCCATAGTAATAGCATCTATTGGTTTTAGACCAAGCCTAATTGATTCTCTAATACAATGATCAATATGGCCAAATTTTGCAATATCTAATGGATCAAGTCCATCAGAACAAAACATCAAACGATTAAGATATGTTCCATGAGACAAAACACGTGGAATGATTTCTTTCAAATCACGTCTAATAGAACCTTCTCGTATCATTATCCACATTCCAAGACGTAATCTTTCTAATACTTGATCAAAATTGATTGGTTCATGACATGAAAGAATACCTGAAGAAACATATGCATTAAGTTTTTTTTCACTTGCACCTGCAGTATGTCCATTAATTATACAATCACATTCTAACATTGATGAAAGAGATTTCATTGTTTTAGGTTCACGAAGAGTTACCTTAGTCCAAGAAAATACTTCTCCCATACCAAGAACATGTGGATGTTTTACTGCAGTTTTTTCTTGAGACAGTGTAAGTGATTTACTATTACTAAATTTTGCATCTACTGGAAGACCACCTGGAACAACTTGGAAAATTCTAATTGGTAAATTCTCTCCGAGTTTAAGAAATTCATGAAAACCTTTGTTTCCTGCAACACTAACAACATCTATTGGATCTGAAAAAAGAGAAGTAACTCCACAAAGAAGTGCTTGTTTTGCAAATTCAGAAGGTAATACAAATTGATCAATATGTAAATGAGGATCTGCAAAACCTGGACTGACATATCTATTTTTTACATCGATAATTTTTGTTTTTGAGGAAATTGTATGACTTGCATCAGGACCAACATATGCAATTCTATCATTAATAATTGCAATCTGTATTTTTGGAATTATTTCTCGAGTATAGACAGAAAGTAAATTACAATTTTTTAAAACTAGATCGGCTTTTTTATCACCCATTGCAACAGAATTCAATGATGAGATTGAATCTTGTAGGCTTGAAGTCACGCCTTTAAATTAGATTTTGCGCCTATTATAGATTCAATGCTTAAATTACGGATTAAGAGGTTTTGTTGATATGAACATTCCCAAGGTGATCAGAAAGTATTGTGCAAAATGTAAAACACATACTGAACAAAAGGTCGGCATTTACAAGGCTGGGAAAAGACGAGGTTCTGCTAGAGGTGAGCGTAGACATGCTGAGCGTAAACATGGATACGGTGGACAGAAATTCCCTAAATTAGCAAAACCTGCCAAAGTTACAAAGAAAGTTACTCCTATTATGACATGTACCGTATGTAAAAAGAAATACAATAAAAAAGGCATTAGAATTAAAAAGTTTGAGTTGGTAGCAGCATGAAAAAAGATCACATCGAAATTCCAAAACCATCAAGTAAATTTCAGAAAGTTAACTGTGATGAATGTGGTGAAATACAAGTAATTTATTCACATGCATCAACACAAATTGCATGTAATTCATGTGGAAATACCATTTCAGAGCCAACAGGTTCTAAAGCAAAAATTAATGGTAAAGTCTCAGGTAGTGCTGAGTAAATCATAATCTTGTTTTGTATTTAGATTAAATGCTATTCTTTTATCGTCAATTACAATATAATCTTCATCTAAATTTTCAAGTGATGTAATTTTATTTGAATTAATTAAAGAAATTCCAGAATAATGACATTTTTGATTTAAAAAATTTACAGAATACTCAGACTTTATTCCAATAGAAGTTAGAAATTTACTAGTTACAATAATACTAGTCCAAATTTTTTTGGGATCATATTGTTGTACAATTTTTTTAATAATTTCTTCATCCAATAATGGTAAATCACCAGAAGTTACTAAAACATCATCATCTAATGTTTTAAGAATTGAATTTAGATCATTTACATAACCAATTCCAGAAGAATCAAAAATTTCAATATTATTTTCTTGTAAAAGTTTTTTTGTTTTAGGGGAATTTGAACTAGTAATTGCTAAAATTTTTGAAAAACAATTTGAATTTTTTAATGAATCTATAACTTGTAAGATAATGGGTTTTTTGTATTCTAGTAATAGTTTTTCATTATCTAAATTCATCCTTGTGCCTTTTCCACCAGCCATTACAACTCCAATCATATCGATACAAACACCATCAACGAAGCTAGTCTACTAAGTTCATTTGTAGCACCTAAAACATCTCCTGTAATTCCACCAAAACTACGAGTAGATAATGCTAAAAGAAATGTCGTTAAGGAAATCGTTACACCTAACATTATCAATCCAGTAGTCTCACCAATTACTATTACTGGAATTAACATGATTACAAATGCAGCAGCGAGTTTTTTCTTGTCTTTCATAATTTTTACAAAAGGTGAATTTGAGCCTAAAGATGCTGAATTTCCTAAACTTGCCATTAGTACCATTGAAAATTTGGCTAAAATTTCACTAATCAAAATTGCTTTAAACAAATCAAATCCATTGATTAAAGAAATTGTGATGATTAACCCAACAAGATACAAAACAATTCCTACAATTCCTGCAGAACCTGTAGAAAGATCTTTCATTGCTTGAATTTTTTTATCTTGACTGCCCTTTACCATTAAACCATCTGCAAAATCAGCTAAACCATCTGCATGATGAATTCCAGTAACAATCGCAATTGATGAAACAACTAACAAACTTACTATCAAAGGATCTAAAAAGAAAGATAAACCAAATCCAAATGAGCCAATTAAAAGTCCAATTATAATTCCAACAACAGGAAAAATGTACATGTATTTTGCAATATTTTCCAATGTTGAATTTGATGAAGGAAAGATTGTCAGAAATGAAAAAACTGCACCAATTTCTTTAAGCATGAATCCACCATCCAATAAATGATAAAACAATAATGATTGGAATAGTAATTAGTCCAAAGAAAAGAATCGAAGATAATTTCATTATTGAAATTGCAGATAACACATGTTCTTTTGATAATGTAGAATTTGTATCACCTAAACTATAATGATCAAGTTTTTCAAACTTTGTTTCAAGTGCTCCTGCAAGTGCAGCCATAGGATAACCTGCGTTTGGACTTTCTGTATTTTTACCATCACGTAACATTATCTGATATGATTTTCTCCAATTTTTTTGTAAAATTGCAGTTGAAATAACCATAATTAATCCAGTAAGTCTTGATGGAATATAGTTGAGAATTGTGTCACTATTTGCTGCAAACCATCCAATATTTTTGAACATTTTCGATTTGTAACCAATCATTGAATCAGCAGTATTGATAATTCTATATGTAAATGCTCCAGGTAAACCAAAAATTGCATAATAAAATAGAGGTCCAGTTATGCCATCAACTGTATTTTCACTTATACTCTCAAGCACGCCTGAAATTACATGATTTTTATCCAAATTTGCAGTATTTCTCTTTACAATCATAGAAAGATTGGTCCTTGCAGATTCTAAATTTTCATTTTCTAAGGATGTCATTACGGCTAGAGCATAACGTTCCATGCCTCGAATAGCAATAGTACTTTTGAGTAAAATTATTCCAACAATAGATGAGGCAATCAAAGTAATCCAATCAGTTGTAATTAATGAAATTCCTAAATCTAAAACTAGGAGTAATGAAGTTACAACTGTCACCGGGATAACAATTACAAAAATTCCTCCAAGTTTTTCAAGAATAGGATTTTCATTTTTTGTTAATGGAGTTATTTTTGCAATGATTGATCCAATCCAAGCAGTAGGATGATATCTATTCTTTGGATCACCAAATACAAAATCTAGTCCTAATGCAAATCCAATTATCACTAAAGATTCTAAAATCATTTTATCAGCACCTCTATTTTTTTCAAATCTAAATTATTTTTAACAATTTTTGATATTCTATCTAACTCTTTGTCAATTTTTGAAATATTATTTTTAGTCCAAGCAATTTCTTTAGCTTTTACATTTAGTGAATCTTCTTCAGGTAGATTCATCTTTAACATAGGAATTGTTCCTAAAACAGGAATTTTTGTTAATTGTTTGATTTTTCTAAATCCTGGCTTTAACACATCTATATCTCCTCGAAACTTGTTTAATACAAATCCCTTGACAAGTTTTTGATATTTTTTTTCAATTAGAGCCATAGTTCCTGCAAGACTTGCAAAAGATCCGCCTTTGTCAATATCAGATACTAACAATACAGATGCCTTTGCTTTCTGAGCAATTTTCATATTTGCAATATCATATTTTTGTAAATTTATTTCAGCTGGGGAACCAGCTCCTTCTAAAATTACTAGATCATAATTTTTTTGTAATCTAAATAAAGAATCAGTAGCTGCTTTGATACCTTTGGTATTTACAAAATTTGAATAGTAATCCTTTGCATGCATTTTTTTGAAATGTTTGCCATTAAGATAGACTGCGCTATAGTAATTCCCCAATGGTTTTAGCATTATAGGATTAAGATCTGATTCAATTTTACATCTAGCTGCTATTGCCTGAATTACTTGGGCACGAGAAATCTCAAAATCAGGCGTAGAATAACCAAAATTTGACATATTTTGGGATTTGAATGGTGCCACTCTGTAACCTTTATCAGAAAAAATTCTACACAATGCTGCAACTAACGTAGTCTTTCCCACACCAGAAGCAGTTCCTTGAATCATTAAAGATTTCATATTGTTGCCCTCAATGCTGAAACAAGTTTAAGATTATCTTTATGAGATTTTATTGCAATTCTAATGAAATGATTGTTTAGACCGCGAAAGTTTTTGCAATCTCTAATCAAAATTTTGTGTTTTAACAATTTTTTTTGAAGTTTTGTAGAATCTTGATTTGTTTTAATTAAAATAAAATTCGTTGATGAGTCATAACATTCTAAACCTTGAATTTTGGAAATTTCATTTTTAAGATAACTAGATTCTTTTTTTATTATGATTTTTGATTTTGCTAGATGTGATTTGTTTTTAATTGCAATAAGACCAGCTTCTTGAGCTAAAACATTAACACTCCATGGAATTTTTAATTTTTGTAAAATATCTATGAATTGTTTTGATGCTACTGCATATCCTATTCTTATTCCAGCTAAACTAAAGGATTTGGTAAGTGATCTTAGAACAAATAGATTATCATATTTTTTTATTAAGTTTATCACAGATTGATTTGATTGGGGAACTAATTCAATAAAACATTCATCAACAAATACAATACAAGATCTTTGTTTTGCAACAGATATGATTTTTGTTAATTGTTTTTTTGATAAAATGGTTCCAGTAGGATTATTTGGATTACAAATAAACACACAGCCATTTTTAGGAATTTTAGAAACAAATGAATCTAAGTTTTCAGATAAATTCATTGTTTTAAAAAAAGAAATTTTACAATCAGAAAGTTTTGCTGCAGTTTCATATTCTCCAAAAGTAGGAACAGGAATCAAAACGGATTTTTTTGATAAAAATGCTCTGCAAAAATTATAGATAATCTCAATTGCTCCATTTCCTACAACTAAATTTGATTTTGGAAGACCGATGAATTTTTTGAGACTAGAACTCAAAGCACTAGAATACAAATCTGGATAAAATGTCATTTGGTCTAGTCTTTTTTTCAAAATTGGTTTGATAGATGCAGGCATACCAGCAGGACCAACATTTGAGCTAAAATCCAAAATATTTGGATCTTGATTAATTTCAGAGAATCTACCACCATGAACAACAGGATTATGAGATTCAATAGCATGAGTTGTTCTTATTTTCACAGTTCCAAGTAGAATTGGTGGATTTAGTATGTTGTGGTAATCCAGAAAACGAATATTAATTGAAAGCGATCAATTTCAAATATTGGATAAAAAAAGAGTTGCAATCATAGGAGTTACAGGTGCAGTTGGCCAAGAATTTGTTACATCTTTGAACAATCATCCATGGTTTGAGGTAACTCAAATAGCAGCTTCAGAACGTTCAGCAGGCAAAAATTATTTGGATGCAATTAAAGATGCAAGCGGAATTGTTGCATGGGATGTAGGTGGAGAAATTCCAGAATACATCAAATCAATGACTGTTAAAAAAATTGATGAACTTGATGTGTCAAAATTAGATTTAGTTTTTTCAGCAGTTGAATCTGTAGCTGCAAGAGATATTGAAACTAAAATGGCAGCTGATTTACCAGTTATTTCAACAAGTTCAGCATACAGATATGAAGATGATGTTCCAATTCTAATTCCAGGAATAAATGATGAACAAACAGAACTACTTGAAATTCAAAAGAAAAATAGGAATTGGAAAGGTTGGGTGGCACCATTACCTAACTGTACCACAACAGGATTAGCAATTACATTAAAACCGCTATTAGAAAAATATGGTGCAAAAAAAGTTATGATGACATCCATGCAAGCAATTTCTGGAGGAGGAAAGTCAGGAGTGTCTGCAATGGGAATTACTGATAATATTTTACCATACATTCCAAAAGAGGAGGGAAAAGTAAGATTAGAAACAAGGAAAATTTTAGGTAAACTAGTAGATGGAAAAATTGAGGATGCAGATATTAGAATTAGTTGTACATGTACCAGAGTTCCAGTAATAGATGGACATACAGAATCAGTTTTTGTTGAAACTAAAGAAGAAATAGATCCTGCTAAAGCAAAAGAGACTTACAATCAATCCAATAAAGAAATATCTGTAGAAGGATTACCATCAGCCCCTGAGAAATATTATGCATTTCATGAGGATCCAACAAGACCTCAACCAAGAATGGAAAGAAGTGTTGGGGATGGAATGACTACAACTATTGGAAGAGTAGAAAAAGAAGAACTCTTTGATCATGGACTCAAATACATGTTATTTTCACACAACAAAAAAATGGGTTCAGCAAAAGGTGCAGTATTATTAGCAGAGATGTTATACAAAAAAGGCAAGATTTAGATAATTTTTTGCAATTTTTACAATAATAACTTTATAAGATCCTGAAATCTAGATCGTTTCAGGTGTTTTAGATGGCAAAAGTAGACGAATTAGACTTGCAAATTTTGTCAGAATTATCTAATGATGCTTCAATTTCAGTTCCACGTTTATCTAAAAAAATCGACATAAATTCATCAGTAGTATATTCTAGAATCAAGAGATTAGTTAAAAGAAAATTAATTGAAAGATTTACAATTGTTGTAAATGATGCTGAACTTGGATATGATGTTAAAGCTCTAACTGGGATTAACATGGATACAAAAAAACGTGATCATGTTATTGAAGAATTATTCAAAATAGAAGGGGTAAGAAAAATTGCTGAAGTTACAGGAAGATTTGATATTTTAGTTACAATGTATTCAAAATCATTGGATCAAATGCATAAAATGGTCTCTGAAAAGATTGGAAGAATTGAGGGAATTCAATCCTCAGAATCATTCATAGAGATGAAATCACGAACAAAAGCAATGCCATATATGCCAACAAAAGGTAATGACTAGAATTGCAGAAACAAAAATCAGAATCACGTGTTGCAGTATATTATGAATTAACCAAGCCAAAAATTTGGTATTTACTAGTTTTTACAGCATTTGGTGCAGCACTAACAGCTGCTCAAATTTATGATATTGAAATTTCTCCATCAACTTGGATACTAATGTTGTTTTCAGTTGCAGCTGGTTCTGCTGCTGCTAATACTTTGACAAATTATCATGATAGAGATATTGATGCTATTATGGAGCGAACAAAAGGAAGACCACTTCCCTCAAAGAGAATTTTTCCTGCAGTTAAAGCAAGAAATTTTGGATTGGCATTAGCTGGGATTTCATTAGGATTGGCATTTGGGATTTCATTTACTACAACTTTGGAACAAGGAATATGGGCAACTGCCTTCATTGCATTTGGATTACTAAACAATATTCTTGTTTATTCATATGGACTAAAGAGAAGATCAAGAACTAACATAATTTTAGGAGGATTATGTGGAGGATCACCTCCAATGATTGGATGGGTAGCTGTAACAATGACAGATTTGTGGACAATGGGTCTTGCAATGGCAGGATTAGTTTTCATTTGGATTCCAATGCACATTTGGGCATTAACCTTACACTTCAAAGAAGATTACAACAAAGTAAATGTTCCAATGTTGACTGCAGTTCAATCAGAAAAAACATCTGCTAGAGCCATTGCAGGCTCAACTGTTGTAATGGTATTGTTTTCAATTGCTCCATTTTTCATTACAACTGAATCAGGAGAAGAAATGATTGGTGATGTGTATTTATGGACTGCAATTGCGTCAGGTGCATTAATGGTTGGATTATCAATATGGGTGATTTTCAAACCAGTAGAAAATGCAGCATGGACGTTGTTTAAATTTTCTAGTCCATATTTGGCAGTATTATTTATTGCATTAATGGTTGATTCAGCACTATAAGATACTGCCTTTATCATCTAAACTGTTGAGTTCTTTAGTAATATCAGAATGTTTTTCAACCAAAGTTTCAAGTTCATTTTTTAATTCAACAGAATCCCATTTTGAATCAATTAGAGAGGATAGTTTTGCTACAATACTCCATTGATAATTATTTTGATCATCAATTAATTTTAAAAATTGTTTACCTTTTTCATCATCATCCATATTTTTCTGATATTATGCAATGATAAAAATCTAATAGAAGGTTATTACATAATTTCAAAGTTTTATTAGCAAATATGAGTAATTCATTACATATTGCAATGCAGTATTTCTGAATGTAAGTTAAAATCTATTCAAACAGTAAAAATAAGTTTTCGAGAAACTAGAAACTTGTGTAAAAAACACTATGAATTATTTTCAAATAAGAATGAGAAACACATTCCAAATTTTACTAAAGCATCAAAATTTTAATTAAAATTTTCAAACTCTGAAATTGTTGAAAGATTTAACATCTACTATTTTTAATCAACAATATGGCTGCTAAGAAAAAAACTGTTGTAAAAAAGAAACCTGTCAAAAAAGCAAAATCCAAGCCTAAAACATCAAAATCAACAACAAAAAAACCAGAATTTGAAAAAGCATGGAAAGAATACAATTCTGCTTTAACTGGTTGGAAAGAATCTCTTGCACAATGGCAAAAAGCTACAAATGAAACTCTCATGACATATCATGATGCCTGTCAAAAAGCAATAGAGTCAGATGCTGAACTATTAAAAAAAGTAAGTTCTAGTTGGGAAAATACATGGGAAGAGATTGGTCCTGAATATATCAAACAACAAACAAAGATGGTTGAGAATATTTTCAAAGAAACTAACATTGATTCTGTAAAACAATTCAATAATCAGTGGGATAAATTTCTCAAAACATCAGGAAGTGACTCAATAACTGCATATCAGGAAGCAATAAAAAAATTCAATCAAGCATGGCAATCAGGACAAATGTAAGATAATAAAATTTCAAATTATCAAAAAATTTCTTATTTTTTCATTTTTCCAATTCGGAAAACTTTACAATTACAAATAGAACAAAATCCTTTGGTAGCATCTCTTCCATTTTTCATTTTAGTTGCTTCTGGATTTTTGATTTTTCTTTTAGTTTTACACTTTACACAGTAAGCTTCAATAGAATTAGATGTTGTGGGTTTTTTTGTTGTGGGTTTTTTTGTTGTGGGGTTCTGAAGTTTTTTCTCAATTTTATCAAGTTTTTTGTTTTGTTGTTCTAAAGTTTCTATGATTTCATGTTCAAGATCAACGTTTTCTAATTTTTCAATTTCTTTTTCTAATTCTTTAATTCTAGATAATTGATCTGGTGTTCCTTCTGAAGAAGGATCTAATTGTGAAATTAGTACATTTTCTAAATCATCAATTTGTTGTTCTAAATCATCTACTTTTGATAATTGTTCAGGAGTGACATCTTCTTCTGTTTCAGGTTCAGGTATAGTCTGAGAAGACAACATGTTTTCTAAATCATCAATTTGTTGTTCTAAATCATCTACTTTTGATAATTGTTCAGGAGTGACATCTTCTGATTCTACTGCTGGTTCAGGTAGTAATTCTAATTCTTGTGGTAGTTCTTCTGCAGATTCTTTTGGTAGTGAACCTTTAGAGCTGGATGGTGTAACTTCTGCTGGTTCAGGTAGTAATTCTAATTCTTGTGGTAGTTCTTCTGCAGATTCTTTTGGTAGTGAACCTTTAGAGCTGGATGGTGTAACTTCTGCTGGTTCAGGTAGTAATTCTAATTCTTGTGGTAGTTCTATTTCAATTGATGAAGTTGGTAAATCACCAAGATAGTCCATGTTAACTTTATTTTCATCTATTCGCAAATAGGGAGAACCATCAATGGAAAAAGTTTCAATCTCTTTACCCTTTTTCCAAGAATTATTTCCATGGTAAATTGTTGCATAAATTAATCCATTTTTAATATCAGATGAAATTGTTAGACGATCAACAGGTAATCCTGTTGTAATTCCTTTTTCAGTATCTTGATGTCTAATAGCAATAGAGATTAAATGTTCAGAATCGTAACTAACTTCAGAAATTAAGAAATCTGCCCATTTATTCATTATAAAAAATATTGATTATTCTCTAGTAATTAAGCAATCTAGATTCACTAGAATTTCATTGAAAAAATCAACAAAATAGGCACAAATAAGATTATAATTGGTTTGAAAAAAATATGGTCAAATGGAAATTTCTGTAGAACCATGGAAAAAATTGATTATTCATGAAGTAATTGAATACAAATTTGATGATTGGGTAAAACAAATAGCATTTAGTACAAGATCATCAGGAGGTGCAATTCCCACAATGCAATGGACAAATGGAATTGTATTTTCATCAGCAAATTTCCCAACTACAAATGTAACGGTTGAAGAACAACTAAAAGGAATTTTACATTGGTCTTCAGTTTCTTTTGCAATAAAAGAAAAATTTGAAAAACAGATTGTTAAAGAAAATGCAACCATAAATTTAGTAGATGTCAGTGTAAATGAAATTTTTAAAGAATTATCTACAAGTTTGAAAAAACAGTCAAAATACACAAATCCTGAATCTGGCAAAAACTGATGAATATTGAAGAATCAATAAAAAATTGTGAAATACATTCTAAACAAATTAAACAATATGATCCAGACCCATATTATGTAAATTATTTTTTTACAAAATTTATTGATTCTGTAAATGATGTTTATGATTTTATTTTTGAAGAGGCAAATAGAGATTTTGGATTATTTATTTTAGAAAAAATTAATCAAAAAAACTTTGAAGAAAAAGCAAAAGGAAAAAATGATCAAAAAGCAATTAATTTTTCAGAATGGTTTTCAATAAAATTCACTCAAGAACATAAAAATCCATATCCAAATGTAATTGAAAAAATTTGCAAATACAAAAAGGAGAAAAATGAACTACCTGAAATTAAAATTATGATTAGAGCATCAGATAGATACAAAGATGATGTCAATCAACAAATTAAAGTTAATTTAAGTAATGAAAAATTACGATCAAAAAGAGAATTAGATATTGAAATTAAAAGACAATTACCAATATTTTTAGAAATCATAAATCACAAAAGAAATGAAAAAAACGAGCCTAGAGTAGAAGAAAATCAAGTAACTGCATCTGCATTTGTAGATATTGAAGAGCATGAAGACATTGAAATTGCGTATGCATCAGAAATTTACATACCAGTATTGAAACGATTAGTAGAAGAATCAAGAAATAAGATTAAAGAGTTAACAACATACAGTTAATTCTTTGATTTAATCTTCAAATCCAAAAATTGAATGATT
>Ga0209992_10002110_pt1 | contig 18991 bp, 22 predicted proteins | sample 2SBtaG_2_FD_182564 | JGI IMG/M metagenome (GOLD analysis project Ga0209992, IMG submission 182564) | Deep subsurface microbial communities from Kolumbo volcano to uncover new lineages of life (NeLLi) - 2SBTROV12_ACTIVE470 metaG (SPAdes)... | ecosystem: Environmental > Aquatic > Marine >... | reverse complement strand
GTTTATTGAAGAACAAATAGCCGATCTCGTTGCGATGAGGGAAATCTTGGGCAAATTAATAAAAGGGTGCGACACTCATCCACTGGGGTCCCATTGCCCCATCATTGAAAATATGGATGATAGTGATATTGAGATCTGAAACGTTCAGTCTAAAGTCAGATTGGATGACGAATAATGAATCCTGCCTTAGTTATATAACTATTAACACTCACTTGGTGAAATAGCGTATACGATCGAGAATTTTTAAATTTCCGCTTGACACTGGACTACGGTACGGAAAATAAGCTTAATAATACTTACTGAAATTAGGAACTAAATCTATGTCGACTGATATCGAAAAAACCTTTAAACGTCCCGGCTGGCTGGGGTTTGGCGCTGTGATTGCTGCGATTGGTGCCTCGGCGTGTTGTATCGGACCCCTGGTATTACTTTCCTTAGGGATTGGAGGTGCCTGGATGAGTACCCTGACCTCTATGGAAGCGGTACGCCCATTTTTTCTCATCGCAACGCTGGTGTTTATTGTTCTCGCTTTCCGCAAATTGTATCTGGTACCTGAAAGTTGTGAAACAGGTGAAGCCTGTGAGTCGCCTTCGGTCAAACGAAACCAACGTCTTGTTTTCTGGGTCGGATCAGTGTTTTTAATTGGCTTAGTGGCATTTCCCTGGTATGCCCCTTTATTTTTAGATTAGGAGAGATTTCTATGCGATTCAATTTGATGAAATTATTAATAACGTTGATATTTTTGATGAGTTTCAGCGCGGTCGGTGCTCTGGAACCGGCAAATACGCAAACGGCGCTACAAACGGTCACCCTCGATGTTCAAAAAATGGATTGCCCGATGTGCAAAATTACCATCGGTAGAGCCCTTAAAAAAGTTGAGGGTGTAACCGAGGCCAAAGTTGATTATGACTCAAAAACGGCCATTGTGACCTTTGACCCCAATCAAGCGACTGTAGAGACTTTAACCCAGGCAACCACCAACGTTGGCTATCCGTCGTCTTTGAAAAAATAATGACGACATATCGGGTGGTAGTGAACATAGTTTGAGACCTTATCTTTTGGAGAGATCCAAATGTGGACGAAATATCTCAATATTGAAGGCATGTCGAGTCCGGATGATGCGTCTTGTTTAGAAAAAGCGCTGGAACGATTCGAGGGTGTGGAGCTGAATGTTTTCTATAAAGAACGTCTCTGTGTTCTGGAGGTGAGTAGCGATGTCAGTTTGGAAACCTTGAAAGGCTGCATTGAAGATAAAGGCTATAAAGTCGAGGTTATCGATAATAAGGCAACAAAGGAATCAATGGACCCCTCTTTTTTTCCGTTTGTTCTCTGTGTTATCACCTGTCCCCTGATCTTGATATTTATAAGTTTGGGCGGTACGGGTGCTTTGATGTCAATGATGACAGCAAGTCCGATATATTTTTTGGGGTTGATGCTGATAATCGTGGGAATAGTGTTTTATCTCATAGGAAGTCGATCGAAAAGGTTAAATAGAGGGCATAAGGGCGGGACCCTTAAAGCCTAATTTAATAAGTAAATGAATGATAACCAGAAGGGGTTAATTTAATGTGGACTAAATCACTCAAAATTGAGGGTATGACCTGCTCCGGTTGTGCAACCGGAATCGAAAAAACGCTGAATGCTGTAAAAGGCGTACAAATCAAGGTTTCTTACGAGGATGCCCTTGGCGAGCTAAAAGTTAGGAGTCACACAAAACTGGATACTTTAGTCAATAAGATTGAGGGAAAGGGCTACAAAGTGACAACGCTTAACGATACGGCGCCGGTGACAGTTGATCAACTAAGTGTTGCTGGAAACGGGAGCGATAAACTCCATGTTGCGATTATCGGCAGCGGCTCAGCAGCTTTTGCTTGTGGCTTGAAGGCTGTTGAACGTGGTGCCCGCGTAACCCTCATCGAAAAAAATCCGATTATCGGAGGGACCTGCGTCAACGTTGGTTGTGTCCCCTCTAAAATCATGATCCGGGCGGCCCATATTGCTCAGCTTCAAAAAGACCATGCCTTTAGTGGCATCAAAAAAAATAAACCAAAGATCAAGCGTTCCGCTTTGGTTAAACAACAACAGGCCAGGGTGGATGAACTTCGTGGTGCTAAGTACGAAGATATCCTTAATGCCAATACCGATATGACTCTTGTTCAGGGCAATGCACGGTTCCTGGACGCCCATACCCTGATTGTTGATCAAGACCATGGCGAATATGTCGAGGTCACCGCCGATCGATTTCTCATCGCCACCGGGTCTTCACCGGCATTACCACCAATTCCAGGACTTGCAGGAACGCCTTATTGGACCTCGACCGAAGCCTTGGTCGCTAAACGGCTCCCAAGACATTTAATCGTCATTGGTGCATCTATTGTTGCGTTGGAATTGGCCCAGGCCTTCTTAAGGCTTGGGTCTAAAGTCACACTGCTGGCACGTCATACCTTAATGTACAATGAAGACCCCGCCATCGGCGCCGAAATGCAAAAGGCGCTCGAAGCCGAAGGCATGCGTATCCTCACCCATACCCAGGCTGAATCGGTTCAATATAAAAAGCGATTATTACTCTCTGGCAAATTCATTTTAACCACCCGGCAAGAGACTATTAAGGGGGACCATCTTTTAATTGCCACTGGACGTCCACCCAACACCGAATCATTGGCCCTGAATACAGCCGGAGTTGAAACCGACAGATCGGGTGCCATCCAAATTGACGATCACATGCGCACCAACGTCAGCCATATCTATGCATCCGGCGATTGCACCAGTCAACCCCAATTTGTGTATGTTGCCGCTGCGGCCGGAACCCGGGCTGCCATGAATATGACCGGTGGCGATGAGGTGTTGGATCTTTCGACCATGCCGTCGGTGATGTTTACCGATCCACAGGTGGCTACCGTCGGTTTGAGTGAGTCCGAAGCTCACGCAAAACAGATCGAAACCGAAAGCCGTACCTTAACCTTGGACAATGTACCTCGGGCGCTGGCGAATTTTGAAACACGTGGTTTCGTTAAACTGGTGATGGAAGCTGGAACCGGACGCTTGATCGGGGCAGAGATCGTGGCTAACGAGGCGGGCGAAATGATTCAGACAGCGGCCCTGGCGATTCGAAACCAGATGACTATTGATGAATTAGCCGGTCAGTTGTTCCCTTATCTAACCATGGTGGAAGGACTCAAACTGTGCGCCCAAACCTTTGCAAAAGATGTTAAGCAGTTGTCCTGCTGTGCGGGTTAATACTTCATCCAGGTAGGATCGATCGTAAAACAGGATTATTATGCAAAAAGCTCATCACAATGGTAAACCGTTCACGATTTCGAAACTGGCCGAACAGACGGGGGTTAGCATTCATTGTATCCGAACCTATGCCGATCAGGGATTGATTGAGGCTTGTGATAGGACCTCGGCGGGTTACTATTTGTATGAAGAAGCCGCAGCTGAGCGCTTACGCTTTATACGAAAAGCACGAGAGGCAGGTGTTTCGATCTCTCACCTAGTATCTTTGTTCGACGCCAGTGACTCGGAAAATCAGACCGAAATGGAAAAATCGCTGGCTATCCTTGAGCACCATATACAAGATTCGCAAAACAAGCTCAATACTTTCGATCAATGCTTGAGGCAAACATTTTTTATCAAAACCGATCGCGGGGCGGTGTTGGAATAATTGGAGGAAAAGTGACATGAAAGAAAAATTCGGACAATTTTTCAGTTTGTTTGGTGCGGCTATCGCTGCGGCGTGTTGTCTGGGTGCTCCTGTCATACTCAGCGCCGTCGGCGCAGTGGGCCTCGGCTTTTTAGTGCACGATGCCTATCTGTTTCCACTCTTTGTGGGCTTCATCGGTCTTAGTTTGTGGATGCTATATCGCTCGGCCAACAAACATGAGCCTGTGTCGCCGGTGGCGAGTCTGCCCTTCTGGTTAAGTTGCGCCGGCGCTCTAGTCAGTATCGTAGGGCTGTGGTTTACAGTGACCGGACTGGACCCGCAAGTGTGGGCGATTTATTTCGGGCTCGGATTATTCGTAGCGGGAACCCTCTGGGATTTCGACATCGGTCGGCGGGCCAAAGCCTGTGGTGAGGAGACTTGTGAACCTGAGCTTCAGACGGTGGAGAGTTCAACGGAAAAGATCGACCCTGAACGCCGGCAATTAAGCGGTGCAGCCATGAGTATCGCCGCTGCGGGGATTTTCTATGGATTGTATAAGTCTGTCGACGTTTACGCGCCGAAAGCCGAGGAAGGTGACATCGCCTGCTGGGGAATCAACCAATGTAAAGGTACCACTGCTTGTGGCACGGCTTATAACGCCTGTACCGGCCAAAATAAATGCCGAGGGAAAGGCTATATCTATGTACCGGAAAAGGAATGTTTTGCTAAGGGTGGTGAACTTCTGGAAGGATCCGAAGGCGACCCGAAACGCGGCTAGAAAAACTAATCGCGCCAGATTTTCAAGAACGTATCGTTGAGGCATTCAAATGCCCACGCTGAATGATTTAGTTGAAGCATTGCTTCCTGGCTTTCCGTCACTGAACCAGGAAGAACAGAAAGTCTCCGTGCAAGTTCATCGATTACTGGCCCAGGGACATCCTTTAACCCACCAAGACGTCGCCGACAACCTGCAAATACCCTTAGAAAGGATCGATTCAATGCTGAATAGTTGGTGGGGCATCCATTACGATGACCATAACCGCATCGTAGCCTATTGGGGTCTTTCTCTTGAACCGACGCGGCATCGTTTCGAAGTCAATGGACAAATCTTGTATACATGGTGCGCATGGGATACCTTGTTTTTATCGGAGATTCTCCAGGAAAGCGTTCGGGTGACGTCTCGATGCCGATCCACAAACTCCTCTATCTCTTTGGCACTAAACCCAAATAGTGTCGAAAAGGTTTCGCCCAAAGACACTTGTATCTCCTTTCTGACCCCTGAAACCGTTAAGGTCAAGGAAAGCGTCGTTAACTACTTTTGTCACTATGTCAATTTTTTTGAATCCCCAGAAATAGGGCTAGTATGGACGAAAAAACATACCGGGACCTTTCTGTTATCAGTCGATGATGCGTACGCCTTAGGGCGAAACATAAACGCAGCACAGTATTGGGATGTTTTGGACAAGCCGTGGTCTTCTTAGTTGCAATAACCAATATTCGATGAGTAATCTATCAAAACGGCGGCTTTCCTCGATTCCCATCAATTTAATTATGGGTTTTTTGGGCGTTGGTAAAACCACGGCGATTCTTGATTTGCTGGAACGCAAAAACAACGAAGAAAAATGGGCGGTCCTGGTCAACGAATTCGGGTCGGTGGGTATCGATGGCGCCATTTATTCGGATAGGGGCGCAGTCGTAAAGGAAATTCCGGGAGGGTGTATGTGCTGTGCGGCTGGTTTACCGCTACAAGTCGCGGTAAACCGATTGCTGAGGGAAGCTAAGCCGGACCGATTGCTGATTGAGCCAACGGGCCTCGGGCACCCACGGCGTGTTATGGAAACACTGGATGGCGAATTTTTTAAAGATGTGTTGAACCCTCTTGCCAGTATTTGCCTGGTTGATCCTCGTAAGTTGAGTGACCCTCGATACATTAACCATGAAAATTTTGTCGACCAAATAGTATTGAGTGACGTACTGGTCGCAAACAAAATGGATCTGGTAGAACCCGCGGAAACTCATCGGTTTACTCAATGGGCTAGTGATAGTGATATTCCCAAGCTGGCTGTAGCCCAAACCGTTAATGGTAGATTAAATGCTGATTGGCTTGATTTACCAAGAAACCCACTTAGAAAAGCAAAATTCCCCCATGCACATGATCGCAAGAAGATTGAATCGAACATACAAGGCAGCGAAAAGGTAGAAGGTCCTACTTGGCAGCGTCGAGAAAATTTCGGCGACGGGTATCGATCCCGTGGATGGGTGTTTCCCAAAGGTGCACTTTTCGATTATGGTCGGCTAACAAACTGGTTTTCTGAAATGGCCCCAGAACGAGCAAAAGGGATTTTGGTTACGAATAAAGGTTGGTTCCTGTTTAATTGCAGTGACGGCTTGATGACGATCACTAAAACCAACCCCGCACTAGATAGCCGAATGGAAATAGTTCGCCCGAGGGCGGCGTGGACATGCTTGGAAAAAAGTCTCGCCGCTTGCATCAGGACGTGAACCAATCTTTTGGCCTAGGCCTGAGATCACCATTTTATAACTGGGCTAGCACCGGCCAAATCCTAGTCGAGTGGTTTGTGGTCATTACCGAAAATTTTAGGGTATCTGGCGGTAAACCAATTTGGTTTCTTGAATCGGTGCGAAGCCTTATCCCATAGATTTTAATGGTCTCTCGATGGGTTTGGGGGGCTCTGATTATCTTAATGAAGCTTTTCTTTCGTAGACGAATGATTAAATGAGATTGGAAAGATTCGGAGAATCATAAATAACCTTCCGAAATAATAAAAATTACTTGACATCGTACCATGATACGGAAACTAGAATTGGACTGTTAGATTTTCCGAGTTAATTTCGTAGGATGTTGGCGGTTTTTCATCGACAAAATATTAAACAGAGGGTATGAATATGGATATGACAATGTCATTAGGGTGGCTTGGCATGTTTATCGGCTTACTTGGATTTTCGGCTTTTTGGGGCTGGCTTATGGATACACTCCAAGAAGATATATTTGACCGTCATAAAAAAGTAGAAAGGGAAACCCTTGAAAACAAACTGGCGGTAGATGAGAAAGCACTGGGGAAAAATCACCCCTCTGTGGCGACTACCCTATACGAGCTCGCGATAATCTATAGAAGCCAGCGCAATTACACACAAGCCGAGCCACTCTACAAACGCGCACTGGCAATAAGGGAGAATGCGTTGGGTCTGGATCATCCCGATGTGGCGACAATCTTGAATCACTTGGCTGGGATCTACGGTAACCAAGGCCAGGATACGTTGGCCGAACAGCTATATACGCGCGCGGAAAAAATCAATAAAAATGTGAAAAAGATCGGCCCAAACTAATCCAATATAGGATTGTTGGCATTCAAGTTAACAAACGGAAAATGAACTCCCGGAGTGTCAATTTGAAACAAATTCAAAACCAGTTCGGTCCCTATTTTTGGTTGGGTAGCAACAAGACCGGTTTGTTTTCGCTGGTTAAGGAACCTGTTAGGATTTAAGCCAAAACATGCCTGGTAGCGTACCGAAACAGTTGTTTCATCCGTTTACAAGGAGCGCTGCTGTCTTGGAATCAAGGCAAAAGCTTCGGCACTACTTGCGAATCGTTGCAAACATTGGGATTAAACGACGATACTCCGACAGTTGTGGCGAAATGTCTTTTTCTTGCAGCTCGATACGGCTGGCTTCAGAATTTCGATAGATAGATCGACTTGCTGGATCAATAGGTTGCTGGTTTAAGCCTTAGATGAATGGCGGTGCCAAAATATGATCAAACCAATTGTGATTGCGGCAAGCCCAAACAAAATCCACATAAAATTTTCTAGATAAGCGATAGTAACTGCGGTTAGACCCAGGAAATTACCCAGTAAACCAAAACGCCAGCCAATTCGTATGCCATCAATATAGGTTGCTAACGACAATATAAGTAACATGACCAACCCGGTGTTTTCGTCATTGAGGGCGTTCGAATGTAACAACAGCAGTGTCCCACAAAGGGCCAAAAATGCTCCAAACCACAGACGCAATTGCTCAATAAAAATTGTCTGGACGTCAGGCCCACTCTGTTTGGTTTGTGCAAAGTTGATGACTATGGCTCCAATCCCAAAAATAGGTATCATACCTACCCAATATTGGTATCCCTCAGCCGGGGAAAAGTCCATGATGCTAATACCGATCATCGATAGTATGATGAGGAAAACCATGGTGGCTTTTTCGATCAAAGCATAGCGTTTTTCGTGTGTAATGCTCTCTAATGCAATTTGATTTGGTTCGGCCATTTGGATGCCTTAATTAAAATTGATCTGGTAAATAGTAACAAGATAAGGAGGAGATCTCCTTATCTTGTTCATAAATTCTCCGGGCGAAGGCGGCTATGGATAAGACTGCTTGATATGGTTGACGGCTTCTTGTGCATGGGTCGCGGCGACATCCGCATGCCCTCTTCCTCCGTGCTTGACCGCTTCATTTAAGTGTTTGACTGCTTCGGTCATATGGGCGTGTGCTTCGGCGTGCTCCTTTTCGGATGCTTTAGCGTGATCTAAAGCCGTTACAGCGTGTTCAACCAATACCTTCGCGTGTCCCGCTTCACCGTGGGTCGCTGCGACAGCGGCGTGTTCCAGGGCTTGTGACGAATGATGCCCAGCCGCATAACACGCGCCTATTCCGAATACGGTTAATGTAATGACAATCAAGCTATTTTTGATTAATTTTCGAGTGGTCATAAATTTTCTCCGATAAATATTAAGTACCCATTTTTCTGTCAAAATCCTTTCGTATTAAACGCGCATACTTTGAACGTATTTCAGTCACGTTAAAAACTCTAATCCTTGAACTACGGACTACTGTAATGGCGATTGGGAGCGGGAGATTTGACATGGATCAAGAATCTACTTTGTTTCGAAGAAAAAATAGATTTATTTTTTCGGATTGATTACACGGTTTGACGCTGGGGGCCTAAAAATCGGGTCGATATCGATTAAAGTATCTGGCTTTCGTTTCCAAAGCGATTATTGGTCTGATTTTTGTTTGTGCGTCACTATCAAGGGTTCGCCGATCGATTCATACCAATTTAAGATGTCTTGCCAGATTTCATTTGCACTTTCTGCATACCAAAATAGATCTCGATCTTCAAAGTCGATAACTCCCTCCTCAACAAGAAAATCAATATTTAATGCCTTTTGCCAATATGCTTTCCCAATCAGAACGATTGGCAAAGGTTTTATCGTTCGTGTCTGAACGAGTGTCAGAGTTTCGAATAATTCGTCAAAGGTACCGTATCCGCCAGGGAAGACAACTAATGCCTTTGCTCTCAACAGAAAATGCATTTTTCGTAACGCGAAGTAATGGAAACGAAAACAAAGATTGGGCGAGATATATGGATTCGGGAACTGCTCGTAGGGTAGGGTGATATTCAAGCCAATGTTTTTTGCGCTTTCATCATGGGCTCCTCGGTTGGCGGCTTCCATAATACCAGGACCCCCACCGGTCATAATGACCAATCGACAATCAGATGGCCCACCTCCAGAGTTGCTAACGATCTGGCCAAATTCTCGGGCGATATCGTAGTAATGACTTTTCGCTTGTAGCCGTTCGGCAATTTTTAATTTGGCTTGAATATCCTTATTTTCAGGTGATTGGCTTAGTGCATCACGCAGCTTTTTTGCACTCCGATTAGCAGCCGATGATTCAGCAATACGGGTACTCCCAAAGACAACAATCGTATCGAGGATACCGTGTTTTTGTAGATGGCTTTCGGGTTTCAAAAAATCTAGCTGTAGCCGCATTGGTCGTGCATCATCGCTTTCGAAAAAATCAACATCCAGGTAGGACTGGCGATAGCTGGGGCTCGATAGGATTTCATCTATTAGACTCATTACATCAGGGTCTTCACCCGATGATTTCGGTGCATGCCAGGGGAGCGGCTGGTGGCGCCGTTCAGGTGGCGGGTTTGGTAGGTGTTTTGGTTTGCCTAATCGTCGGGTAGGGGGGGTTGACATGTCAAAGGTGTACCGGCATTAAGTTAGTCATTAAAAAAAAGGCTTAGCATCCAAGCATGACGAATCACTAAAGCACAATCATACCGGAAATCTAACAGTTTTTGAGCGAAGTTTGTTGAGTCTACTGGAAATACGTTGGTGTCCAGGCCAGCCGATATTTGATCCAAGGTCGGTTGTGCTTGTTGGCAAATCTGATTTTGATTCTTGAAAGATGATTCGATAGAAACGGCAGCAATACTTAGGTGAAAATTGGCTAGGACATTGTCCAGCTGGTCGGTTACAGGGACGTAAATATTCATACATGATGTATTACTCTTTTTCGGCGTATTAAATTTAGTACATCTGAACTTAACCAGTTTTTAGAACTTGTTTGCGAGCCGATTGGACAGTAATATCATCGAATTGTGGGTATCGATGCTTGGGTAATTATGGATGGAGGACTCTAATAATCGACTAACCAATAAAGCCCCAATGACCATATCGAGATTACTTAAGAACTATTTGTTCTGTAATAATATTATTCATGTTCGACATAATTTGATTTCTTATTCTATTTGTTAACTGAAGATGGAATATGTGTTAGTGATCGAAATCAATATGTCCGAATTTTTTTTTGTTAATCTGTGGTTGCAAGATATTCAATTAACCACTGATGGAGGTTTTAATGACACAGATATCAAATTCTCCTATTTCGAGCCAGTCGAGCGATCCAAAGATCGAGGAATCACACAAAACGCTTACCGGGATTATTTATTTGCTTCATCTATTGGCTTTTGCAACCAGTGGGATAACCCTAGTTATTGCAATTGCTACTAATTATGTCAAAAGGAACGAAGTAAAAGGAACTTGGTTGGAATCGCATTTTGATTGGCAGATAAAGACAGCATTAATAGCATTGTCGGTTGGCATTCTCGGGGGTGTAACTATTCAGGTCGGAATAGGCTATTTCTTTCTCGTTGGGGCAATGCTTTGGTTAATGTATAGAATTGTTTTTGGTTGGTTTCGTCTTTATGAAAACAATCCTGTTAGAGAAAAAGATTTCTAAATGTTTTCGATTTAAGGGAATAGTGGTCACTACCATTGGATATTGGATAGCTTACTCGCTATCGACCTTAAAATTCCAAGCCATAACTCTTTTCTCCTTTGTTATCCTGCGTTTTGTTCACATATCCCGAACAATAACTTCCAGATCGGTTAGGAATAACGTCATCGAGTTAATAATGGCATAGATGCGTGATTTATTTGTTTTTGATTTACGTCAAGATTGAATTCTTGGTTGCTATTAGACTGTGGTGTCAGATGGATTAGAGAATCTTAGGGATGATTATGATTAATCTGAAATTAGGAGACGGAATATGACGACTAATATTGCGACAGACCAAAAAGGTGCAAAGAGTGCACCCCAGCAAGGGGTTGTTCAGTCAATGCACCCGTTTGATAGACTATTCGATGACTTTTTTTCCAATCGTTGGATGCGTCCGATGAGGCGGGAATGGGCCGATTTACCCGAGACTGGAATGTTTGGGAATGGTATGCCCAAAGTTGATATCGTAGACCGTGATAATGAGGTTTTTGTCCGAGCTGATTTGCCCGGCATTAAAAAGGATAATTTGGATGTGACGTTGACCGATTCCAATTTAACGATTTGTGGCCATTGCGACGAAGAAAAGGATGAAGAATCTGGTGACTATTATTGTCATGAAATTCGTCATAGTGATTTTTCTCGAACGCTGAACCTTCCCGCCGAAGTTAATAGCGATAAGGTGGAGGCGGTATTTAATCATGGGGTTTTGGAATTGACGATGCCAAAAGTCAAGCAAAGTAAACGGAGAAAGGTAAAAGTGCAGTAAATGTTAGCCTCTTGGAGGCACTCCGCCGGTAGAGTGCCTCCAGGAAGGACGTTGAGTCATTCTAGTGTATGTGAAACCTTGGCACCATCGGTCAGAAAATTGCTTTTTGAGTTAACAAGTTTTTCGCCAAGAACCATAGGCTTATGAAATAAATTCAATGCAAATAGAATTTCATGGTGCTGCTCGGAATGTGACGGGGTCCTGTTATCTAATAGAGGTTGCGGGAAACAGGGTATTGGTAGACTGTGGCCTTTATCAGGGCCGCAAGGAGATGATCGAGGAGAATGCCGAGCCTTTCGGTTTTGATCCACGTTCTATTGATTATGTACTGTTGACCCATGCGCACTTGGATCATTGTGGCCGTTTGCCATTACTGGTAAAACGTGGTTTTCACGGTGAAATAATTACCACGTCCGCGTCGCGTGAACTTGCTCGTTTGGTTATCTTGGATTCGGCTCATTTGCAGGAAGAAGAGGCTCGCTATAAATCCCGAAAATTACGTCGCGTATCAGAGGAGCCTCGACAAATAGATCCTCTCTACAATACTATCGATGCGCTCAATTCCTTCGATTGTTTTGGGCAGACAACAGACTACGGTGTTCGCCTCCAATTAACGGATGGGATCTTTGCGACATTTTTGGACGCCGGACATATTTTGGGTTCGGCAAGTATTCTATTGGAGTTAGAAGAAGTTGGTCGAAAACGAAAGGTACTGTTTTCAGGTGATTTAGGGTACAGCAATCGGGCGATTCTGCGTAATCCGGCGAAGCCACCCCACGTGGATAGCGTTGTTATGGAAACAACCTATGGGGATCGATTGCATAAAGCGCTGGTTCCATCGCTCGATGAGTTATATAGCGTGATTGCTGGAACCCTTGATGGAGGGGGTAACGTTATCATTCCGACCTTTGCTATGGAAAGAGCTCAAGAGATTCTCTATTTTCTTCGCGAAGGGATTGAGAAAGGTCGTATTCCTAAGCGTATCAATGTGTTTTTGGATTCACCTATGGCAATTTCGGCGACGGAGATTTTTAGGCGACACCCGGAATGCTACGATAAGGATGCTTGCGAGATATTGTCTAATGGGGATGACCCTTTTGCCTTACCCGGATTACATTTTACCCGAGAAACATCGGAATCGATGCTTCTTAACACAATTGCAAGTGGGGCTGTAATCATGGCGGGTTCCGGCATGTGCACAGGTGGCCGCGTGCGACATCACCTTAAACATAATTTGTGGAATAAGAATTGCGCGGTGGTATTCGTTGGCTATGCGGCTGAGGGGACCTTGGCCCGACGAATTATCGATGGCGCAAAAACAGTACGTATTTTCCGTGAAGAAATTCCTGTTCGAGCGTCCATTTATACTATTGGTGGGTTCTCGGCCCATGCTGATCAGGCGGAATTGTTGGCATGGCATCAGCAAACCGGTGATCCACAGCGCACTTTTCTAGTACACGGTAATGAAAAGGCTATGAGTGAGTTTGCCCGGCATCTAGAAAATACGAATATCGAAATACCGACGCTCCATCAGTCGTTTACGCTTTAAAATATCGATCTAAAACGTCTGTATTGGAGGTCTTGTCCAAGCATTTCCGGCGTAACCAGTACCACGCCACCAGCACTGACACTAAACCGTTTAGCGTCTTCTTCGAGGTTTTCACCAATGACAATGTCGTTAGGAACAAAGCACCCTTTATCTATGATCGCGCGGCGGATACGGCAATTTAATCCAATGGTACAATTGGGTAAAACTAGCGAATCATGGATCAGAGATTGAGCATCGGTGCGGACATTTGAATAGATCAACGAATGGTAAACCTGAGCACCTGAAATTACGCACCCACCCGATACCATGGAGTCCACTGCTAAACCCCGCCTGGACTCTTCGTTAAAAACAAATTTCGCTGGCGCGGTCTGTTCCTGGTACGTGAAAATAGGCCATTTGGTATCGTATAGATTTAATTCGGGATTAATGTCGACAAGCTCCATGTTTGCAGCCCAGTAGTTGTCCACGGTGCCGACGTCGCGCCAATAATTTTGAACTCCGGTTTGCATGTCAAGAAAAGGGTAAGCGAAAACGGCGTTTTTATTAATGATGGAAGGGATAATGTTTTTTCCAAAATCATGGTCCGACGCGCTAGAATTGGCGTCTTCTATCAGCTGTTTGAACAGAAAGTCGGTACTGAAATTATAAATACCCATTGATGCAAGGCATACATTGCTCCGCCCAGGTATAGTTGGTGGGTCTTCGGGTTTTTCGATAAAGCCTATAATCCTGTTCTGATCGTCTATTTGCATAATTCCATACTCGTGAGCTACATTTTTGGAAACTTCGATGCAGCCGATTGTCAAATCCGCTTTTTTTTCGACGTGATAGCCAAGTAACGAGCCGTAATCCATCTTGTAAACGTGGTCTCCCGCTAATATTAAAGTAAAATCTGGCTCAATCCGGCTGATAATATCGAGGTTTTGATGCACAGCATCAGCTGTCCCTTGATACCAGGATTCCTGGAGGCGTTGTTGAGCCGGGATTAAGTTTATATATTCCCCAACTTCAGGACGCAGGAAGCTCCATCCATTTTGAATATGTCGTATGAGCGAATCGGATTTATATTGAGTCAAGACCCCGATTCGTCGAATACCGGAGTTAACACAATTCGAAAGTGAAAAGTCAATAATTCGAAATTTTCCCCCGAATGGAACTGCGGGTTTAACTCGCCATTTAGTCAATTCTTTGAGCCTTGAGCCTCGCCCTCCTGCGAGAATTAGTGCTAGTGTGTTTTTGGTAATGCGACTGACAAATCGCAGGGAAGGATCTATTTGGGTCATTGTGATCCCATATTTTAGATTTTCGGTTTGACTATGTGTGTATGCTGTTCGAGTGGCGATCTTTAAATAGCTTTCAGGGCAAATCCTTGTCCCCAATCGAGGAAACCTGCTCTCTTAAAAAATTGCCAAAGCATCTACACGCATCCGTAGCCGTGAAAAGACCTACTAACTTGCTTTTTTTGTCACAAGCGCTGAACCAATATGCCTATCCGCCAGAGTCAGTAATACGTGGTCCAAGGGTTCATTGATATCGACTACATAAGGGTCATGAATAAATACGTCGTTGACCCTCAATTCACGCTCCCTTGGATAGGCAAAATCAGGGCCCAATATTAGTTTTATATCTCGATCGGTAACTATTCCAACAAGCTTAGTGTTCTGGATCACTGGAAGGTGCCGGATTCGATGCTCGCGCATAAATTGCCTAGCGATAGACAACGATGCTTCTAGTTCTATCGCATGCGGACACGAGGTCATCACAGATTTTAGTAACGGTTTTCGTTGATTATTCACCAATATCAGCCTCGTTGATAGAATTATGAATTGCTATATTTAAGCAATTATTCGCTGTGATAACTTGATTTCGATCAGAATCAGATGCCGTATCACCTAGACTGATTCCATAGATAACCCATGGCTTGCCAAATATTGGGTAGCATAAAGTCCCAATCACTGCATTTTCTATTATGTGTGAGGAATTGAGGCGTTACTTGGTTTTGTTCCAGAAATTCAAAAATAAGATAGCGCGAATTCAACGCATTCAAATACTATTTTTATGCAAATCTTGCTCGTGCCTGAGTTTACATTTGATACAGCGTTTTGCCATTGGAAAGGCCTGCAAGCGTGCGAATTCGATGTCTATCCCACAATCTACGCAAACCCCATAAGAGTTTTCAAAAATACGCTGAAGTGCAGCGTCAATATCAGAGAGTTCCTGGGTTTGGCGTTCACTAATGACAGCATTTAAGCCGACGACCTCACGGGCAACCGACTCGTCACCAGAATCGTGTACTTCACCTGCAATATTCTTGAAAGATGTTTTGGTGAAATCAATTGAGTCTTGCCCTAGAATCTGTGACTTTATGTGATGTAGTTGTTGTTCGATTAGAACGATTTGATTTTTGTTTAGCATTGCGAATCAAAGATTATAAAGTTAAAACAAAGGGGATTGGGCTTTCGCTTAATAACAGGTATTAAATAAATCCTATCGTGTTTTTTTCCTGCCAATGTGATTTAAATCAACATTGAAAAGGTCTAAAAAATGGGGATAGGTTTTCCCATTGTGCAAACTATTAACAGCGTTTAGTCGAAACACTTGCGTCCCTGATCAGGGGATTCTTTAAATCTATCGAGAGGAGCGAATCATGGGCTACGAAAGACTTATTGCCATCCCTATGTTTCTAGGTGTGGTGCCCGATGTGTTAAAGACTATTTACGCAGCGGGCGGTATTGTTAAGATAGCCACTGGCGAAATTATCATTCGCGAGGGCGAGATCAATCAGCATATGTATATGGTGTTGAGTGGCGAATTGGCGGTTAGTCTACCCAGCAACGCCAACCGCTATAGCCAAGTCATAATAGCGACCCGTCGTCAGGGTGAATGCCTTGGCGAATATTCGTTTTTGGACCACCAGCGGGCCGGTGCCACAGTGACCGCAAAGCAGCCTGCCGAGTTGTTTAAAATATCTCATGCTGCTTTCAACCGAATCCTCGAATCAGATACAGACTTAGAACGTGTCTTGTACAAGAATTTGCTAGTATCTCTCGTGGAACGGTTGAGGGCCAACGACGCAGAGCTAGACTTGTTTCGACCAATTTGAAGTAGACATTGGGAGTTCGGGGTATTTTAATCGCACGGATCCCTATGACTGTTTTTAGAACGGATCCGTCAACTTCGCTGATTTATCGACTGGTAAGAAGTGGCCGGTAAAGGGCGATTTTAGTTGTTTGATAGATTATTTGTTATGGTTGGAATTAATCCAGCCACGAAATGAGCGAATGCAATGAAAATTATCGCAGCCGAGTCACAGTTGCTAAAGGATATCGAAGGGGAAATGGAAATTATCACAACTCACAGGACTAAGGTTCGCAGTATTTATGCCGGTTGCCACCCGACGCTTGGGCGGATTGTGTTGATAATAGATAAAGATAAAAGTGGTGCCATTGTCGAAATAGAATAAAGCGCTCTTTATTCGCCGGAGTTTCGAGTTAGGGGTACGAATGAGACGCTTAGAATATCGCGTACTTGGGTGTTTCCATTTTTGTGTTTCTCGACCACCATTAATTCTTGGCGCAGATTGGGAAGCCCTATGGGGATCACCATGTTCCCACCGGGTTTAAGTTGATCGACAAGGGGCTGGGGGATATACGGTACCGCGGCGGTGACAATAATACCGTTGTAAAGAGTGGTATTGGGCCAGCCGAGGGCACCATCACCAAGACGGACTTCGATATTCATATAATTAAGTTTTTGTAAACGCTTGGACGCCTGGATAGCCAAGCATTTGACAATTTCTATGGAGTAAACTTGTTTTACAAGCAGTGATAGAACCGCGGCTTGGTAACCTGAGCCGGTTCCTATTTCAAGGATAATATCTTCGGTATTGGGTTTTAATAAGTCAGTCATCAGCGCGACGATGAAAGGTTGGGAAATGGTTTGACCCTGACCAATTGAGAGTGCGTGGTTGTCATAGGAAAATGGCATTACGTTGGCAGGAACAAACTTATGCCGTGGTACAGATTTCATCGCATCTAGTATCCGCTGATCCAGCGAATCTTTTCCAATCAACCGGTGCGACATATCAAAATCTATATCAATGTCGCGCATCATTTTTTCAACTTTTTTCATGGCTTTGCCTAAGGACGTTACATTGTTGATGATCTCCGGAACTTGATGCTTGTCTAAATTTTTTAGCAGTGCACTCAGAGTGAGGCAAGGTTAAACAAAAGCTAAATTGTCTTTTTTTACGATTTAGTATTACTGATTTTGGTCAATCGATTGTTTGAATTCTACTTCGTATGTTACATCAGTCTTTTGGGTCTTGTTGGTATTTCAACTATCAATGTCCTTGCCGAAAAGCAGTATCCCTGATTTATGATTCAAGTCATCAACGTTTTCTTGAATACATTTAGCATGAACTAGTGAACTTGGGTGGAAAGCTATGCTTAGCGAATTTGTTCATGAGCCACGCATTGCCTATTTCTCGATGGAGATAGCGCTGCGCAACGATATTCCAACTTATAGTGGTGGGTTGGGAATATTGGCGGGTGATACCATGCGATCAGCAGCGGATCTTGAATTACCCATGGTGGCTGTAACGCTAATTAGTCGCGCGGGCCATTTCCGCCAAGAAATCGATCTGAATGGTCGTCAAATAGAGCATTCCGATTGTTGGGATCCTATTCGCTGGACCACTCCGTTAGAAGCCAAGGTAGCCGTGAATATTGAAGGGCGAAAGGTTTGGATAAGTGCTTGGCTGTATATTTTGGAAGGGCATTTAAATGGCAAACAACCGGTTATATTGCTAGATACCGATCTAGACGAAAATTTAGAACAGGATCGGAAGATTACACATTTTCTTTATGGCGGGGATGAAGCTTACCGATTTAAACAGGAAATCATATTGGGGATCGGTGGAATTCGAATGTTGCAGGCATTGGGATTTGAATTAAGGCAGTATCATATGAACGAAGGCCATTCAGCGTTGTTGGCAGTGGAATTGCTGCGCCGATATGCCTACCCTAGCGAGGATATAAGGCCTGGTGAATCAGCATACCAAATCCCCCGGGTACGTGAATTATGTACTTTTACAACCCATACACCCATTGAAGCAGGCCACGATCGCTTTTCGTATGATCTGGTGCGGGAAATTTTGGGGGAGGTGGTTGATTTGGCGATACTGAAGCAGCTTGCTGGTGAAGATTTACTCAATATGACTCGGCTCGCCCTCACCCTAAGCGAATATGTTAATGGTGTCGCCAAAAGCCACGGCGAGGTTTCACGAAGAATGTATCCAGGGTATCGGGTGCATGTTGTAACCAACGGGGTCCATCCTTACACTTGGACAAGCAAAAGTTTTGTAGACCTGTATAACACTCATATTCCCGGGTGGTGTCATGAGCCGGAATTATTAGTCCGTGCGGATTGTTGTATCCACGATGAAGCCGTTTGGAATGCACACGTCGAAGCCAAGTTGAGGCTGATTGGTATCGTGAAAGAACTAACAGGCACAACCATAGATCCAAAGAAACCTATTCTAGGGTTTGCACGGCGGATGACAGCCTATAAACGTCCCGATCTGTTGTTTTCCAATTTGGATCGTCTTAAGCAGATCTCCAAATCAACACCGTTTCAAATTATTCTCGCAGGTAAGGCGCATCCCAAAGATCAGGAAGGAAAACAACTCATCGAGACACTCCATGGCCATATCGCAGCTCTCGGCGACATAATACCTATGGTCTATTTACCCGATTACGATATGCAGATCGCTCTGGCTATGGTATCTGGCGTGGATGTTTGGTTGAATACACCACTTCGTCCCATGGAAGCCTCGGGTACGAGCGGTATGAAAGCAGCCTTCAATGGTGTACCCAGCCTTAGCGTTTTAGACGGTTGGTGGATAGAAGGTTGTATTGAAGGGGTAACAGGTTGGGCGATAGGTGAT
>Ga0209992_10002107_pt1 | contig 18998 bp, 24 predicted proteins | sample 2SBtaG_2_FD_182564 | JGI IMG/M metagenome (GOLD analysis project Ga0209992, IMG submission 182564) | Deep subsurface microbial communities from Kolumbo volcano to uncover new lineages of life (NeLLi) - 2SBTROV12_ACTIVE470 metaG (SPAdes)... | ecosystem: Environmental > Aquatic > Marine >... | reverse complement strand
CCTTTTGTACCGTATTTTGTAAAGTATGCTAGCTCAGCATCTAGCTTTGCTTGCGGTATTTCTGTAACGCTGATTGTCTCAACGTCAGTATAGTGGTGGTTGTAACGGTAACGGGTTTCGCCGTGTTCGTTGGTGAACAACCTGTCAGCCGATACACTGCGAAACGTGGTTTCACGTCCGGTAGTTGGGTCGATTGCAAGAACGTCGAATTGTTTTTTGTTAGTCATAATGTTGTTCCTTTCAAGAACGTGTTGTATTTGTCTTATATATATATTATCGTCTAAGGGTGTGACACGGTTGGTCACTCAAACGTACTTTCCTACAATTTTTTTCCAGTTTTTCATAACATAATCGTAGTTCCCCTGACATTCAACGCTGCCCATAGCCGAGCCGGTTGAACCTACCCAGCTAGTGATTGCCCACTTGCCTAGCCGATTGCATCGCACTAGGTGACGCGTTCCGGTTGGAGTTTCTTTTGTTTGTCTGATTTCGTATGCGACGTATGCCATTTTATTTTTCCTTTGTGCTGTTGTTTGTTATATCTATATTCTACCACAACCCTGTGACACGGTTGGTCACTCGTGCCGGTTGATTATTTATTTTTTGGCAATTTAAAGGTTTTTATTTTCTTCTGTGTTTGCTTCAGCGTGCCGGCTGATAAGCATCCGGTGAATATATCCGCAAAGCGTTTTTTGCTCGCGTTGTGTTTTGCTATTGCTATTTGTCTGTTGTTTAGCATCTCTTATTCCTTTCTTGCTATATATATATTATCGTCTATTGGCGTGACACGTTAGGTCACTCATAAGACATTTTCTCAAAATAATATAATCTTTTTTAGCTTATTGAGATTCAGTCTCATTAAGACGAGATCGCCCCCGCCGCCCGGCCTTATTGAGACCCAGTCTCATTAACCCCAATAATCAGGATCGTCATAGACCATATACAGGTCGTTCGGCAGTTCCATCACTGGCTGGTCGTCCATCTCCGCGTAAAAGTCGCGGTGCGGATCGAAGTCCGAAAGCTCAGCTTCTTGCTGCGCCTCCCACTCAGCCTGTGCCACGCGCAGGTCATGCTCATCGAGTTCGACCTCGTCATACAACTCGTCGGAACGCATACCTTCCTCCCACGCGATGGCCTCGTCCGTCCACTCATAGAAGTCGGTATCGTGGTCATCCTGAAAGGCGTGCCACTGTGCGTCAGCGATTTCCGCCAACTCTTGCTCCTCCTGTCGGAACTCCTCACGCATGGCGTAGATGTCAGCGGCGGTGTTTTCTTCAGCGAATTGGTTTGTAGTGAATTTGTCCATGATTGGAACTCCTAAAAAGTGGCTTTCGTTATGACTTGATTATACTATAAGTATCGGCTACTGTCAACAGCAAACTTGAGAAAATTTAGAAAAAATCACAAGTATCGCAATCGACCACACCAACCCTTTCCATTAGGTCGGTAGTCAGTTCGCCCCAATGTGATGGGTGCCAATCCACATGGATGACAACCCTGTCACCATCGAGGGCAACAACAGGGAAGTCATTGAATTGGGCAGCGAGTTCGGCGGTTTCAAAGAAAATTTCAACGTGCATAGTAAATCCTTTCGATTGATTAACTTGTATGTCTCTAATATAATATATATCGGCAAGGAAGTCAATAACTCTTTAGATAAAAGTCAGGAAAAAGGCAAAGTATTTCTTATTGAGATCGAGTCTCAACAAGGCGGCGCGCCGGAGGTTTTTCGTCCTTATTGAGATCGAGTCTCAACAACCAATAACCTACTTAGGGAAAAACAAAAAGCCCACCGGCTGAAATCTCAACCGGCAGGCCACAACGAAAGGAATCTATTCTATTTTTTTAAGAAGCGGAATAGCACGCCCTATCCTCTAACAAATCTTACTGTAATCATGCATAGGGTACATCAGTTCCTGCATCTTCAGCGGCTTGAGTTCTATAATCTCCGCACCGCCTTCAACCTTTGCCGATGTCTTGCATCCTAGCAATGCCGCACAACATAAGCCAGCTAGTAAAGCCAAAGCACACAACGCCACCGATTTTATTTCTGTTTGATTAACCACGTCAATAAACCTTTCTTCTTCTGTACTTGATCCTTCTTCCTGTTGTTCAACCGTTGGAACTCCCTCGCCAACTGTATTGCGTGTATCCTTCGCATTCTCATTATATACCACTCCAAAATATTCGTATTCGCTTATACTCATCTAGTCACCAATATAATCCAGATACCAAACCCTAACCAAGTCGAGGACAATCCCCAGAATAGCCATTCGTTAAATTTATCAGTCATTATACACACTCCATTTCAAATTCATAATTTGCCTGTTCGTATCTCTGTGAGTTGAATTCTGTTAGTCCATTGATAACAACTTCATAATGCTCACAGTGCCTATTATACACAAGCTCAACCAATCGGCCTGTATTGTCTTCTTCTGACTTATATACTACAAATTCCATTACTCACACCCCCAAGTATCACAGGCGCGTTGTTTAGCGATACCGTAAACCTCACGGCCTTCGGCAAAGGCTGGAACTTCCCAGTATTTATACCGTTCATTCCAAACAATCTCAACGTCTCCATTAGCTTCGATGAAACTATTCTTATTGAAGTCGTTAGTAAACAGTGCGTGAGAATCACAATTAGGATTCTCTACTGAAGGTGACTGTGGGTACTTAGCTGGTTGTAAATCTGAAACTCTCATTGTATTCCCTTTCGTTGGAACGTTGTTTGTTATGCTCTTATTATACCATAATCATCGGCATTTGTCAAGACCTATTTGTCAGATTTCTCTGACTTTTTTTGTTCTTGTTCTTTACGCCAACGCTTATAGATTGCAGCGTCATTTTCCATATCTCGACGCTTTTCAGCTACTGGATTGTAAACGTTATATGGAACGTTCCATTGATTAGCCATTCTAGTATACATATCTTTCTCCCTATTTATATTGTTCCGCTGCAACGCTGAGCAATACGGAATTCCCTTTGTTGTCTTTAATGCTGTCGTTGTACATAGCGACAACGTAGCCATCTTTAACGTAGTTATTACGCAACGCCTTTGCGGTTTGGATATCTTCCGCAAAATCCTGCTTGTAAACTTTGCGTTGAATCATGAGGTCTAATCTAAACATTTTGTTTTCCTTTGTTGTTTCGTTCTCTTGTATGCTCTTATTATATTATATATATCGGCATTTGTCAAGGGTAATCTTTAGCCATTTATAATATTCTGCAAAGTTTTTTTCCTGTCCCACAATCGCTGTAGTTCATTGAATACACAGTTCTTATTGAACTGTCCTAATTCGTTAGCGTGTGCAACAACCTTTTTTTCGATGTTGCGGTTGACTTTGAAAAGTTCTAGTTTAGCTTCGTTGCGTGTCATGTGATTTCCTTTAATCGTTTAATTGTTATACCTTAAGTATATTATATATATCGACAAAAGTCAATAGGGACTTGAGTATTTTCTCAGAATAATTTAATCTTTTTTCTTATTGAGAACGAGTCTCATTAAGGCCGGTCGGCGCGGGCGCTTTCACCTTATTGAGACTAGTCTCATTAAGGACAGCCCTAGACTTCTACGCCTTGACTATTAGCGAATTCTACTAGGTGTCGCTTCTGATTCCAAAGCGACTCCAAACCTCTTTCGGCTTTGGCCTTGTCTTCGTCGGTCTTAGCCGCCGCACTTCGGACAATCTTGTCTTCGATGCGCAGGTTAACTTTGAACAGTTCAAGTTTGACGTTTTGCTTTGTGATTGTCTTAACCATTTTGTTTCCTTTAATCGTTTAATTGTTATACTAGTAGTATATACTAAGTATCGTCAAAAGTCAATAGCTATCTTTAACTATTTATGATATTTGTCAAAGTTTTTTTCCTATCCCATAATCGCTGAAGCTCATTGAATACGCAGTTCTTATTGAATTGTCCTAGTTCGTTTTTGTGTTCGACAATCTTTTTTTCGATTTGTCGTTCTACTTTGAAGAGTTCAAGTTTAGCTTTGTTCTTGTTCATCTTTGTTTCCTTTGTTCGTTGTTTGTTATGTCTCTATTATAACTTATCGGCTATAAATGTCAATAGCCATTAGGCTATTTTTTGAAAATTATAGTAATTCTTTTTTGTGCATCCAATAAAGAATATTAATAGCTACCATACTACCGACTACTATACCATAGAACATACTTGCATCAATCATTATATTATCCTTTCGATTAATTAACTCTTATACTTAACTATAACATATATCGGCACAATGTCAAATAATACTTTATAATAAAATATAAATAATCATCTATTTTTATATCATATTTTATGGAAAGTGATATTTAGGCTATAGTAAAAGGGGGTGTTTTTATAAAATGGGTAGTCTAGGACAAATATATATGAAAATCGTCGTGGTGGTATACACATTTCTAGGACAACTAATTGATAAAAGTGGTCCTTTGATTAAAAAATTTTGCCCAGCTATCTAATAAAAGTTGCCGTTTGCCTAGAGTGCAGATAGAGACTGCTGAAGTTTACGAATCTTGGCCTTTTGTTTTTGAATTTGATAATCGTCAGCAAATTTAGATCTTTGCATGAGACTTAATGATCTTTGAGCGCTTTTTATGCGTTCCTCAATCGTTTCCTTCTGGTGACTGTCTGATTCCACAGATTCCTCGCCCTCTTTTCTTTTTAATGCCTAATTTTTGCCGTACTTTACGAACAGCGTCAAGAGTGACTGTTCTACCAGCCAGCTCACTTATTTTCTCTGCCAAATCCTTATCTTTCATAGTGGCAGCATTGTCTACGATAAATTGGCGCTCTTTATCAGTCCATTTTATATTCATTTTGCCGTCTTTATGTCCTAAAAGTGGTCTTTCGTGTATATAATATTATATGACACAACTTAAGAAAGAGGTTTAAAAATATTATGGAAGATCCAAAGTTTGTTGAAAGTGAATTAAAAGTTACTGCTTCTGAGGAGCTACAAGAGGAAGTAGATAAGGAACTAGATGAAGAAACGCCCGAGATTGCTATTTCATCAGTACTAGATAACCCAAAGAACAAATGTTGTGGAGGTGGTAGTTGCAGCAGTGAAGATTAAGATTTTTTATAATGGTGATCATACTAAAACAAGGATAGAGAACGCCGACACTGGTGAGCTCATAGAAGGAGTCGTAGCAGTAGATATTTCAATTGATTCTATGGATGGAGCTTTTGCCGCCCTAACATTTCAAGAATTTGAGATAGAGCTTGACGAAATTCAGGTAGTAGATGAAGATACCGGACAACCATAGCGAGCAGGAAGTCATTGATATAATTGATGGCATTGCAAATCGCCTATGTTATAAGTTTAAGTTCGGGTATCATTCTCCAGATGACATGAAGCAGCAAGCCAGACTATTTGCATGGGAAGGCCTTGAGAAGTATGATGGAAAGAGACCATTAGAGAACTTCTTATGGACGCATGTTAGGAATCGCCTTTATAATTTCAAAAGAAATAACTACTCTAGATTAGAGAAGCCTTGTGACACTTGTGAATTCTTTATTAACAAGAAATGCACAGCCTTTGTAGACCAAGAGGAATGTAACCTATATAAGGGATGGCTTGATAGAAATAACGCCAAGAAAAACCTAATGCATAGCGTATCAGTAGAATATGATCAAAAAGACAAGGATATACCCTCTTTGAGTACTTTATTCGCGAAGGAAGTGCTGGATCTATTAGATCAGGAGTTACACGTAAGGTTTCGCGAAGACTGGATAAGATTTATTAACAATCTAAAACTCAGTAAGAATCGTAAGGATCGCTTACTGGAAGAAATAGGTAAGACACTAGAGGAGCATGGAATTGACCAAGAAACGTGGTAAACTCTCTACCGGCGAAATGGACTATATTCGTCAGAACTGTTTTGATCTTAGTATCGAAGAGATAGCGGAGAATCTTAATAGGACGACGGGCCCTGTACAAAAGTTCATTGATAAGGAAAATCTCAAGGCGCGGGACTTAACAGACCATGAGTATATGTTGACCCATCTGCGTGATAGATATTACTATAAGGAGTTGGGTAAGCAGTTCTCTGATGGTGAGCTTATTTTCTTTGAGCACCAATGGATTGATTATTTCAAGCAGTTTTCAGAGGATGTTACTCATACTGAAGAAATGCAGATTCTAGAGGTTATTAGGACGGAAATCTTAATCAATAGGGGAATGGAGGATAGGCAAGAGGTTGTTGCTAATATCGAAAGACTTAACAAGCTCATTGATGATGAAATGGACAAACCTAGTGATATGCAGGACTCTCAGGCGATTGCCAGTTTCCAGACGCAACTTGGTGCATTAATGGCAAGCAAGTCTGCCTATATTAACGAACATGAGAAACTTCTTACAAAAAAGGAGCGTCTCTTGAAAGATCTTAAGGGGACAAGAGAGCAGAGGAAAAGGAGATCAGAGGATGCAAAGACAAACTTCTCATCTTGGTTAAGACAACTTGACAATGAGGAGTTTCGGAAGCGTGAAGAGGAAAGCATGGAAGTCAATCGGCTTGCAGCAGACAAAGCCTTGGAAAAGTTATCAGAATACCATACATTTGAGGATGGGACAGTTGACCAGCCTTTTATTAATGCAGATACAATAGATGTTGAGGAGAACATTGAATGACAATTTTTAAATTTGATTATGATGGAAGAGAAGAAACGGACGAGGATCGCAAGGCAAGAAGAAAGTATCTATGCAAGTCTAAGGCAGAGTCTAGCGAAAAAAATAGGAAGCGGGCGATTGTAACAGGAATTACAGGGCAAGACGGTTCTTATCTTGCAGAACTACTTCTAGACAAGGGGTATGATGTTGTCGGCCTTAAAAGAAGGACGAGCACCGAGAATCATGAGAGGATCGAAGGGATTATTGAAAATCCTAGATTTAGCCTCGAAGAAGTTGAGATCGCAGACACGGGTTCTGTATATTCTGCAGTAGAGAGGCATCAACCTGATGAAGTTTATAATCTTGCTGCACAATCTCATGTCAAAACTTCATTTGACCAGCCTCATTATACAATTGAGACTAACACTGTGGGTGTAGTGAATTTTCTAGAGGCTATTAGGCGTTTTAAGCCTGATGCCAAATTCTATCAAGCTAGCACGAGCGAGATGTTTGGTAAGAATTATGATACTAAGTTCTGCACGGACGATAAGAAAAATCCTCAAGAAAAATTTCAAGATGAAAACACGGCATTTGAGCCTCAAAGTCCATATGCAGCAGCGAAGCTTGCATCCCACCATATGGTGCGGATTTATAGAGATGGATACGGCCTTCATGCGTCGTGTGGTATCCTGTTTAACCATGAGAGCGAACGTCGTGGCGAAAAATTCGTAACTAGAAAAATAACAAAATGGATTGCAGGTTTTAAAAGCTGGGCGGAAGCCCAAGGGCTCGATACGGAATCACGACATTTTGAGTTCGATAAAGATTATATACATTCGAGAAGGTCTTCATATCCCAAACTACGGCTTGGGAATATAGAAGCGTTTCGCGACTGGGGACATGCTGAAGATTATGTAAATGCGATGTGGCTGATGTTGCAGCAGGAGAAGCCAGATGATTATGTTATTGCAACAGGCGAAACATATAGCGTGCATGACTTTATGGTTCATGCTTTTGAATATATTGACATTCCTAAAGAGGAGATTACAAACTTCTTTATGATTGACCCTGAGTTTTATAGGCCGGCTGAAGTTGAGTTCTTAAAAGGAGAGCCGACGAAAGCAGAAACGATATTAGGCTGGGAAAGGAACGTTTCCTTTGAACAGCTTGTACATAGAATGCTAGAAAGCGACATTAATGCCGAAAAAGAGAAGGTACAAAAAGAACTATACACGTCCTAGCTCTAGAAACTATAATGATCCTGCTTATGCCAATTTTCGTAAGCAGGTTCGTTCTAGAGACGGCAACAAGTGTATGTATCCGGGATGCGACTCTAAGAAAAATCTACATGTCCACCATATCAAGAAATGGGCTAGCCATCCATCTATGAGATATGATGTTAGCAATGGAATAACTCTTTGTAAAAAGTGTCACGACACGACAAAGGGCAATGAAGAAGTCTACGAATCATTTTTCTATAAACTACTGGAACATCAAGCAATACAGAGATTAAAAAAGAAGAAAGAAGATGACGAAAGAAAATAAGTTCCACATAATAAAAGACACAAGAGAGAAGAAGGGTCACGGATGGTGGTATGATGAAAATGCCTACTGTTCAGGAACTACTGTTGCTAAGGTAGACATAGGCGATTATGCAATAGAGGGTATGGAGCACGTTCTGTGTATTGAAAGAAAGGAGAGCGTCTCTGAGTTCGCAGGAAACTGTAGTGAAAAAAGATTTCACGCGGAACTTAAGAAGATGGCTACATTTCCCTTTGCATTTCTGATTTTTGAATTTGGTTGGGCAGACATTGAAAGATATCCTGTAGGATCTTCTGTCCCACAGAGTAAGTGGAATCAGATAAGAATAAAGGGCAAGTACATGAATAGGGTCATTTCAACTGCTAGGCTTGAGCATGGTATTCACGTCATAGCCTGTGGAGATAAGATCAGAGCAGAAGAAACAGCATTTTATATAATGAGAAAAGTATATGAGCTTTACAATTGATGTCAACGCATATGAGAATGCTTGGCTTGGATTGAGTGATGAAGACCTAAAGCAAGCAAAAACACCGCTGTCCGGGTTGACAGACCAAGAAAAGAACGACTTCCATCTACACATCTTGAAGAAGATGAGAGACCCAGAGTATTTCCATTGGACAGTCAAGACCCTAATGGGAATAGATCTTCTTCCGGTTCAAACCTGTGTACTAAGAGAGCTGTGGAGAAGACCATTCCCGATGTATATAGCATCTCGTGGTTTTGGTAAATCGTTCTTGTTAGCGGTATACTGCATTTTGAAATGCACTCTGATACCGGGCACAAAAATAGTTATTGTAGGTGCTGCCTTCCGTCAATCTAAAGTTATCTTCGAATATATGGATACTATATGGAGGAACGCTCCTATCCTACAAAGCATATGTTCTGACGCTAGCGGACCAAGAAGAGATGTTGACCGATGCACAATGAAGGTCAATGATAGCTGGGCTATGGCTGTGCCGCTTGGTGATGGGAATAAGATTAGAGGTTTACGTGCTCATACAATTATTGCTGACGAATTTAACTCTATTCCTACTCATATTTATGAAACAGTTGTAGCTGGTTTTGCTGCAGTATCCAGTAACCCTACTCAGAACGTTAAAGAAGCTGCTAGAAGAAAGAAGATGCAAAGCGAGGGTGTCTGGTCTGACAGATCTGAGGAGACGTACAAAGATAGAAAAACAAACCAGTCGATTATAGCTGGAACAGCAGGCTATGACTTTGAACCATACGCAGAGTATTGGAAGAAATATAAATCCACAATACTGAATCGTGGCGATTTTAAAAAGGTTGCTGCTGAGAATGAGGAAGACGAAGAAGATATACCTGATTACATGAAAAGGCTCGATTGGACATCCTTCTCAATCATAAGAATGCCTTATGAGCTTATACCTGAAGGCTTCATGGATGACCAACAGGTTGCAAGGTCAAGAGCTACAATGCACAATGGTATATACCAAATGGAGTATGGCGCTTGCTTTACAGCAGACAGCCAAGGCTTCTTCAGGCGTAGTCTTATACATTCTTGTGTAGCCAATGATAGCAATGTAGAAAAGGACTCATGGCCTAAATGGTGCGACCAGCCTTTCGATGCAATTACAAGAGGTCAGCCAGATAAAAAGTATGTAATTGGGGTTGACCCTGCATCTGAGCAAGACAACTTCGCTGTCGTGGTTCTAGAGTTGCATCCAGAACATCAGAGAGTGGTTTATACATGGACCACCAATAAGAAAGACTTTGCTGGCCGAAAGAAAGTAGGGTTGACAGATTCTCATGACTATTATTCATTCTGCTCTAGAAAGATACGAAACCTTATGAAGCTCTTCCCATGCGTTAGGCTTGGCATAGACTCTCAAGGGGGCGGATTCACTATAGCAGAAGGTCTTAGAGATTTAGATAAGCTAAAGCCGGGAGAGAGGCCTATATACCCGATTATTGAAGAGAAGAAAAAGAAAGATACAGATGACTTAGCTGGAGACCATTGCTTGGAGCTAGTAAATTTTGCTAGTTCTGTTTGGACTTCAAATGCAAATCACGGGATGAGAAAAGATTTAGAAGACAAGGTATTGTTATTTCCTAGATTCGATACGCTAACACTTAGCCTAACTTCAGAAAAAGATAAGATATTATTTAAGGAAATGAAAGAAAAGGTCGGCAACTCAGACGCACTTAAGCTCTATGATACATTAGAGGACGCTGCTATGGAGATAGAAGAGTTAAAGGATGAACTATCTACAATTGTTATGAGTATAACAACCGCTGGCAGAGAAAGATGGAATACTCCAGAAGTCAAGCTAGGCTCTGGTAAAAAAGGAAGAATGAGAAAGGACCGCTATAGTGCTTTAGTCATAGCTAACATGATAGCTAGGACAATTCAGAGAGAGCTCCCCGCACCAACGTACCAACATGTAGGACTAGTTGTTGGTCAGCAAGCCCCTAATGCGGGAGGATCTATGTATAAAGGCCCAGAATGGGCGCAAAATCTGTCCTCCGACAGTTTTTTCGTAGTAAAGAAAAATAATTAGTATTGGTGTAGAATACAATAGGCATTGTTATTCAGCTAATACTTATTGAGGTTTATAATGGTAGATAAGAAATATCCGCGCAGCAAGCAAAAAGATTTAGAATATGCTCTTCAAAATGGAGAAGCCTATGCATCTTGGGAAGACGAAGAAGGGAAGTCTGCTGCCCTTAACAACTATACAAGCTCTATAACTGAGTTTGCATCTGCTAGTAGAACCTCATATGACAACATAACAACATACCAGAGTGGTCGTCCCGGATTACAAAAAAGTGATTACGACTACTTCCGTTCTAGCGAAAAAGTCCCCACTAAGTCAAAAGAGATTATCTCCTTTGCTCGAAAATCTTATAGACAAATAGGTCTTATAAGAAATTCAATTGATTTGATGGGCGACTTTGCATGCCAAGGAGTTAGATTAGTTCACCCTAATCCTAGAATAGAAAGATTCTATAACGACTGGTTTTCTAGAGTTAAAGGTTCCTTCGTTTCAGAAAGGTTCTGCAATCTCCTTTTCAGGGAAGCCAATGTCGTTCTAAGAATGAAGACAGCTAAGCTTAATAAAAGCAAGCGTCTTGAAATGCAGAAGGCTGTAGCAGAAATAGACATGAAGGCTGATCTTACGGAAAATCTATTCAGGAAGGGTGAGCTTCCTTGGCAGTATGTATTCTTAGATCCATTGTTACTAAATGTTGTTGGTGGACCTCTAGCAACTATGTCTGGCGAATATCTTTATAGAATGGATATACCAAAAGATCTAAAGAGAGATCTAAACAAAATAAAAAATACTGGAGGTCGCGAAGAGAAGGAAATGCTAAAGAGCATTCCTAAAGAGTTGTTAGAAAGTGGCAATGCGGGCAAAGGAATATTGCTTCCTCCCGAAAAAACATTCACATACTTCTACAAGAAAGACGATTGGCAGACTTGGGCAGATCCAATGACATATGCCTGCTTCGACGACCTTATTTTATATGAAAAACTTAAGTTAGCTGATAAGGCAGCTTTAGATGGTGCTGTTAACAAGATTAGAGTTTGGAAGCTTGGTAGCTTAGACCACAAGCTTGCACCAACACCTACTGCAGCATCTGCTCTTGGTAGCATATTAGGAGCAAACACAGGTGGAGGAACAATGGATATTGTTTGGGGTCCTGATATTGAGTTAATTGAGACTGGAACAGATGTCCAAAGATTCTTAGGAGAAGAAAAGTACAGACCTACACTGATGTCTATCTACTCCTGCCTTGGGATACCTCCAACGCTGACTGGAACGTTTGGAGCTAATGGAACTACTAATAACTTTATATCTCTTAAAACTCTAACTGAGAGACTTAATTATGTAAGATCCATCCTTATTGAATTTTGGAATTACCAAGTAAAAGCAATACAGAAGTCAATGGGTTTCAGACAGCCAGCACAAGTCGAGTTTGACTTCATGCAGTTAGATGACCCAACTTCTATGATGCAGCTTATGATTAATCTTGCAGATAGAAATATTATTAGCGATGAATTTGTCCAGCGTCAGATCAAGGCTAAGCCGGGAATCGAGGAGAAGAGAATTGCTAACGAGACAAAGAAAAGAGGTAAAGGCAAGATGCAAGAAAAGGTAAGCCCGTATCATGCTGTAGATAAAGATTTCTCATTAGAGAAGATTGCTTTACAAACAGGAGTGGCTTCTCCTTCTCAAGTAGGACTTAAGCTTGATCCGAAGAGCCCTGATGAAAAGACTGGTCTGGAAATGAGATCAAAACCGAAACCTACAGAGCCAAAGATAGAGGACAATACATCTCCCGGAGAGCCCGGAAGACCTAAAAACTCTACTGATGAGATGCCAAGAGAAAGAAGAACATTCAAACCAGCTATCAAGGCAACTACTGAGTTATGGGCCAAGAAAGCTCAAGCCAAGATATCAAAAACTGTTAATCCTATCATTCTTGGAAGATTTGATAAAAAGAATATGAGGAGCCTAAGCTCAGAGCAGACACAAGAAGCAGAAAAGATCAAATTCGAGATACTGTGCTCACTAGAACCCAATTCCAAGGTAGATCAGATGTCAATAGCTAAGGCTATAAAGTCTGGGCTAAAACAGAAGGGAATACATAATGAATGTGAACAGTGGATTTCTCAAGCATCTGAAGATTCTGATGAACGCCTAAGCATCGACGAGATTAGAAGCATACGTGCTTCTTATTATACCTATTTCGTAGAGAAAAATGGGCTATTGGTGTAATTTAATAGAGAGGTGATTAATGAGTAATATAATTATATATCAATTAGAAAAAGACGCCGGCTTAGAGGAGCAAATAACTAGTAACGCCTCTATAGCTTACGCGTCGCCACTATATCCAACAGATAAAATTAAATCATCAGTACTTGATTCCTTTAAATCAAATGCTTCTGAGTTCCTTTCTATAGCCGGAACAGAAGATGATGATGTATACCATACATACTCAATCCTAGTTACATCTTCTTGGAATAGAAATGATGATGTCTTTGGGAATGATGAAGTATGGGCTGCTAGAAAAACTCCGCAGTATAAACCTGCAAACCTAGAACACGATGAAAAGAAAATTATTGGAAGTATAATTTCAAGCTGGCCTGTAGATGATGAGTTCAATCTTATCGACGAAAGCTCTGCAATGGAAGACCTTCCAAACAAAATGCATATACTGGTTTCTTCTGTTATCTACAGACAGTGGCAAGATCCTGAATACAAAGCAAGGGCAGAAGAATTAATAAGAAAAATCGAACATGGTGAAATGTTCGTCTCGATGGAATGCATATTCAGAGGTTTTGATTATGCTGTTCAAGCTCCAGATGGTAACAAACATATTGTTGCTAGAAACGAAGAAACTGCGTTTCTGACAAGACATTTGAGATCATATGGCGGAACAGGAGAATATCAAGACCATAAAGTAGGCAGGATGTTGAGGAATATAACGTTTTCAGGAAAGGGTTTTGTTGAAAAGCCAGCTAATCCAGAAAGTGTCATCTTTGATAATGATGAGATTTTTGATTTTGCCGGGGCTTCAGTAGCAAAAAACCTGTTTTCTAAAAATAATGGTGTATCAGTTAGAGTAGAACAAAATATTCTTTCTAACGCAGGTTCCGAAGAGGAGATTCTTATGACAAGCGATTTCTTAAACGAACAAGTCAAAGAACTTAAAGAAGCTCTAGCAACTTCACAAGCTGAAGTTAAAGAGTTATCTGAAAAAGTTTCTAAGGCTAACGTTGAAAAGCTTGAAGCTGAGGCTGTTGAGTTAAATCAAACAGTTGAATCTTTGAGCGAAGCCGTGGCACAAGCTGAAGAATTAGCTAAAGAAGACGCAGGAAAAATTGAAGCTCTTGAAGCTACAATTGCTGAGTTGACCGAAGCTAAAGATGCAGCAGAAGCCGCAATCGCAGAAATGGAAGAGAAGGAAAAGCGAAACGCGAGAGCCGCCGCCTTAATCGAAGCAGGTATTGCTGAAGATCAGGTTGAAGCCAAGCTTGAAACTTTTACATCTCTTACAGATGAGCAATTTAGTGAAGTTGTAGCTACAATTGCCAGCGTCAAACCAGAAGTTGATGAGGTTGATGAAACTGAAGCAGCAGAAGGCAATGACGAAGCCGAAGAAGAAGGTGATCCAGCTGACGCTGAAGCATCTGAAGAAGCTGAGGCTGAAGCAGAAGAAGTAGTAGAAGAAGTTCTCGAAACTGCTTCCTTAGAAGAAGAGGCTGACTTGTCAGTTGCTTCCGAAGAAGGAGAAGCAGATGAAGCAGAACAGACTCGTGCTAGTCTTCGTGATTGGGTTGATTCCTATGTTTTTAATAATGAGTAAAGGAGATTTCTAAATGGCGCTTAAACCTGATAGAGTCGAGCATCTCACAGACCTTAGTTTCTTCATGAACGAAACTGCTACTCGTGGGCAAATTGTTACCCACAGTACTAGTTCCGAAGGTTCTGGAGCAGCAATGGATGATTCAGCAGCCTTGGTTATTGTAGCCACTGGTTCTGGAGATTCGCCCGCTGGATTGCTATTAAATGACGTTGTAGATCTTGATCTAACACGTCAACACATTAATTTTGCCAAAGATGAAGTACAAAAGGGTAGTAAAGTCCTTATACTTCGCAGAGGTACTGTTGTAACTGATAACATAGCTGGTACTGCAGCAGCTGGTGCAAAAGCCTATTTTAATAATACTGGCCAAATCACTAGCGTTGGAGGCGGAGCTAATACTACGCAAATCGGACGTTTTCTTTCCAAAGAAGATGCGGACGGATATGCTAAAGTAGAAATTAACATCGTATAAGGAGAGAAACCGAAATGACTAGAAAGTTATTTGATCCAACTCCTGAAATGAATCAGGTCTTACGCCAAGCCGGTTCATTAGTCAAAGATGAGTCCTTGGGAGCAACTGCAGAACTTGCTAAAGCTCTTGAGATTCCTCTTCGTAAAGGAGTTATGAGTGGCGATATCCTTGATGGTGTCTACGAAGCCGTCCGTCTTGCTCCCGGAGCTAGCGCAGAATTTCCTCTGGACTTTCTTGCACCCGGCACAGAAAGCGATTTCGTAGCCTATACCATCCCTAACCATGGTAGAATTCCTGAACGACACGTTGAGGGTGACTACGTAATGGTTCCAACTTATGACGTTGGTGCATCTATCGACTTCTTGTTGAAGTATGCTCGTGACGCTCGTTGGGACGTTGTTGGACGTGCAATGGACGTTCTGCAAGGTCAGTTTACTAAGAAGATGAATGACGACGGCTGGCACACAATTATCAGTGCTGGTGTTGACAGGAACATCTTAGTTTATGATGCTGATGCTTCAGCAGGCTACTTCAGTAAGAGACTTGTTTCTCTTATGAAAACTATCATGAGACGTAACGGTGGTGGAAACAGTTCTTCTATCAATCGTGGTCAATTGACAGATCTTTATCTCAGTCCAGAAGGTCTTGAAGACATTCGAAACTGGGGTGTAGATGAAGTAGACGACATCACTCGTCGTGAATTGATTACTCGTGAAGGTGGTCTCTTGACCAGAATCTTCCAAGTAAATCTTCATGACCTTGATGAACTTGGAGAAGGCCAAGAATATCAAAACTACTACTCTACAGATCTCGGTGGTACGCTTCCGGGTTCTAAGAAAGAAATTGTAGTTGGTCTTGACCTTGCAAGCAACGACAGCTTTGTCATGCCTGTACGCCAAGAAGTTCAGATCTTTGAAGACGATACTCTTCATAGACAGAAACGCGCTGGTATGTACGGTTGGGCTGAACATGGCTTCGCTGTTCTCGACAACAGACGAGTTCTTCTTGGAGCATTCTAAGATATTCTCGACTTGAGTTTCTAACAAGTCGCCTTTAGTGACCTTAGCGTTGCTGAGGGCGGCTTTTTTTAATAATCTAGGGAGTCTATTGTGGCAATAAATATAAAAGACCGAATAAAGCAAGGGACTAATACTACTGGCTCAGGTACAGTAACATTACATGTCTCATATTCAACTAGCGGCTTCCAAGATTTTTCAGTTCTTGGTGACAACGCACAGACATATTATGCTATAGAAGAATCACCCAACAAGTTTGAGGTAGGGCTCGGTACATATAGCGGGAATACCCTTTCTAGAGATACTATATTTTCTAGTAGTAATTCAAACAATCCAGTCTCGCTTGGTGGAAGCGGGTTAGTATTTGTTACTTACCCAGCAGAAAAAGCAGTATTCTCTGATAGCGCGAATGTAGTGTCTGTAACTGGAGTTTCTTTAGGCGCTACCGGAATAGTATTTAGCGACGGCACAACACAAACAACAGCCTCATCTTCTGCAGGTTCATCTTATGATTTCTGGACAGTTACAGATGGCTCAAACACATCCAATATATCTAGCAGCGGAAATGTAAAAATAACTGGAGCTGGTGAAGTAACAGTCTCCGTGTCAAGTGGGTCTCCAAATGTCGTTACCGTTAGCGGAGCATCTGCAGACTTATCTTCTTATGCTACAACAAGCAACTTAGCAGCTACCGGCGCTACAAATGCCGCAGCTATAGTAAATAATACATCTAATATATCCTCGAATACATCAGCTATAGCATCGACTGGAGCGACAAACGCTTCTTCCATCTCTACTAATACATCTAATATATCTACTAACACAAGCAATATAGCATCAACAGGCGCTACAAATGCAGCCGCTATATCATCTAATACATCAAATATTGCCTCAACTGGCTTTACAAATGCTTCTGGTATATCAGCCAATACTGCAAGCATATCTAGCAATACCTCAAACATAGCTTCTACTGGTGCTACAAACGCATCAGGGATAACATCTAATACTTCTAGTATATCTAGCAATACTAGCAACATAGCCGCAACAGGAGCTACCAATGCTAGTGGGATTACAGCCAACACCTCTAGCATATCATCTAATACAAGCAATCTTGTATCAACCGGCGTTACCCTCTCAAGTGGAATAGCTGCTACGGGAGCAACAAATGCAGCAGCGATAGCGGCTAAGGATAACTACCAGTACTGGAGACTGAGAGGCGATAATGTTGGTTCTACGACCGAAATCGACAGATTAGAGATAGTTCAGTTCACTGGTGCCGGATCTGTTACAGTAGACTTGGATACTGGCAGCAATCGGGTTACTATAAGTGGTGCCGACCAAGACTTATCTTCATACGCTACAACAAGCTATGTTACTGGTGTTTCTGGAGACTTACAAACACAAATAACAGATAATATATATAGCTGGAAGGCAACGGGAGTATATGGGGCTTCTGCAACTGGCGTAACAATTTCCAAATCAGATTCATTAGCAGTTTCTGGAGCTTCAGGAGTATCTGTAAATCTTACTGCAGGAAGTCCAAATAAGTTCGTAGTCACTCATGATGATACATCCTCAGCAGGTAGTGTAACGGTAAGCCCAAACAATTTCATAACAAGTGTTAAGATAGACACATATGGGCATGTTACTGGCTTAGGATATGCAGAAGTGACTGGAGTTGGAAGCGGCGCTGGAGGAGGAGGGGGATCTTATAGTTTCACTGTTTCAGACGGAGTAAGTGGAGAGGCGGTTCCTAGTGGTGGAACTGTCACTTGGTCAGGTGGAGGAGCTACTACGGTATCATATAATACTGGAACTAATACTTTCTTAGTTAATACTCCTTCGTCAGAAAGCTCATATACACAATGGGTTGCAAGCGACGGTGCCAATACTTCTAATGTTGAAAATAATAATCAGGTTAGAATAACGGGAGCTGGAAATACTACAGTAACCTTAGCAAGTGGAAGTCCTAATGTATTCACCATTAGTGGCACAGACCAAGACTTGTCCTCTTATGCAACTGTTAGCAATCTTGCCTCTACGGGCTCTACAAATGCTGCTGCCGCCGCAACAAACGCCGGAAACATATCTACCAATACTAGTAATATCGCATCAACTGGCGCAACTAATGCATCAGCAGCGGCTACAAACTCTAGCAATATAAGTACCAACCTAAGTACCATAAATACGATAAAGGCTTCGGGTCTTTACATCCCGACAGCTGGCACAGGACTGCAGTTAGTAGGCAACGCTATAAACGTCAGTGGTATCGACAGTACTATGATAGTAAATGGGTCTGTACTAAATGCTGATCTCGCTAACTCTACTGTTAGTTATGGTGGAGTAACTCTAAGTCTAGGTGGTTCTGACGCAACTCCGGCATTCAACCTAAGCGATGCAACAGGATACCCAACAGGAGTGATCGCAACTAGCATTGCTAATACCGGAGCAACCAACGCTGCTTCTGCTGCTACTAACGCAGGCAATATCTCGACGAATACGAGTAACATTGCATCAACTGGAGCCACGAACGCTGCTGCCGCTGCGACGAACGCTAGTAACATATCGACTAACACGAGCAACATCGCATCAACTGGAGCTACCAACGCTGCTGCTGCTGCGACGAACGCTAGTAATATATCGACTAACACGAGCAACATCGCATCAACTGGAGCTACCAACGCTGCTGCTGCTGCGACGAACGCTAGTAATATATCGACTAACACGAGCAACATCGCATCAACTGGAGCCACGAACGCTGCTGCCGCTGCGACAAACGCTAGTAACATATCGACTAACACGAGCAATATCGCATCAACTGGAGCTACGAATGCTGCTGCCGCTGCGAGCAACGCTAGCAACATCTCGACGAATACCAGCAACATTGCATCGACTGGAGCTACGAACGCTGCTGCTGCATCGACAAATGCAGGAAATATAACAACCAACCTGAACAGTATCAATACAATTAAAGCTTCAGGACTATATATTCCAACAGCAGGGACTGGATTGCAGCTT
>Ga0209992_10002106_pt1 | contig 19001 bp, 21 predicted proteins | sample 2SBtaG_2_FD_182564 | JGI IMG/M metagenome (GOLD analysis project Ga0209992, IMG submission 182564) | Deep subsurface microbial communities from Kolumbo volcano to uncover new lineages of life (NeLLi) - 2SBTROV12_ACTIVE470 metaG (SPAdes)... | ecosystem: Environmental > Aquatic > Marine >... | reverse complement strand
CTAACCCCGCAATACATACATGCGATTGTTTTGTTACTACCCCCCGTCTAAAAAAATACAGCGCTTACTCTCTGGTATAGAGGTAGGGGTTTAAACAAATCGAGTGAAATTTTGAAAGTAGTCTTGACACTGATTAAAAACACTTGGACAATAGAGCACCTGTTTTAAGACAGTGACTAGTATATCTTCTTAGTATAGCTATTAGGCTCTATTAAGCAAGGCTCTACTAATCTCTTATAGCTATATATAGATAGGGGGTGTCCCAACTAACGCAAACCTTTATATAGCCAATTGCACTTAGGGATTACAGTGAACAAATATGGATAACGATACAGCCCGAAAAATCGAAGCTCTACGCAAATTGCTAGAAGAGTTTCCAGAAGCTACCCTCTGTATAGACAGTGAGGCAGCCCCAAAAGTCATTATTGGTAATGACCCCGGAGATGAAACAGAGCCTGATGGCTTTCATGGACGCTCTTATGCTGCTTATTTAGCAGATGTTGAAAAATATTGCCAATGTGAAGAAGTAAAAACCTATGGTATGGTGTGTGTTACATGTGGTAGACCTTATCAAATGAAAACTACATTTACTGTGAATGGTTCTGCTGGTGTTTGGGGTGAGCATGAGTAGATGGCATCCTAATGCAGACATGAAAGACAAGATAAAGTTCGAATGTAAGATGATTTCGGACCTTTTATGTCAAAAAAACGAGTCATATGGTGATTCTGCTTGTTCACCAATCAAAATATTTAGTAAATTAGAGTCAGATGACGCTATTTGTGCTAGAATTGATGATAAACTGTCTAGAATTGCTAATCGTGGTCTAAATGGTGATACGGAGGATACCCTATTTGACCTAATTGGGTACTTGGTATTACTACAAATATCAAGAAAGGACCAAGTTAAACTAAAAACTAAGGAAATAGACCTACATGGGGTGGGATGTTGAGCGAAAAAGAGAAATGGGAACCAAGTTTTATGCGTTTGTCTCCCTCCAAGATAAATACTTACATGAAATGTCCTCGCGAGTTCTATTATAAGTACATTGCGAAGATTCCAGAAAAGAAAACAATACACTTATTCCGTGGTTCACTCGTTCATGCAGTGTTAGAAGACTTATTTAAGAAACAATTTAAGTCTTTTAAAGCATGGGAAGAGGGAAAACCATCAGAATGGATGCAGGAACAGTTCGAAACACGTTGGGCCGAAGATATAGATAGTAAAGGGTGGCTCTGGGAATTACATTCCGACGAAGAGATGGCAGCTATGAAGGTAGAAACAGGAGATTTATTACAAAATTTCGTAACTTCTGTCAATAAAAAGCTGAATGAGATGGTCGATTGGAAGATTTATAAGTCTAAATGGCAAGCGTGGAACTGTGTAGCACCAAAATATGCCGAAAAATGGGTAAAATCACACGATTATGCTATTATAGGTATAGTGGATGCTGTCTGTAACGATTTTGATGGTGGAACCACACTATTAGATTACAAGACATCCAAGCGATATGGACCTTATTTACCAGAGGATTACTACAGACAGCTAATAATTTACGCATTTTTATACACTTTAGAGATGGGAGAGATGCCAAAATTTGTAGGAGTTAGTTATTTACGCTTTGATGACACATTTTATGTCAAAGTTAACCAAGGAGTATTAGACGAGGCCAAAGAGTTAATCAAAATGGTACATGATTGTCTTAAAGAAAGGATGGAAGTTGAAGAGAATTATGAACAAAAACCTCAAAACCTATGTAAATGGTGTTCATTTTACAAAGGAAATGGTGGTACATGTGATGTACAGATACCTAAATGGAAACCAAAAGGTAAAACTTATAAGAAATCTACAGTAAAGAGTGAGAACTCGGTATTATCAGAAGAAGATTTTCTTGCATACACCGAAATACCAGAAGAAGAAGGTATGGTAAAGGGAAAAGTAGTGTGGGATGACTAATTTTGGACGTAAGCTTTATATACTAGGAGCATCTATGAAATATGCATGGCGCGCGACGATTATGGTGCCATCTCTGTGATTTCTGACGAGGAACGAGAAGCTTTAGGCTTAGGAGGTGGGTCCAGAAGACCAGATGATGAAGAAGAAGGGTTGTTTGAAACCCTTGGTAAAGCTGGTGATAAATTAGGTGAGACTAAGTTAGGTCAAAAAATAGGTTCTATCCTCACAGTATTAATTTTAGCCATGTTCGGTAGTGGTACTGCCGACTTGAGTATGTTAGAAGACATTTTTGGAGGGGAAGATGAACCCATGTTAAAGGGTGGATGCATGGACCCAACCGCTATAAACTACAAACCGGATGCAGATTTTGATAACGGCAGTTGTGCTTTTCCCCCTCCTGTAATATATGGTTGTATGGATTCAAATGCTTTGAATTATAACCCCCAAGCTACCCATAGTAACAACCAATGTAGTTATCCACCAAACCAAAATGGGACAAACAATGACACAGCAACCAACGAAACTGTGTATGGTTGTATGGATATAGACGCAAACAACTTTAATGATAGAGCAACTGAAGATGATGGTAGTTGCGATTACGAAAATGAACAAAACCACTGCAATCACACCCAACTTACAGTATGGGATGGTTTAGATAATCAAGCAGTAGCATATATGAACGAAGGTAATTCTTCTAGAACAATAAATGTTAGTTATACTAGAGATGGACCTGATAGTTTAGATATATTTATTGATATGGATACTAATTGTAATGATTCTGAAGAACCATTGAGTGTGATAGTTTATTACGATATAGGACACATGTTCCCTTCTTTTGATGACAATGGTACATTCCAGTATTATATGTATGATAATTATACATATGATGATTATGAATTTGAAGTATATGGATGGGAAGGAGATGAGCATTGGTTATACGCTAATGTAACAGATGATACATTTAACAACCCATATGAGGGAGTATATTTCTTTTATGTTAGTATACAAGTAGATTGGAATAATACAGGTGAATATGAATATCTTGGTTATTTCACAAATTGGCCATCAACGTGGTCAGAAGGTTATGAATATAGTGAAGAGGATGGAATAAAGCTCGAGGAGGATGTATGAACAATGCAGGAGTTACTTACAAACATACTATTAATGTTGGCGATAACTATGGCATCATTAGCAGTTACATTAATTATTGTAATACTGTTAAAGGGAATAATGAGATTCATCCCAAAACTACCCTCTTTGAAACCGAAGAGGAAGATAGAGGTAAAAGAAAAAGAAACAAAACAGGAAAGGAGGACTGAAAGTATGAGTAAAGAATCAAAAACAGCAAGTGAAGGTATAACGTTTAACGACATTTTTATGTTTATGATTGCAGTACCATTAGTTTTACTCTGGGTTGGGTTTGCAGGGTTCGTTATACACACCGGACTTAATAACTCAGCTGTTCTTGAGAATATTGAAGCATATACAACTTTGATAGCTATATTAGGTGGGCCAGCCCTTCTAATTATCAAAGATGCTTTAGATGTATGGAAACAAGAACAAGCAGAGAAAACAGCATTTTATAAGATAAAGGCACAAGCAGTTATAGACTATAACGACGCAAGTCAGAGACAGGTACACGAACAAGAAACTAAACACCAAGAACAAATGCACTTAATCGAAAAGAACGAACAAGCGCATCATCATGGTACTAAACCTAAGTTAAGTACAAAAAAGAAATAGGTAATTTATAATGGAAGCCAGATACTGTAAACACTGTGGAAGTAAACTAAAACCTAGTGACACCGAAAGGTGCATGAAGTGTTTTTTAGAAGATGGTGGAAGAATTATGCAAACAAGGAGGAACTATTAATGGCAAATCTTTATGACAACATGAGAAAAGCAAAAAAGAAACGAAAACGCGGTAAGAAGACAGCAGGAGTCAAATCTAAGACTTATAATCAAATGAAAAATAAAACAGGACCTTTTAAGAAAAAGAAGACCGCCGCAAAGAAAAAAACTACAAGGAGAAAAAAATAATGCCCTACGGTAAAGGAACATACGGTAAAAAAGTTGGACGTCCAAAAAAGAAGAAGAAGAAAGGTAAAAAAGGGGTAATCTATTCTTGTTCCAGAGGTGGAGGTGTAATTCATGCCAGCTAAAAAGAAAGCTACCAAAAAACGAAAGAAAGGTAAAGCTATACGTAAAACAACCAAAGGTAAAGGAGCTAACTATCGTAAAACAAAATCTGGAGCTGGTATGACTAGAAAAGGAGTTAGAGCTTACAGAAGAGCTAATCCCGGTTCTAAACTTAAAACAGCAGTTACAGGTAAAGTTAAGAAAGGTAGTAAAGCTGCTAAAAGACGCAAATCTTATTGTGCTAGGTCAGCAGGACAGAAAAAGAGAAGTTCAGCTAAAACAAGAAACGACCCTAATTCAAGAATCAATCAAGCACGTAGAAGATGGAAGTGCTAAAGTAAGCTTTATATACTAGCACAACATATGTATTTTTGTGGCTCTCTAGCAGACCACGGAACCACAGAAATTAACGCATATCGCGTCTTCTGAGGGCCACACCCAGTTCTATATCTATAAAGACAGAAAGCTTTATATAGTGCCTTGCACTTATCATTTTACAAGGTGAATACCTATGGCAAACGAAACAAATAACAACACAGCAGCCAATGAGACAGCAGATGAGGGAAACGTCACTGCAATTATTGACACTGTAACCGAATCAGGTCTATTAGATACTATGATGGACGAACCATTACTTATGGCACTAGCTGCCGCAGTACTAGGTATGGGCGCATACATTGCTTATACTGTACCAGCTGTTAAATTGTTAGTCTTTAAATATGTAAAGAATAACGAAGCTGAGTTGATGGGACTATTAGATAAGAATCTAACTAAAGTACAAATGAAAGCTTTCGAGAAAATGGACGAAACTGCACAGAAACACGTTAAAGACTCATTAGTCAAGAATGTATTAATTACAGCTTGGGATGAAAAAGACGATGAACTTGCAGCATTAGTCAAATCTAAAGTTAAGGCCGCAATCGACGAATCCAAGTAATGGAAGTTGAGGACTATGAGAAGCGATTACGCGAGCGAGTAGGAGAAGCAGAATATGCTAGGCATAAAGAGCTTGTCCGCTTGCTGGCACGCAATCTCTGGCTTGAAAACGTGCTTTGGGAAGAAGTTACTTTACATATTCGGGACGTTAACTTACGAACAGAGCTCTTGCGACAGAGAAACTCTATTGTTAGGGATATTCACACTGAGTTTCGTGCTCTTAATATTGAAGTACCTACAGTAACAGAAACAAAATCAGAGGATTTTGCTTCACTTTTAGGAGAATTAGCCAATGAAGGCGATAGTGAACGAGACGAAAAAGTTTAATGCTGCAATATCAGGTGCTGGAGCACATGATTCAAGGGCATTAGAAGATATATTCGAAAAATGTAGACACGATGAGAAGAAAATGACGACTTTAGTTCGTGCATTTTGTGAAGCTTATCTTGTAGATAATCAAAACAGACCTCTTAAGATGCGACCACTACAAGAAAAGATTGTAGTTACAGCCCTCACTCACCCTGCAAATGGAAAACAGCGTAAAATGGCTATCTTGGCTCCACGGGGCTCGGGCAAATCCTATGCACTCTCTATTGCAGCTACTGTATATATGTTTTTTAAGAGATTTAGAGATTTAATATTTATCTTGGCTCCATCTGAGGACCAAGCTGCACTTATATTTAATTATATTTATAGGCATTTTGCTGATAATGCCTTTTTATCAGGCTTAGTTAAGAATTATAGATTTCACAATAAGCCTAACATAACACTTAAAGGGGGCACAGTTTTGCGTAGAGCTCCGGTAGCTGCATCTAACCAAGGGCAAGCTATACGTGGCCAGCACCCTACCTTCTTAATTGTGGATGAGAGTCCACTTATAGATGATAAATTATTCATTGACAATGTAGAGCCCTGTATTGTAGCGAACAAAGCACCCTTTATTAACTTGGGTACCCCGAAAAGTAAAGAAAATCATATGTGGCGTTATTTATATGACGATGCTTATGCAGATACGTTTACAAGATTAGTGTATACGTGGAGAGATGCTGTAAAGGCTGGTAGAGCCTATACGCCTCCATATACAGAAACAGAAATGCTTGACAAGATGATGGAGTGGGGTGAAGATTCAATATATTGGAGAACAGAATATGAGTGCGAGTTCGTCGAGTCGGTCTCGAACATCTTCAATCCAGAAGCTATCAAAGCATGTAGAGTACGAGGAACCACTTTCGCGGATAGAGGAAAAGTTTATCCGAATTGTACTGTGGCCGTGGATATTGGCAAATCCGTTAATAGTACTGTTATTAGCGTTTGGGCCGTCGAGAAGTCAGCAGATGGAAATATTGCGCGTCTTATATCATTGGAAGAAATTAACCCTAGAACGGGTGGACATGACATTCCATATCAACGACAACGTATCATTGACACTGCTAGAGATTTTGGGGCTGAGCGTATTATTATTGACGCTACTGGTATTGGTGGTGCGATTGAGCAAGACATAAGGAAAGCCTGTTATGAAGATGGAAGACATTTTATACCTTTCGTTTTCACTGGAGGCCCAAAGGGTAGTAAAACCCAAGCATATAGAGATTATGTATCATACATACAACAAGGTATAGTAAAAATACCACACCCTAGTGACTTAGAACCACAAGATGCTAAATTAGTTAATAAGTGGATAAGAGAGCACTGTGAGTTAGAATATGTTATGGATGCAGCTAATAAAACTGAACGAATAGCTGCTCCAGATGGTAAACATGATGATTATTGTGACAGTTCGGTTATGGGTATACATGCCTGTCTATCTATGTCACCAGCAAGTGCAACTTTTGCTAGTGCTAATGTAAGTGGAAACACAACTAGGCGTAGTGTAAATACTGACGTACCTTCTATATTTAGGACTGGAAAGAGTAGAAATACCCTAAATAAACGTATACCCGGAGGATTATGAGCGAAAGCTTTATATACTCTGTTTATATAATAGGAATTGATAGCTATGGCTCTACGTGATTATTTGCCTTGGAATAGGCGTAAATTTGCGTCGGTGGGGTCTAACCCACCATTTGCAGCAAATGAACCCCGCGACTTCGGTGCTGGCGTTATAAAACGCATTCAGCTCCAAAAAAACGGTGGAATGTTTGGCTCTGCATACGAAAAGCAAATAGGAGACGCAAGAACGTACATGAATGTGTACCTAGCTGACCCTATTGTTAAGACGCTTATTGACTTACCGTGTTTATATGCGGCCAAGGATGGTTACGATATAGTAACCGATAATGACGAAGAACGCCAAGCTATCACTAAATTATTTGATGAAATAAATATTGAACAACTATTATATGGTTGGTTAAGAAATGGACGTATTTTTGGAACATCATATCTAGAATGGACTGGAGACAACCTAATATTGAGGTCTTCTATCAATATGAACGTACAAAGAGCCGTTAATGGTCAAATAATGCATTATTACCAAGATTTAGGCGACGACAAAAATTCTGTGAGGTTTGAAGAAGATGAAATTATCGAATATAAAAATAACACCTTCGATGATTTCGCTTATGGTCTTTCTGACATCCATCCAATTCTTTATTTGGTTGACCTTAAAGATTATGCAGAACGGGATATCGGAGCTGCTCTCAATAAATACGCTAATAGTCGGTTTGATATTAGCTGCGGACTTCCCGATATGCCTTATAATGCTGACAAAATTAATGAGGTGGTGGATGCCTTCAACGGATTAGAACCCGGTGAAGATATTATACATGGTAATGATATTACAGTTAAAGAATTACAAGGTACACAACGAGCTTTTGAATATGGTAAGTACACAGACGATATATTAAAGAAGATACATATAGCTTTAAAGGTACCAGTTACAATGTGGGAAAAGCCAGAACAGGCAAGACCTATTTTTGAACCATATGTTAAACATTTACAATCAGCAATAGAATCTGCTCTTAATTCACAATTAATGCCACAATTAGAAAGTGGTGAAGCAAGATTCAAGTTTAGACAAATCAACGTAGATGATGCATTTGTTAAAGCAAAGACTGATATGGTATATCTTTCAGAGGGAGTTCTTTCGCCCGGTGAAGTTAGGATGGAACGTGGTTTGAACCCAGATGGAATATCTGAGATACAAGATACAGCAGAGAATGCAAATCTATCTGGTGGAAAAGACCAAGATAAGAAAGAAGAGTCCGCAAGGACAGAAAACAGGGATGGTAATAAACCATCCGCAAATACAACGGGGGATAGAAAAGATGAGTAAAGATTATGCCTATGAGCATTGTTTACTAGAAACAGCGCCACGACTAAAAAAGCGTGGCCACGAGAACTACCAAGAACTTGCGTCTAATTTATGTAGAATGCGAGTTGACACAATGCCAGATGAAGAAGCTGGCCGACAATTTGCAAGTAACGACGGTACCTCAGAAGGTACTAGACGTTCTTTTGCTATGGAAGTGTTTGGAGATGTAGCTCTTGTTGACGATTATCATGAATTTCCGGTCATTGCAATAACATCAGGCCCCCACGATGAAGAAGGTGACCAAAAGGTTTATATAGAACCTAGTATTCTAAAAGATAATATAGAAGCTTTTAACGAGCTACCAGTTTACTTTAACCATCAACGTACCCCCGACGATTTGTTGGGCATGGCTATCAACCCGGAATACGTAGAATTAGAAGATGGTTTACAAGCTGTGAAGCTTATGGCACGCATCCACAAAGATGCACAAAAAGCAAATGAAGTGTTAGAGAAAATAGAAAATGGCGATATGACTCATGTCAGTATTGATTGGCTTTCCAAGGATGTTGACGTCTTAGGAGAACCATTTGCAACAGACATTCGTCCTGTCGAGGTGAGTTTCATTGATAATGAGACTCGTACTCCTGTGTGTGACGCATGTACAATCGAAACGAAATGTGAAGAGAATGAAGGAGAGTCTTGCTCCTGTGGAGGAGACGACAAACAAGCTTGTACCTGTGAACACGGGTCAACTAGCGAGGTAACTATGACAGAAGAAGTAATAGAAACTAAAAACGAGAATCCTATAGTAGAGCGTGAATTCGCAGCTATGAAGGATAAACTCGCAGAGATGGAATCTGTCCTTGCAGAGAAATCTTCAGCGCATGAAGAAGCTCTCGCCACCATCGCCAAGTTTGAGGAAGCAGAAGAAGCTAGAAAAGCAGAGCTTGCAAAAGCACGCGTTTCTGGATTCGTTGATGCAATTATCAATAAGGAAGCACTCCTCGGAAAGGTGAATGACGAGACTAAAGAACAGCGTATGAAAGAACTTAACGCATGGGATGAGATTAAGCTAGAAGGATTCAGTATGGCTATGGATAATATGCCTGTCCCAGAAGAAACCGAAAGGACTTTTGGAAAAGGTAAATCTGTAGAGGCTGAAGCAAAACCAGTTGAAGAAACACCAGAAACATCACGAATGTTCGCGATGAAAGATGGTCAAATAGTATTCAACAGGCAAGAAGAAAATAAGGAAGAATAAATATGGCAGTAACAAAAGCAGTATTAGTAAATGATGGTGGAGCACCTGCTCGAATCATCAATTTCGAAGCTAGTCAAGCTATTACCGCAGGTTCAGCTATTGAAATCGCTTCCACTGGTAAATGTCTAATGGCAGATACTGACGGCGTCCGCGTCGCTGGTTTCGCATTAGTAGACGCAGCATCTGGTGACATGTGCTCTGTCGTAACTGGTAGTGGAGTTGTTTTGATGGCTAATGTTGACGGTGACAGTGTTGATGTCGCAATAGGAGATTTCTTGGAAGTAGGCGAAAATGGCACACTTATCAAGCAAGCTTCTATGGCAGACAAGACAACTGTTGCAATTGCTCTCGAAGCAAACACCGCAGCACCAGCATCTGGTTCACTATTCAAGGTATTGGTTAAATAAGGAGAATATGAAATATGGTAACAGCTAAAGAAGGTCTAGCAACTTCACAATTGTCAAGCGTAGCAAACCGCGTACTCGTTGATTACAAAGACGCACTTCAGGATTATAGAATCACTGATATGCCTGTAATTAACATGTTCGCAGAGCGTTTTACGACTGACACTGGTGGAGATGTAGACATAAGTTTTATGAAGCCTAGCATGAAGCTAGAGCAGATAGAAGAAGGCGCAACGCCTAAGTACCAACACACTGACCTCAGAAATGAGAGAATCAGCGTGAAGGAATGGGGTATTGCAGTCGGAGTAACCCGTAGAATGTTAGAAGACTCAAGATTTTCAGAAATGGAAATGGCTCTTAACGAGGCTCGCAGAGCAGTTGACAGACACGTTACGGAACACTTTGTTAAAACAGTATTCGGTCTTGCAGACACTACTTTCGGAACAGGAATTAGTGGAAGCAGCATCGTTGCAACAACTGACGAAAGCGCAATCACAGTTTTCGCTAACAACTCACACGGTGGTTTCTTTGGAGACAACACCTCAAGTGCGTTAGCAGACTCTGAGAGATTATCAGAATATGGAATTTATTCCAAATCTGATTTGGCTGGTCTTGGTGGGCACTATCAAGTGTCATCCGCAGGAGCAGGCGCTGGAGATACATCAGATATTGGTCTAGCAGATTTGACCCTTGCTATCGAGTTAATCGGTGCAAAAGGTCTTAACGCAGACACTGTTTTGATATCACCATCTCACTACAAAGATTTACTTAACCTTGCAGACTTCACTGCACCTTTCTCTGGAAGCGGCGACGCCCAGAAAGGTGGATTGAACTATGTTAACAACACAGCAGAGTCTGGTGTTGTAGGACAACTTTACGGTCTTAACGTAATAGTTAACTCTTACATCCCATCCTCACGCTTCGGTGTTTTTGACATGTCTGTAAAACCAGTAGCTTATGTAGAGAGACGTGGCCTAACTGTCGAAGAAGCAAATCCCGGTTTTGGAATAACTGGTTCATACATGTCTATGAGATATGGATTGAAAGTTATTCGTCCAGAAGCTGGTGTTATCTTCATCGGGTCTTAGATAGGTTCATAACTTACTAATTTAGTCGCTTGGCTAGTGCGGCAAACAAAACTAGCCACCAACCCCACAAAGGAAATATATGCCAGTCTCAAAATCAAAACAAGGAAAACCATTAGGCGGAATGGGAGCAGAACGCCAAACAACCAGAGGACACTCTTTAATTTTAGACGATAGGTTAATGTCTAAACAATACATTCAATCTAAACTTGATGATAGAGTATCCGATGAAGCATTTGGAGCATCATGGGCTGACGTATCTAACGTAGCACCTTCTAAGGGTGCACTTAATGATAAATTTAATGCTTTAAGTGTAACTACTTCTGCGTGGACTCAAGAATCTAGTAGTGCTACAGATTCAAAAACAAGAACCTTCGATTCAGGAAATGTAGGTATAGGTTCAACATTAGCATATAACAACATTACAGAAAAACTAACAGTAGATGGAAATATAAAATCTATTGGTGATATACTTGTAGGAGATGACCTTTCTTTAACATCAGATTCCTCAGTATTTAACATGGGAGTAGGTAATGATTTTACAATTACACATGATGGTACTACAGGTGCCACAATTGCAGGAAACCCACTAACATTAGATTCAGCAGGTGATATAACACTTGATGCAGATGGTGGTGACGTTTTCTTTAAAGATGGAGGTACTACTTTTGGTAGTGCAACAAATACAGGTGGAAACTTAATTGTTAAATCTGGAACAACTACAGCATTAACTTTTAGTGGTGCAAACACTACAACATCAGGTAACCTAACAGTTACTGGTGACACTACTATAACTGGTAATCTAACAGTTCAAGGAGAAGCAATAGCCACATTATCTGAAACTACACAAGTTAAAGATAATTTTATGTTACTTAATTCTGATGCAACTGGAACACCAGCAGCTGGTACAGATGTAGGTATAGAAGTGAATAGAGGAAGTGCAACCAATCGTAAATTATTCTGGGATGAAGGTGACGATGAGTGGAAAATTCAAACAGGAGATTCTACCTTTACAGGAATAGCAACTGGAGGAGGAACACTTACAGGAAGTAATACTGGTGATGTTACTATTGTTCTTGCTAGTGGAGTTCCAACTGGAGCTGTAAGTTTATCCAACCAACAAGTAACATTAGGGGATAAATTTGTTTATAATGAAGGAACAGTAAATGCGATAGGAGTACAAGGTGGAGCTGATGGTAAGCTTTCACTTTATGGGACTACTGGTAGTTCAGGAACTACCGGATTAGTAGTCGAGGGTGGTAACTCAGCCGCTAACAGTGCAGCTGTATCAGTTACAGGGCACTTAGAAGCAACAACCAAAAGTTTTAATATACCCCACCCTTTAGATAATAATAAAAGATTAGTTTATGGTTCTTTAGAAGGACCTGAACATGGAATGTATGGACGTGGGTCCTATGATGTGATTGATGACAGAAGACGAGTAGCTGTGGATTTACCACTCTATTGGTCAAATATGGTATATCCTGACTACACAGTAGGATTAGCAGCATATGGAAATTACAATGTATGGATAACAAAAAGAGATGAAAATGGTTTTTGGGTAGAAACAAATGCTCAAGAAGAATGGAGTTTTGATTGGAATGTTGTTGGAAAAAGAAAGGATGCAAAATTGGTGGTGGAACCAGATGCCTGATAAAGTAGTCATAACCCCGGGAGATGGGAAGATAAGTTTTAAAAACGCAGCCGGAACAGAGATAGGAAGTATAGATACTTCAGATGACGGTGGCGGAGGCAACAATGATGAAATCACAATTAATAAAGCAAAATTAACTAATGGAGAGATTGATGGAGGTAGTTACGCTACCTCGTAATAAGGTGAAAATATGGCAAATACAATATTGATGAAAAGTTTGACGTCCGCGGCAACAGTACCGCACGCAACCAACGGCCTAAAAATCGCCGAACTCGGTGTTAACACATACGATGGTAGAATATATCTTGGAACTAAGATAGGTACTTCAAGTACAGCCGGAGGAACAGCAACAGCTGCAACTTGGGTAGGAGCACCGATTTTAGATGAAGATGCTTTTGGGTCAAACTCAGCAACATCTTTAGCTACCCAACAATCTATTAAAGCGTATATTGATTCTAATGCCGGAACCGGTGATATAACAGGTGTTGTACTAACAACTGATGATAGTAACACTGCTTCAGATACTTCTGGAAGCGCAGCTTTTACTATTGCAGGTGGTGCAGGTATAGATACTAGTGCTTCTGGTACTACAGTAACTATAGCTGGAGAGACAGCAAGCGCAACGAATGCAGGTATAGTTGAATTAGCAACAACCGCAGAAACAACTACAGGTACAGATGCTGCAAGAGCAGTTACACCTGATGGTTTAAAAGATGGTTACCAAGGAAGTACAAATGTTACAACCTTAGGAACTATAGCAACAGGTACATGGAACGGTACAGCCTTAGCAACAGCTTACATAGCAAACGATGCTATAACAGCTGATAAGATTGCTGACGATGTATTAGACAGCGAACACTACGCTGCTGGTTCTATTGATTTAGAACATTTGTCTTCTCAATCAGTTGATGAAGATAATCTTTACATTTCTAACTCAGGAAGTAATGGACAGTTCTTACAGAAACAGTCAGGAAATAACGGTGGTCTTACTTGGGCTACAGCAGCTACTTCCAACACAACTTACACAGCAGGAGATGGACTTGATTTATCAGGAACGGAATTTGCTTTAGAAACTGGTACAGCTTCTAATATTGGTGGAGTTATAGTAGCAGGAACAGCTAACGAAATTGAAGTTGGTTATTCTGGTGGAACAGCTACAGTAGGTTTACCCGACAATGTTACAATTGGAGGAAATCTTACAGTTAGTGGAACAACCACAACAGTTAACTCAACAACAGTTAGTATAGCTGACCCACTCTTTGAGTTGGGAGCTTCTGGTTCAGATGATAACTTAGATAGAGGAATCATCATGAAATACAATTCTAGTGGTGCAAAGAAAGCCTTTATGGGTTTCGACGATTCTACTGGTAAATTTACAATGATTGCAGACGCTACTGATTCTAGTAGTGTAATATCTGGTACAGCAGGAACTTTGGTCATGACAACCTTTGAAGGAGCTTTAACAGGTAATGTAACAGGTAATGCTTCTGGAAGTTCAGGTTCATGTACAGGTAACGCAGCAACCGCAACAGCTTTGGCAAGTGCAAGGACTATAAACGGCACATCTTTCGATGGTTCAGCAAATATTACTCTAGGTAATGATTCTGTAACAAACGCTATGATGGCAGATGATGCTATTGATAGTGCACAGATTGCAGATGATGCGATTACTTCTGCTCTTATAGCAGACGACGCAGTTGTATCAGCTGCTATCGCTGACGATGCTATTATATCTGCTTTGATTGCTGATGATGCAGTTTTAACTGCTCACATTGCTGATGACCAAATTACAGCAGCTTTAATGGCAGACAATAGTATTAACTCTGATATGTATGTAGATGGGTCAGTAGATAATGTACATCTAGCAAACAGCGCAATAACTATCGCAGGCTCTTCCACCGCCCTCGGTGCAAGTATATCCGCAGCAACTATTGCAGCAGCTATTGACAGCGAAACAATGACACTTACGAACACCACAATGGATGGTGGAACGTACAGTACAAGTTAGATAAACTAACGAAAACTTTAAATATGCCTGAGCTATTCGCTATGATGGCATATTAAGGAGATTAAATGGCAAACGTATTCAAACAAAAATCAGGTACAGGAACTCCAACGGGAGGTATGGTTAAGAGCGAGCTCGCTATTAAACATGTAGCAGCGAATGCTACGGCGGCTAATTCTAGTATGTTATATATTGGAGAAGACGCAGGTGATGATGGTGTAACTATTCGAGCTTTAGGTACCGGTATGACTGGAGATTCTGGTCAAGGTGGTGCTTCTATAGGTAACTCTATGACCTTTACTGGAGGCACTGACATTACAACTAGTGTAAGTGGTTCTACAGTTACTATAGACTTTTCAGGTAGTTCTGGTTCAGGTGACATAACAGCAGTTGTTGCAGGTACAGGTCTTAGTGGTGGTGCTACATCAGGTAGTGCAACACTTAACGTAGATGCTGCTCAAACTCAAATTACAACCATAGGAGGTTTAGCACAACATTTATTACCTGACGCAGATGGAACTCGTAACTTAGGTAGTGCTTCTAAACAATGGAACAATCTTTATTTAGATGGAGATATTATTGCCACGGATTCAGTCTTTTCACTTCAAGCACAAAATATAGAAATTGGAGATGGTACAGATAATGATGTTAGACTTGCTTTCAATGCAAATAGTAATGTTGGATATCTTTATTGGATGGAAGACGAAGATTACTTTAAATTCTCAGACCATGTAACAATGGATTCTACATCTAGATTAAATTTTGGTGATACAGGAACTTATATCCATCAATCAGCCGATGGAGTTTTAGATTTAGTGTCTGATACAGAGATAGAGATAAATGCCACAACTATAGATATGAATGGTGCTTTAGATGTTAGTGGTACAGGTACTTTTGGAGATGAAGTTTCTATGCCAGCTGGATTAATTTTAACAGGAGCAAGTTTTACTTTAGACGGTAATACAATATCAGGTATAGATGATAGTGGTGAGTTTACTGATAATGATGTTCATATTATGACATCAGCAGCTGTTAATGACCGTATTCAAGCTACTTCTACAAATAATGATGGTACAGTTACTAGTGTTGGAATAAGTCCCGGCACTGGTTTAGATGCAGGTTCAGCAATTACAAGTAGTGGTACTATTTCAGTATCTCTAGATTTATCAGAGTTAGCAGATGGAACATCTGATATAGACTCTAATGACGAAGTTATATATTTAGATAATGGAACAGAAAAAAGAAAAGCATTTAGTGAATTAAAACTAAGTGAATTTAATAACGATTCAGGATTCACAACCAATACAGGTGATATAACTGGCGTCACAGCCGGTACAGGATTATCTGGAGGAGGTTCTTCAGGTGGTGTTACACTTAACGTAGAAGATACCCAAACAATTAACACTCTAAATAGTACAGGTTTCACGTTAGATTCTTCTGGTGATATTACGCTAGATGCTGACGGTGGTGATGTAATATTACAAGATGGTGGTTCTATGTATGGTGTTTTCACCAACAATTCTGGCCAACTAACAATCAAATCAGGAGCCACATCATCACTTACTCTAAATGGTGCAGATGTCACAGTACAAGATGACTTATTTGTAAAAGATAATATTTATCATACTACTGACAGTTCTATTACAGGATGGGGTGTAGATACAGATGTTACATTGACACACGTTCACAATACAGGATTATTACTTAATTCAACTAACCAATTACAATTCGGAGACAGTGGAACTTATATCCACCAATCAGCTGATGGAGTATTAGACTTAGTATCTGACTCAGAGATAGAGATAAATGCTACTACTATAGATATGAACGGTGCTTTAAACCTTAGTGGAAATGCAACTTTAGCTGGTATTGTATTAGATGGTAACACAATTACAGGAGTTAATGATTCAGGTGAATTTGATGACGATGATTCTCATATCATGACTTCAGCAGGTGTTAATGATAGAATACAAGCATTTGGTTATACTAGTAATTCTGGTGATATAACAGGAGTGACCGCAGGAACAGGTCTTTCTGGTGGAGGTTCATCTGGTGGTGTTACACTTAACGTAGACGCTGCTCAAACACAGATAACTTCAGTGGGCGCTTTAGACGCTGGTAGTATAACTTCTGGTTTTGGAGCAATTGATAATGGTACTTCAGGAATACGAACAAATACTTTTACTGCTGAAACCTCTGTTATTCCTGATTCGTCAGGTGGTGCCGATTTAGGTAGTACGTCAGCAGAATGGGGTGATGTTTTTATAGCCGATGATAAATATTTAACTCTTGGTAGTGACCAAAATATTAAAATAGGTTATGACGAATCTGGTGCTAATACACTGAAAATATTACAAAATGTAGAGGGCGCAAACCTTGATATAGAATTTGTGGGTGACCAAGGAGACGACGATAGCGACTTCTGGAAGATGGAGTTTACAAACACTTATTTAAATTTCTATAATAGGTCGGCAGGTTCAGGCGGAAATTCATATGGGGAAATATTTTATATAGACAAAGATGGAAATGGTGATTTTGGTGGAAACGCTGGTACTGGTAATTTATCTGTTAGAGGTGATTTAGAAATTTCTTCAGTATTGGCTCATAGTGGTGATACTAATAATAATATAGCATTTGGTACAGATACACAAGTTTATGATACAGGTGGTTCAAACAGAATGGATATTAGTAATTCTGGTGTTAGATTTGGAGGCACAGGAGCAAGAATTACTTCCGTAACTGATAGCGACTCGTTAGGAACTTCTGACACTGTACTATGTACACAAGGAAACGTAAAAGCATATGTAGATGGTTTAACTTCACATTCAAATTTAAAATTAGATAATTTAGCAGCTCCCCAAGATAATACAGATTTAGATGCTACTACCAGTGCACATGGTTTACTTCCTAAATTAGGAGGAGGAACTACTAATTTCTTAAGAGCAGACGGTACTTGGGCTGCCCCTAGTGGCGGGGGTGGTGGAAGTGGAGATATAACTGGTGTTGACCTTACTGGAGGAACAGGTGTTACTATTAGTAGTGAATCTGGAACTACATCAGGAGATTATTCATCTACCATAGCTATTGGACAGGCAGTTGGAACATCAGATGATGTTAGCTTTACAAGAGTACAAGTTACAGGTACAGGCACAGTAGATATAAATAACGGATATGTGCAAGTTAAAGGTAACGAGGGAACAGATGGTAGGCTTATGCTTTTTGCAGATGAAGGAGACGATAATGCAGATAAATGGGAAGTTCAAGCAACCACTACTGGAATTTACGAAGTAAATTCTAAAAACACAAGTTCTTATATTAACATGATGACGTTAACTAACTCAGCTCAAATGACTTTAGGACAGATAAATGACCAAAATGGTAGATATCAAATAGTTTCAGGCTCAAACGTTTTAAATGGAGTTACTGGTTCTTTTGATGTACCAAATTCTTTTATGTTAGACATGGCCAATAATATACACGTTACAGGCAGTCAAACAATTACAGTTACAGGAGGGATAATAACCAGTATAGGTTAGATAAATAGATATGCCTACAAATAAAGCGGATGGAAAAGAGATTTCAGTTGTAGAATTAAAATTTATAGAAATAGACACAAGTAGTTCTGGGTTTGTAGATGTAGAAGCAATACAAGCTAACAGAGTTTATAAGGAAAGAGAATAAATATGGACGATTGGGAAAGAGAAGAACTAATGATTCGAGTAGATGAGCGAGTTAAAACTATCTTTAATAGGATGGAAAAATTCGAAACTCTTTTTACCAATCATTTAGCACACCACGAAACGTGGGAAAATGATATCAGAACGCAGATGCGCTGGTGGGTTGGTGTTGCATTAACAGCAGCTACTGGTAGCGGTGCGATGATGATGGGAGTAATATAAATGGCAATACCAACAATAATAAACGAAGACGAAGATTTGAGAACCAGAATAAGATTTCTTTCTGGTGTTAAATCAAATGAAGTTACTAACGATGATTTGGATATAGCTATAAGTATAGCAATTGAATGGTTTGCTGAACAAACTGGACTGACTTATAGCACTAGCACTTCTGATGCAGCATATGATAACGCAATCATGTATTACAGTTGTTATTTAGCATGTATAGCACAAAATGGTTTAGGTATAGAACAAATACGTATAGGAGATGTTTTTGTACAATATAACGACGAGGAACCATATAATAAATTTTTAGAAATGGCTAATGATTCTATCATGGCCAAACAAGGTTTGAGTATTCAAACCACCTCATACAATGCTGATGCAACACAAGGTGATGTTGATTGGAAAAAGAAT
>Ga0209992_10002105_pt1 | contig 19013 bp, 15 predicted proteins | sample 2SBtaG_2_FD_182564 | JGI IMG/M metagenome (GOLD analysis project Ga0209992, IMG submission 182564) | Deep subsurface microbial communities from Kolumbo volcano to uncover new lineages of life (NeLLi) - 2SBTROV12_ACTIVE470 metaG (SPAdes)... | ecosystem: Environmental > Aquatic > Marine >... | reverse complement strand
CCTCGACCGCTTCGACGCCGTCATCCTCGACGACATCGGATACGTCCAGCAGGACCGCGCCGAGATGGAGGTCCTCTTCACCTTCCTCGCCGAGCGATACGAGCGACGCAGCGTGATGATCAGCTCGAACCTCGTCTTCTCTCAGTGGGACCGCATCTTCAAGGACGCGATGACCACCGCGGCCGCTATCGATCGTGTCGTCCATCACTCGGTCATCCTCGAGATGACCGGACCGAGTTTCCGAGCCGAGGTCGCGGAGAAGAACCTGGAGCCGAACCGATGACCGCGGCAGCCCTGGGGACGGTGCCACGCCGGGGACAAGTCCCTCCTCGACCCACCACCACGCTGCGTCCCCCTCGAGGGTCCATTCCGACGCAGTCGCGAGCCCCTCGTCCCCGGGACTTGACCCCACCGTTTGGACGGCCTGCCGCTTCGCGGCGACGCCCGACCACACCGCCCACAGGCCCTACGACTACGAACAGGTCCAGGACTCGAAACGGGTCACGGAACGCATCAACCCGATGCCGAAGTGTAATTGTCGTCGATGCTGAGATGTACTTGACGCTGGGCAGAGCAGGAAAGCACGGCTTTGTTCTCCCATCCACCCCAACACCATCGCGATCGGCGTGGACGTCGCGAAAGAGACCTTCGAGGCGCGGGCGCTGTCGAGCGATGGGCGGCTCGGGAGGCGGCTTCGCTTCGGCTGCAACCATGCGGGCTTCGAGAGCCTGAGGGTCTACTGCGAGGGGTCGACGCAGGCGCTGGGTGGTGCGGAGTTCGTGGTCGCGATGGAGCCGACGGGTCACTACGGAGCGGCGGCGTTCGGGTCGAGGAGGAGGAGCTGCTCGATGAGTTGATCAGGGACCTTGAGCGAGTTGGCCCGCACTTGGCAACGACGCGGCTGGGGATGCGGGGCTCGTGACAACCGTCGCGACACGGTCGAGCGGGGTCTCGCCCGGCCGCACCCCCGGGAATCAACGCACCAGTCAGCCTCCCGTCACCGACAGGGATTTGGAGATATCGGAGATCTTCTGCACCAGACGATGTGGATCCCCTGGCACCGGGACGAAGCCGTGGTGGCGATAGAACGACGACGCCCGTTCGTCGATGGCATCGACGACGACGACGCGGGCGGCTGCGATCGCCGACGCGGCGACGGCGCGGGTGAGCGCGTCCCAGAGCAGCTCGCCTCCGAGCCCTTCACCTTGCAATGACCGATCGAGCGCCAACCGCGCGAGCAGCACGGCCGGGATGGTGTCGGGAGAGCCGCGCCCGATCCGCCGCGGGAGATCGGCGCGGACGACCAAGTGCGCGGCCAAGCTGAAGTAGGCGACCACGCGCTGATCTCCGGTATGCCAGACGAACGTCCGGGCGGTGCGCATGGCCTGCGCGTGTGCAGCATGTGCGCCCAACCACGCGTCGAGGGAGACGACTCGGCTCTCGAAGCCGTCGAGCGAGTGGCTGGCGGCGAGAGGCTCCGAGATGAAGCGCGTCACCGCTACTTCTGTTCGACCTGACGGCCAGCGGCGGCCCTCCGTCGGAGGGCTGCGTTCGGCTGGGGAGCTGTCCCCAGCGCATCCCACAGCTCGTCGAAGAACACGGACGACACGACCGTGGCCGAGGAAGACGCGATCACAGCTTCCGCACGGGCAGCCGCCGCGTCGAGAACGAACGAACTCAACGACTGGTGGCTCAGCTCGGCAGCGTAACGGATGCGCTGCTCCCTCTCGGGGGCTGCCCGGAGCTCGATCCGGGCTGTCTTCTGGGCCATGACTAGACTACTCCTGTACGGAACATGTACGGCGCTGCCTCGCTTCTGTCAACCCATGGTATTCCCCTCGCGAGGTAGCCGGAGGTGACCAAGCAGCTATCGGTGGAGGTAGCTCTCGCGGGGGGCGAGAAACCCCTCGAGCGGTTTCTGTAACCGATTCGGGCGGGCGAACAAAGCCGGAAAAACGAAGAACCCCAGACACTTACGCGCCCGGGGTCTTCAAGATGGTACTCCCAGTGAGACGTTACTCTAACTGGCTGGCCTCGATTTCGGCCGAGGAGTGGGGGCGGTTGGACGGGCTCAACTGCGCGCCCCGCTGATTGCTTGGCGACTGCGATCCAGCCGCTCGGGTCGCCTACCTAGACGACCGGCTCCGGGAGATCGACATCGCCGGGCTGGACACCCAGGAATCCTGCGTAGCGCTTCTGCAACTCCTCGATGCTGCGTCGGGGCTTCTCGCCGAGCATCAGGAGAAGCAGGTCCCTCAGCAGACTTGCTCCGGCGCTCCCGTTCAGCATCACAGCTCTGGCAGGGTCCCAAATGAGGTTGCGATATGGCGGAGCAGCGAGGTCAGTGGGGAGAAGCTTCAGCCTGTCCACGCTCTCCTCCATGCTCAGCTCCCGCCCAAGCACCGCTGCGAGTTCGGTGAAGACCCGTTGGCCGAGAGGGCGATAGAGGACGTGGCCACCTTCCGCGTGACGATGCAGTGGCACCACCTCACCTGGACTATCGCCCGTGAGCACCGATGCGACCTCATCGAAGCCCTCGGCGAGCAGCTCGAAGTAGCGGTGGGCGAAGGTGTAGTACAGGCTGATGGTCTCGTCGGGAGCACGGCGACGTTTCAGGATCTTGGCCGGGATCGCCGTGTCGGGATGTCGTCGCGGGTACACGCTCTTGAACAGGATCGTCAGAAGGTCGTAGACCATGGTTACGGTGGTCCAAGAGCTCTTGTCGTTGGGAGGGAGGCTGTTTCGCAACCGCATTGCGACCTGACCTTGCGCGAAGAACTCCGACTCGTCGAGAAGGCGCCGAGTGCAGATGGCCATGAGGTCGTCCTCGTCGAGCGCGATGATGTCGCCCTTCAAGACGGGCCGCGCCGTCTTGTTGAGCACCGTGAAGAGTCTCCGAGTACGTTGAAGACCAGTCTCACCGGACTCATGAGCGACGAAGATCACGCCGACTCGGTCGCTTGCCAGGTCCGGTGCCTGAGTGAGGGCACGGCGGATCCCGGCGAGTCGGTGCTGGCCATCGAGCGCAAACAGGGTCTCTGAGCCCGAGAGCCGGAGGAAGCCGAAGGTCTCCGATGCGTGCACCGGAATCTCCAGGTCGGTTCCCGGTTGTTCGGGGGTAATCGAACCGAAATCCTGCCACGTTGGATCACCGGCGTAGACACCCACGACCAGCGCATTGAAGAAGCGCTGTTCCTGCGAGACAAGGTACTCGGCAATCTCCTCTGCCCGCCCGCCCTTGAGGCGGCGCTGGATCAGGTCGTTGAGACTCTCGCTCTTGTGCACCTCACTCGCGAACCCAACTCGAGCGGCGACTTCCCCGAGGCTCAACGCGGAGACGAAGTAGACGCGGTCTCCCATGACCGCACGCAGAGCGGGGATGAGGATCGGGGCCGGCTCGGACGCCGTTGATTGAGGGCTCTGATCACTCATTGAATGCGGCCTCCCGAGCCAGTCGAACCTTGGCGGAAAAGTCCTTCTTGTTCGCCGGCGGAACAAGGGCATCAAGTAGGGTGGTCTCGCACGCCTTCGTGCTAACGCCAGGCGCGACGACCGCGTAGTAGAAGAGCAAATACTCTCCCCACGTCTCCAAGACTGCCCAGAGTCGAGCGCGGTCGCGCTGAGCCTTCTTGTTGCGGTAGTTCTGCAGACGGCTTTTCAGCGTCGCGTTGCCCTGGTCTCCGGTCTCGCCGACGTAGAAGACCATCGCGTGTGGTGGGAACATCCCAGGGGCCAACTGGGAGGAGTCGAGCACGAACGCGTAAACGCCGCGGCTGTCGTCGGGGAAACTGGCCGAGTCGTACTTGACCTGCTTCCAGTCGAGCGTCTGAAGCGGTGTGTATGCGAGCCAGCTGGGCACGTGCAGAATGAAGGTCATCTTGCTGGCGCGGAATTCGCGGCCGAGCGCTGCATACTCGGGCTCCCCCTTCCCTCCGGCGAGATTGACCCAGGCAGCGTTAGGCATGCGCGAATGGTAGTGATCGCCATGGCACCCTGACAACGCGACGGGCGAAACTCTGGAAACGGGTCGCCCGCCCCGGCGCACGGAGCTCGCGTGCTGCTGAGTGCGAAGTTCGCCCTGATCGCTATCTCGCAGCCAGGAGCCGTCGGACGAGCTGCTCCCAATCGACGGGCCCGGTTGAGTGGTTCCAGGACACTCGTATCGCGCCGTGAACAACGGCGGTGTCCAGGCCCATAGCCTGGAGCACGTGGCTCAGCGTGTAGCTGCTCGACGTGCACGCTGACCCGTTCGAGACGGCGACTAGGTCCTTGCACGCCAGTATTAGCGCCTCCGAGTCGAGACCTGGGACAGAGAAGCTCAGGACGTGTGGCTGGCACCGCTCCGGTGCTCCGTTGAATTCTGGATCGAGTTCGGCCAGTGCGGCGAGAGCGGTGCTGCGAGTTCCCGCGCAGGCGGACCTGCGCTGTGCGCCTTCGGTGAAGGCCAGTTCTGCCGCGAGCCCGAGCCCCACGACAAGCGGGACGGGCAAGGTCCCGGGCCGAAGCCCCTTCTCCTGTCCACCTCCAAACATGAGGGCTGTCAGCGGAGGACGCTTGAATCTCCGCCGACGACCAACGAGAGCACCGACTCCCTTCGGCCCGTACACCTTGTGCCCGCTGACGCTGATCAGGTCGATCCGCGTCGGGCGTAGCAGGTCGAGCTCCTTGCCGAAGGCCTGAGCGGCATCGACGTGGAAGAAGGCCGGGTGGTCAGCTAGGCGTTCGGCGATCTCCTCGATGGGTTGAACGATCCCCGTCTCGTTGTTCGCACCCATGACAGATACGAGAAGCGTGTCCGGCCGTAGCGCACGCTCGACGTCGCCGGGCTCGACCCATCCACCCGACGTCGGCGAAACCAACGTGACGTCGAACCCCCGAGAGCGCAGATGCTCCAGCGGCTCGAGCACGGCCTTGTGCTCGATCGCGGTGCTGACGATGTGCTTGCGTCCCGTCCGCTCGCCCTCCGGGGCCAGGCCGAGGATGGCGAGGTTGTTTGCCTCAGTCGCGCCGCTGGTGAACGTCACCTCATCCCGCTGCGCCCCAACGACAGCGGCAACCTGGTCTCGAGCTCGTTCGACTCCCTGCTTCGCGCGCGCTCCGAACTCGTGAGTGCGGCTCCCGGCATTGCCGAAGTCCTCATCGAAGTAGCGAAGCATCGCGTCCCGGACCCGAGGGTCGAGTGGCGTCGTGGCGTTGCAGTCCAGATACACGGGCACCGTCGCGTCCTCCTTCCCGAGGACTATCGCCGATTCCAGGCCGCGCCGCCCCAGTTGAGCTACTTTGCTTTGGATCTTTTCTTACAGATTATGTTAAAAAAATTACGTAATCGGAGGGCAGATCATGGCGACGGGGGAGGAGAGGCACGTCTTTCCGGCGGTCCGGGGACTTCAGGCTGGGCGCGAGTACTACGTGGCGATGTGCCGGCTCCGGCGTTTGCCGAAGCTGCTGCGGTTCCACGATCAGGAGCTGGAGCCAGAGCTCCGAGCGCAACGGCGGCTGAACAAGGGGCGGCTCCCGGAGATGAGCCGGTACGTGCTCGAGAACCCCGAGAGCTACACCTTCAGCGCCCTGACTGCGTCGATCGACGGCGACCTGAAGTTCACGCCTTCAGAGAAGGGCCCGGCGGGACACCTGGGGGAACTCGTCGTTCCAGAGTCGGCGAAGGTGATCCTCAACGACGGTCAGCACCGCCGAGCGGCCATCGAGATGGCGCTCGAGAAGAACCCCGAGCTGGGCGAGGAGACGATCGCGGTCGTGTTCTTCCACGACCGCGGCTTGGATCGCTGTCAGCAGATGTTCTCCGACCTCAACCGCTACGCAATCCGCCCGTCTACGTCGCTGGGCATCCTCTACGACCACCGCGACGAGAAGTCCGAGCTGATCCGGCGTGTCGTGCTTCAGTCCGAGGTCTTCGGCGACCTGGTTGAGACCGAGCGCTCCGCGCTGTCGCGGGGCTCGCGTGCCCTCTTCACCTTGAGCGCGCTCTACCGGGCGACCAGCGAGTTGCTGAAGGGACGAGACGAAGAGCCCCTGAGCGACCGAATCCGGAGTGCCCTGGGCTTCTGGGAGGAGGTCGCCACGCACCTCCCAGAGTGGGGACTGGTGCGGGAGCGCGAGATGACCTCCGGCGAAGTTCGGACGAAGTTTCTACACTCCCACGCGATCGTGTTGAATGCTCTCGGTCGTTCGGGAAACACGCTGCTCGCTGAGAGCGCAGCGTGGCGCGGCCCCCTCAAGCGGCTCAGGTCGATCGACTGGTCTCGCTCGAACACGGAGCAGTGGGAAGGACGAGCGATGATCGGTGGCCGAGTCTCAAAGTCAGGAAACAGCGTGACGTTGACGTCGAACGTCATCAAGCAGGTCTTGGGACTCCCCCTCACCTCGTCCGAGCAGCGCGTCGAGGACGCGTACCTCCAGCGCCCACATGCCTGAGCCGCGCCGGCCGAAGTCGGTCTTCAGCATCGATGGCCTCAAGGCGACCATCGCCAGACTCGTCGCAGAGGTCCAGGGTCTGTACCTGGCTGACGGAATCCCGTGGGTTGTCGGGTACAGCGGGGGCAAGGACTCCACCGCCGTTCTGCAGCTCGTCTGGTTGGCGCTGCAGGGGCTCCCCATCGCAAAACGGACGAAGCCCGTCCACGTCATCAGCACCGATACCCTCGTTGAGAATCCCGTCGTAGCTGCATGGGTGGCGTCGTCCCTGGATTCCATCGGGACTGCCGCGGCATCGGACGAGCTGCCCGTGCAGGCGCATCGTCTGACGCCTGCGATCGAGGACACGTTCTGGGTCAACCTGATCGGGAAGGGCTACCCGGCGCCGGGGCCGAAGTTCCGTTGGTGCACCGAGCGGATGAAGATCAAGCCGTCGAACGCATTCATCCGGGACGTGGTGCGGGAGAACGGCGAGGCGATCGTCGTCCTCGGCACGCGCAAGGCCGAGAGCAGCCGACGGTCGAGCAACATGACCAAGTACGAGGCCCGGCGGGTCCGTGATCGGCTCTCGCCGAACGGAAAGCTGCCCAACTCGCTGATCTTCTCCCCCATCGAGGACTGGTCAAACGACGACGTCTGGATGTTCCTCATGCAGGTCGCGAACCCCTGGGGGTACGACAACAAGGACCTGCTCACGATGTACTCGGGCGCATCGGAGGACGGGGAATGCCCGCTGGTCATTGACGACACGACGCCGAGTTGCGGTTCGAGCCGGTTCGGGTGCTGGGTCTGCACCCTGGTCGAACGCGACCGTTCCATGACCGCGATGATTCAGAACGACGAAGAGAAGGAGTGGATGCTCCCTCTCCTGGAGCTCCGCAACGAACTCGACGCCCCGGATGACCGAGACCGCCGTGACTTCCGGCGAATGAACGGTGCCGTGCAGCTGTTCAAGGGGCGGGCGATTCACGGCCCGTATACACAAGACGCGCGCGAGCACTGGCTTCGACGAGTCCTGGAGGCCCAGGAATACATCCGCGCCGAGGGCCCGGAGTACGTCCGAGATCTGGAGCTTGTGACCGAAGCAGAGCTCCGGGAAATCCGGCGGATCTGGGTCATCGAGAAGTCTGAGGTCGAAGACCGCCTGCCGGAGATCTACGAGGAGCAGACAGGGCGCGCCTACCCCGGTGTCCGGCTCGACGACACTCCGATCTTCGGTCGGGAGGAGATCGAGCTGCTCAGGGAGCTATGCGGAGAGCAGGAGGCCGAGCACCTCTTCCCCCTGCTGAGGGAACTGCTGGCCGTCGAGTGGCGCTACCGGACGAAGGCCCGGCGAGCGGGACTGTTCGAGGCACTGGAATCTGCAGTTCGGAAGTACTTCTACGAGGACGAGGACGACGCAGTGGAGCGGAAGAGCCGCGAGGGCGAAGCGCGTGACGCAGCGGGCAAGGGTACCTACCGGTCTCTTGCGGTTCTCGACGGCCCGGCCAGCTCGTCTTCGGACCACAGGGGGTAGTCGAGATGCTCCTTGAACGACTCCTTTTGCGGAACTTCGGCCAGTACCGTGACACGCACACGATCGAGCTGAGCCCGCCGGACGAACATCGACCTGTCATCCTCTTTGGCGGGCTGAATGGGGCTGGCAAGACGACGCTGCTCGATGCAGTCCAGCTCGTCCTTTATGGGAAGCGGGCACGCCTGGCAAAGCGGAACGGCGGCGCCTATCCCGACTATCTCCGAACTGCGATCCACCGAACCGTGGATCCCAAGGACGGGGCGACCGTCGAGCTGACCTTCAGCCACACCTCCGACGGCCAGTCCAAGACGTATCGAGTGAACCGGTCGTGGCGGGTGACCGGCAAGGGCTTGGCGGAGAACGTCGAGGTCCAGGTCGACGGCGTCGTTGACCGGGTGATCAGCGATGCGTGGGACGAAAGGGTCGAGCAGTTCATGCCTGCTGGGCTTGCGCATCTCCTTCTGTTCGATGGCGAGCAGATCGCTGACCTTGCCGACCTGGCGAAGTCGAAGGAGGTGCTGCGGACTGGTCTCTACTCGCTATTGGGTCTCGATCTGGCGGACCAGCTCATTCGTGACCTCGTGGTTCTGGAACGTCGGAAGCGTGTGCAGGTGCAGACGAAGTCGGAACGCGAGGAGATCGCGGCCCTCCGTGCTGAGGTGGAGGAAGCGGATCAGCAGGTATCGAAGGATGCCATCGACGTTGGGGCAGCTCGCAACCGTCACGACAAGGCGCGTCGGAGACGCCGCGACTTCGATCGGAAGTTCAAGGCCGCGGGAGGCGAACGGTTCGAACAGCGCGAGCTGTTGGAACGCTCCGCGGCCGCGGAGGAGGAGCGGCTCGGTGAGTCCGCAAAGGCCTTGCTGGCGCTTGCGGGTGGGGTGGCGCCGCTCCTGATGGTTCCGAAATTGCTGGACCGAGTAGCTGACCAGGCGGTCCGCGAGGCGCGGGTCATGCAGGCTGAGGTAGTTAGGGAGGCTCTACACACCCACGACCGGCTTGCCCTCGAGCGACTCCTGTCTGCTGGGGTTGAGCCGGAACATCTGGCGACACTTCAGGCGTTCCAAGAAGAGGAGCAGGCTCGGCTGCGGCGGGAGGCCACCGGCGAGGTGTACTTGAGGCTCTCCCCGGCCGGGCAGACGGATGTTCAGGCACTCAATGCGCGGGGTCTCCAGCAGACCCGCCTCGAACTCGACCGGCTGGTCAGGCAGCACGACGAGTGTGCAGCACGCATGGACGACTTCGAACGCGAGCTAGCGGCCGTCCCAGACGATGCGGCGATCGCCGATCTCCTTACTCGACGCGGGGAGGTTCAGGCTGAGCTGGATGACGCGACCTCCGAACTGGCCGTCCGCACCGAGACCCTGGCACGACGCCAGGCCGCGCGTGACGCCGTAAAGGCGAGACTGACGAAGCTGATTGAGCGGCGCGTCCGCGCAGACTTCGAGCAGGAAGACCTGCATCGACTCGTCGAGTACTCGGGTAGGAGCCGCTCCCTGCTGGTCCAGTTCCGAACTGCGGTGCTTCGGAAGCACCTCGGCCGAATCCGAGAGCTCATGCTCGAGAGCTTCCGCGAGCTGCTCCACAAGGATGCGCTGATCGGCGACCTTCGGATCGACCCGGAGACGCTGGAACTCCAGCTCTTCGCCAAGGACGGCGCGCCAATCGTCTCTGACCAACTTGCCGCGGGCGAGCGGCAGATCCTGGCTGTGGCCCTTCTCTGGGGCCTCGCGCGAGCATCTGGGCGCTCGCTCCCGACCGTAATCGATACCCCGCTCGGGCGCCTGGACTCCCAGCATCGCGGTCGTCTGGTCTCGCGGTACTTCCCAAACGCCAGCCACCAAGTCGTGTTGCTCTCGACCGACGAAGAGATCGACGCGAAGCAGTTCGAGGAGCTCCGTCCGTTCATCGGCAGGCAGTACCGCTTGGAGTTTGACGAGAACTCGAACTCGACCCGCGTGGCACCGGGCTACTTCTGGGGAGGAGCCGAGGCATGAGCGCCCCGAGCGAGCACATCCGGCTCTCCAAGCAGGCACGTGAACAGCTGGCTCGGCTCAAGCGTCATACGAAGATCGGCACGTTCAACGTGCTTTGCCGCTGGGCATTCTGCGCCTCACTCGCTGAGCCATCCCCGCCGCCGGTGGCGCAGATCCCCGCCGACAGCAATCTGGAGATGACCTGGAAGGTGTTCGGCGGAACTCATGACGAGGTCTACCTGGCGCTGCTGAGGGAGCGTTGCCGTCTGGACGGTTTCGGGACGGATCCGGAGGTCTTGTCGCAGCAGTTCAGACTGCACCTGCACCGCGGAATCGGCTACCTCGCTGGGAACCGCAACCTTCGGTCGATCGCGGGACTGTTCCGAACCCTTCCCGTGGATTGAGCGAGTGCCTTCGGGACAGCCGGTAGCCCGCTACAAGACTGCAATCCGGCGAACCCGGCTCTCCCGGCCTGTTCGGCGCGCGATCGAGGACGGGCTCGTACCCGACGGAGCACGGGTTCTCGACTACGGCTGTGGTCGCGGCGATGACGCACGACGTCTGCGTGGGCGCGGGTTCAAGGTCATGGCCTGGGATCCGGTGCATCGTCCGAAGGGCGAGGTCGGGCAGGCGGACGTCGTCAACCTCGGCTACGTGGTCAACGTCATCGAGCGCCCATCCGAGCGAGACGAAGTACTCCGTCGGGCTTGGGGCTTCGCGGATCGACTCTTGGTTGTTTCGGCTCGCTTGTCCGGCGAGGTCGACCAGCTTGAACTCCGCCCACTCGCAGACGGGGGGCTGACTCGCCTCGGGACCTTCCAGAAGTTCTACGACCAGTCGGAGCTCCGAGCCTGGGTCGGGTCGGTTTTGGACGCCGCGCCGGTCCCCGCCGCCCCCGGCGTCATGTACGTCTTCCGGGACGAGTCCGAGAGGGAGCAGTACCTGTCGTCACGGTATCGCCGGCGCAGAGCGGCGCCGCGATTGAGGCAGAGCGACGTGCTCTTCGAGCAGCACCGTGAGCTCTTTGATGGGCTGGTGGACTTCCTCTGCACCCGAGGACGTCTCCCCGTCGAGACAGAACTCGCGGGGGCGTCGCCCCTCATTGAAGCAATCGGGAGCCTGAAGCGCGCTCTACAAGTCCTCCGCAGGGTGGCCGAGGAGCCAGAAGCATGGGACCGGGTTCGAGACGAGCGTGCACAGGACCTGCTTGTCTACCTCGCGTTGTCGAAGTTCGACGGACGGGCCCGGTACAGCGAGCTCCCCGAGGCCCTCCAACTCGACGTCCGCGCCTTCTTCGGGAACTACAAGCGCGCCTGCGCCGACGCGGATGCCTTGCTCTACTCCCTGGGCGACGCGGAGGCGGTCGATGCGGCGATCCGCCGTTCGCCCCTGGGAAAGGAGACCGGCCAGGCCCTCTACGTCCATTCCAGCGCCCTCGCGGAGCTGCCGGCGATGCTTCGGATGTACGAGGGCTGCGCCCGCGCGTTCCTTGGCGAGGTCTCAGAGGCCAACATCGTCAAGTTGGCCCGGGGAGCGGCGGCTGTCTCTTACCTCTGTTACCCGGAGTTCGAGCGAGATCCGCACCCGGCTCTTGCCTGGTCGGTGACGGTCAACCTCCGAACATTTCGTGTTCGCCGAACCAGGTTCTGGGAGCGAGAGAACCGGCCCATCCTCCACCGGAAGGAGCTCTTCGTGGGTGCTGATCACCCCCTCCGCGCCAAGTTCAGGCGGCTGACGGTGCAGGAGGAGAGGTGGGGGCTCTACGACGACCCCGCTACCATTGGGACCGAGGCAGGATGGGCGGAGACTCTGGCCCGGTGGGGTGCCCGCCTCGCCGGTCACCGTGTAGTCCGCCTAAAGGACGAATCGTAGAGAGGCCGGGGCCGGGCTCTCCAAGACGGCGGCTGGCGAAACGGGCATGATCGCCAAGGAGGGGGAGGCGAGGTCGATGGCGAACGGGTCGAATAGCGGCGGTGGAGCTGTGGGCCAACTCGCCGACTGGTCCGCGAACCCAGACGATCCCATCGCCGTGCTGGCCCCTCCGACCCTGCTCTCGACTGCGCTGGGAGCGCTGAGCCGTCGGCGCGGGATCCGGTCCGTCGCCGACCTCGCTGCTTTGGACATGGCCGAAGCCCGTCGAATCAAAGGGATCGGTAGAGCCAAGATCGAGGCGCTGAAAGAACTACGAGAGAGGGCGCGAACGGTCTGCCCCCCTACTCCAGCCCTTGTCGAGGACTCGCCGACCGCCCTTGCTTCGGTGGCTTCCGAGGAGCCGAGTCCCACGCAGCTGGGCAAGCTGTTCGTCGCAGCTCGCCTCGTCTTTGGTGCGTCCACGCTCGCGGAGCTGGGCTCGGTGCCCTGGGGTGAGCTGCTTGCCCTGGTCGAGCTTGAGGATGATGGGCCCGACACGGATCTTCGAGCCCTGGCGCCGCGGTCGTTCCAGTTTTTCGACGTCACGCGAAGTGTGCTCGGAGCACTCGACGAGGTGGGGGAGCGGGCTCGGTACATCCTCGAGCGTGCCGTCTTCGCGACCAAGTCCGAGTGCCTGACTCTCTCGACCCTGGGAGGCGAGCTCTCACTCTCTCGTGAGCGTGTGCGCCAGATCCGGGTACGCGCGTTGCGGCAATTCGATGACGTGACCTCGCCAGTGCTGAGGCCTGTTGCACCCTGGCTCCGATACCTGGCTGGCGAGTGCTGTCGGATCAAGACCCTGCACGAGTGCTGGGCTTCCTTCGTCGATCTGGCGCCAGAGGAAGCCAGGCCGGTGGTGATCGCCGCCCTCTCACGAGCCGCGGGCTACACCCTGGGGGCGGACGGGTGGGCCGTGACCAGTGCCGCCTCAACCGCGCTGCGCGGCGCGCGCGAACGGCTGCGGTCCGCGTCACGAGCCACCGGCGTCGTCCCCGCAGCATCGATCGCGGAGATCCTCGGCGGTCACCTGAAGCTGCCCGCCGAGCGCGATGCCTATCTCGAGAGCGAGCTCGGGCTCGTGCGGTTCGAAGGTGCATGGATTCCCGGCGGCTCGGTTCGGGCGCGAGTGGTCGCCTCCCTCTCGATCATTGGGGCGCCGGCGACCAAGGCGGAGATCGCCGAGATGGCCGGGGCTACGCCGGCGCGGGTCAGCAGCTACCTCTCCAGCGTCCCAGGGGTGTGTCGGGCCGACAAAGAGCGCTGGGCGTTCGAGGAGTGGGTAGACGACCCCTATGACGGCATCGTGGGCGAAATCCTGCAGCGGCTCGAGGAGGACGGCGGGGTCACGACCGTGGAACGGCTACTGACCGAGCTCCCGGCGACCTTCGGCGTTAGCGAGCTATCCGTTCGCTCATACTTGGCTACGCCACGATTCGTCGTTCGCAGCGGCATGGTCCGACTGGCTACGGATGCAGAGGTCGCGAGCACCTACTACGGAAGTGTTGAGGATGTCCCAAGTGCAGTTCGGCTTGAAGGAGGGGAGTGGGCGGTCAAGATCCACGTAGAGGACCGGTTCTTCAGCGGGTATTCCGCTGGCTTCCCCCTGCCCGTCGCTCAAGCTGTCGGGATCCGACCCGGCGAGTCCCTGGTCGTGCCCGTCGCCGGGACTCCTCACTCCGTCAGCCTGATCTGGCGCATCGACAACACGAGCCGCATCGCCGACCTGGGGCGTCTCGCCCCCGTACTGGAGCACCTCGGCATCGAGGCTGGCGAGGACCTGGTAGTCGCCCCCGGGCGGACGGAAGTCCGGATCTACCGCGACGGCGATGCGCCTGTTGCCCGGGGGAACCGCCAGACCACTCCCGACGTCGTGGTGGACTCGATCCTCGACGATCTGTTCAGCAGGTGACTCTGTGATGACGCGGCTGAAAGAGACAGCGTGGCGTGTGGGGTACAGCAGCGATGAGGATGACCTGATCGCTGACTTCTATCTGCCAGCGATGGAAGCCGCGACGTCCTACGACCGTGGTGTCGGGTACTTCAGTAGCCAAGCCCTCGCCCTCATTGCGAATGGGGTGCAGCACCTCTACTCGCGCAACGGGAAGATGCGGCTCATCGCTTCGCCAGCGATGTCAGTGGAGGACCGCGAAGCGATCCGCCTAGGGCACAGGCAGCGCGACGCTCTCATCGAGCAGAGGTTGTTGGACTACCTCGATCCGAGTCGGCTCTCCGAGGATGGCGAGTACAGGCTCGGCCTCCTGTCCGGGATGATCGCGGACGGCTTGCTGGAGGTCCGGGTTGCGGTCCGGTCGCAGCCAGGCGGTGGCCTTGGCCTGTACCACGAGAAGATCGGGGTGTTCATCGACGAGGCGGGCGACTACATCACCTTCATCGGGTCTCCGAATGAGTCCTGGAACGGCTGGGTGGGCAACGCCGAGTCGTTCGCGCTCCACACATCGTGGGGGCCCACGGCCGCGCATGCCGCCCATGAGCGCTCGCTCTTCGAGCGAACCTGGGAGGGACGCCGTCCCCTGGTGCCGGTGTTCGACATTCCCGAGGCCGTGCAGCGGGCACTGTTTGAGCGTTTTCCGCCTCGGACTCCAGATGCCGCCCTCCCACCCCTCGGGGGAGGGCGCCGCTCCGAACTCGACTTCCCGCCGTGGTTGGACGGCGGCGACAAGCTCCACCAGTACCAAAAGGACGCGGTCAACTCCTGGCTCGAGGCCAGCGGACGCGGCGTCTTCGCCATGGCCACGGGGACGGGGAAGACCATCACCGCATTGGTCGCCACGCTGCAGCTGAGCCGGGCGCTGCGCGGGTCCTCCCTCCTGGTGGTGGTCGCAGTCCCATCGAAGGATCTGGTTACCCAGTGGGTGCGAAATGCTGAGGAGTTCGGCTTCGTGCCGGTCGGTTGCCACAGCGGGCGAAGCTCGCGCTGGCCAGCCGACTTCGGCGCGCTCGTTCAGCGCCTGCGGTTCGGCAAGCCGTGCGTGGAGATGGTGATCACCACGGCCGACACGCTGACCACCGGTCGGTTCACGGACATCCTCGATCGCTACGACGGACGGTTGCTGTTCATCGGCGATGAAATGCACTCGATGGGCACGAAGCGTCGGCTCGCGGCCCTGCCCGATGCTGAGCATCGGCTGGGGCTGAGCGCCACCCCCCGGAGGCATGGTGACGAGGAGGGAACCCAGGAACTCCTCGACTACTTCGGGGCCGTCTGTCAGAGCATCGGCATCAAGGAGGCGATCGAGCTCGGTGCCTTGGTGCCGTACTCCTACGAGCCCATTCTGGTGCCTCTCGCCGAGGATGAGATGGTGAAGTACCGGGAGCTCTCGGCTCGAATTGCAGCAGCGATGGGCTCGGGCGGCGGCGGGCTCGACGAGCTAAGCGACCAGGTCAAGTTCCTGCTCTTGGAACGCAGCCGTCTACTCGGTCATGCGGTCGCGAAGCTCCCCGCCCTCGCGCGCCTGATGCGCCCGCTTTCATCGTCCGGTCACAACTTGGTCTACGTCGCGGAGGGCTCACATCCGTTGCATGAAACTCGCCAGCTCGACGGGGCCCTTGCCTTGCTTGGCGGCGAGCTGGGGATGGCGGTCAACGTCTACACGGGAGAGACTCCAACCGCGGACCGGGAGGACTACCAACGAATGCTGCGCAAAGGCACCTTGCAGGCGTTGATCGCCATGCGCTGCCTCGACGAGGGCATCGACATCCCCGAGGTTCGGCGTGGCGTGATCCTCGCGTCGACCCAGAATCCGCGGCAGTTCGTCCAGCGGCGCGGCCGAATCCTCCGGCGGGATGATGCGGGCGGCAAGCTGAGCGCGGAGCTCTACGACATGCTTGTTGTTCCAGAGAGGCCCCCGCCCAAGACCGACCCGACCTTCAAGACAGAGCGTCGGCTGGTCGGGCGGGAGCTGAGCAGGGCCCTGGAGCTTGCCTCAGCTTCGACAAACGGTCGGGATGTCCCGCCGTCGGCACTTGTTGAAGCCATGGAACGATACGAGCTACTGGCGCTTGTCGCCGACTACCACGAGCCAGCCGAGTGGGACTCCGGAGGATTAAATGTCTACGAGTGAGGGTGCAGAGGCGACCGCGCTGGACGCGGCGGCGATCAAGAAGCTGGTCCAGGACATGTCCCAGCAAGAGCTCGCCATCTTCCGGGACGTGATCGTCGATATCAGGAAGTTGGGCGCGGGGATCAGCCAGTCCGCCATTGACGGCCTGGCAAAGAAGTACGCGGACAAGGCGCGAAGGCTTGCTGGGGACGGAGGCGAACAGTGAGGTTCAAGCGTCTAGCGCTCAAGAACTGGCGAAGCTTCCTCGGCAGCTACGAGGTCGATTTCGCCGACACCGGGGACCGCAACGTCACCATCTTCGTTGGCCAGAACGGGGCCGGGAAGACGGCACTGCTCAACGCCTTCACCTGGTCGCTCTTCGGAGAGACAACCGCCGGTTTTCGACAGCCCGACGATCTGTTCAACCACGCCGCCCTCGAGGCGATCCCCGTGGGTGAGTCGGCCCGGATGGAGGTGAGCCTGGAGTTCGAGCACGACGGCCATCACTACGTTGTGCGCCGCCACCAGCAGGCCTTCAGAGACAACGCGGCAGAGACACCCGCAGTCGAGCCCCCAATCCTCGCTGCCACTCGGCGTCGGGTCGCTACGGAGAAGATCACTCAGCACGAGATCAACGCGGTCCTGCCGCCTGGGCTGCATCCCTTCTTCTTCTTTCCGGCGGAGAACATCGGCAAGGACTTCGACCAGAACGATGCCGCAGCCATCCGAGCCAGCATGTCCAACGCGATCGATGTCCTCCTTGGAATCGAGCGCTACGACAAGGCCCTGGCGGTGATCTCGACTGCCCTCGGCAAGCACCTGAAGACCCCACGGGGGGCGCGAGACAGCTCCTTGGATGGCGCCGAGCAGCAGATGAAGTCCGCGCGGCACGAGTGGGAGAAGAAGAGCGAGCGGAAGCGAGAGCTCCCTAGCCTCATCACCCGGCAGGAGACTCTCGCTGAGAAACTCAAGGCCCAACTCGACGCCAGCGAAGAGCACCGCAAGGCGATGGATGAGTACAAGAGGGTCAAGGGCGACAAAGCCGCAGCGGAGGAGCGGGTTGCGACATCGAAGGAGGACTTGCGAGGGCTTGCCAATCAGCATTGTGCGCTGGTCTTCGGCCATGAACTCTTCGCCAAGGCCGAGGAGGTCTTGAACGAGGCACATCGCAAGGGGGAGATCCCGCCGAAGGTCTCCGCGGGGCTGCTCAGTGAACTGCTGGAGGAGCGCCAACAGTGCATCTGCGGGCGTGAGCTCGGCGAGCATGAACGCAGCGAGCTGGAGGCGCTGCGGTCCCGCACCGTTGAGGACTTCGTCGCGGAGATCGCCTCGAATCTGCGGGGGCGGGTTCCGCGCTTCGCCTGGAAGGACGAAGGCCGCCGGGACGAGCTGGCGGCGAAGCTGATCCTCGACGAGGTGAGGAAGGGTGCGGAGGCGGAAGCCCAGTTCAGAAAGCTCCGAAACCGGGAGATGGAACTCCTGAACCGCCAGCCCGAACTGGTCAGCCACGCCGACCGGGATGAGACGATGACCGCCTGGCAGCTGGCCGCGCAAGGCGTGATGAAGCTCAGCACCGAGCTCCAGAACGTCAGCAACGACCTGCCCAGGCTCAAGCGCCTGAAAGATGAAGCCGAGCGCGCCTATCAGAAGCAGCTGACGAAGAACACGGCTGCGAAGACAATCGGTCGGGCCCGCGAACTCCTGGCCAACGTCGAGTCCACGTTGTCCATCATTCAGAGCGCGATCCGGGCCGCTGCCCGGCAGGACATCGAGCGCGCGATGAACGGGTTCTACTCGCCGCTGCTGCTCAAGGACTACCGGATCAGTCTGACCGAGGAGTTTCGCTACGCCATCACCGATCAGGGAACCGGACGCGACGTCGGCGCGTCATCCTCCGAGGTGGCGCTCGCGACGTTCGCGTTTGTGGGTGCGTTGGCGAGCCTCATGCCTGAATACGCGAACCTCGACCAGCTACTCCCTCGGGGCGACGACAAGTCCGTGGGCGGTATCAAAGCCGATCCGTCACGCGCCTACCCCGTGGTGCTCGACGCACCGTATAGCCCCTTCGGATCGGACTACTCGGCGCGGTTCTCAGAGAAGCTGCCCAGCCTCCTGCCGCAGAGCGTGGTCATCGTGCGGGAGGATCAGCTTCAGTACGTGGAGCCGATGCTCGGCACCGGGCGAGTCGGGTCGGCCTACGTGCTCCGCCTCCACTCGGGCAAGGAGGACGCGCGGCGCATCAAGTGGCTCGATCACGAGGTGGACTACGTGGTGAATACCGATGACGAGGAGGCTGCGCACTCGCAGCTCGCGTCACTTCCGCTGGAGTAGGGCATGGCGACCAAGGACCGGATCTACATCGACAAGGAGCTCAAGCCGATCGCCGATCGGCTCGTGAAGCGCTCTATCCCTGGCTCCGAGTCGGTCCAGGGAGTGTTCCGCGACACGCGCGAGTTGGCGGTGTTCGCGGCGGGACTGGGCTACCGGAAGGGCCGTATCCGAGCCGTCGAGGTGCAGGGTCGAGAGATCAAGCTGTCCGCTGTCGAGCGGATTGAACTCGGGGGCGCGGACGTTGTCAGTGCGCTCGCTGTTGCTGTGCGGGGAAACGTCCGGATCTTGACTCCCGACCGGGCGCAGGAGAGAGCAGAGATCTTCGAGGGGTACGTCAACGGTGGGCTCGAGTACATCGCCGGGATTGCAGGCGAGGAGGAGGCCGACCTGGACATCGTGGCGCATGTCGTGAAGTCAGAACATGCACCAGAGGAGGCGCAGGACGAGGTGCTGGACCTGCTCAGCCAACGGCTGTGAGTGGGTCGCACCAGCACCTTCGGGTTGCGGAGTTCATCGACCTTCAGGGCCACTGCCACTGGCTGGGCCAGGCATTGCTGGGAGTTGACGGAGGGGAAGGCGACTTTGTCCAGGCGTCTGACTGGTTGGACGTTGCGGCCGGGCTAGTCAGCGTCGAGTGTGTCATCGGCAGATTCGACGAAGGGTGCGGATCCCTCGGTGCGACGGGCTGTTCGGGTCACGTAGCGGCAGCGGCGTGAGGTGAGGAGAGGTGCGAGGGGCCTCTGCGGGCTATGTATGGGGTTCTGAAGCTCATACGTCCGCCCGGAG
>Ga0209992_10002103_pt1 | contig 19028 bp, 13 predicted proteins | sample 2SBtaG_2_FD_182564 | JGI IMG/M metagenome (GOLD analysis project Ga0209992, IMG submission 182564) | Deep subsurface microbial communities from Kolumbo volcano to uncover new lineages of life (NeLLi) - 2SBTROV12_ACTIVE470 metaG (SPAdes)... | ecosystem: Environmental > Aquatic > Marine >... | reverse complement strand
CAAGGCCAATTATTTTGGTTATGAGGCGGCGATCTGGGCGGAACTTGGCCAGCCGATGTCCTGGCTGGGCTATTTCGTGCTGGGTGACGTGCAGTACCACATGCATTTTTTGCCAACCCTGTTTGGTTTGGTGCTGTTTGCCCCGCTTTACAACGCCGCCATCAACCGCCCCGCCCTTGGTCTGGTGATCCTTGTGTGCCTGTTTGTTAAACATGAGGTGGATGTTTTTCTGTGGGCGGAATTGTCCGGATTGCCAGGGTTTGACTATCTGGTGCGCGGCGTGAAGATCGTGACCTATCTTGGCTATGGCTTCGTTGCGGCCAGTTGTTACGGGCTGTACCGGCAGCACCTGCAAAACGGCGAACGCAAGCAAATCGCGGCGGTTTTGCTGTGTCTTGGCGGGCTGCTTTATTTACTTAAACTTGTCTATTCCTACAAAGTCATCACCTCTGGCAACTGGCAGCATAATTTTACTCCGGCCTATTGGGCCGATTTTGCCATGCCGGCAATTCTTTTTATGGCGGTCATGTTTTGGGGTCGCTGCATTTTTCCGTCCGTAATTTCAAAAATCGCGCCGTTCAGTTTTGGGCTGTACTTGTGCCACCCGATGTTTTTGGACCTGATCGAGATTGTCGCGTACCGGTATAATTTTGGACCGTCCGAACTGGTTTTGGCAAAATTCCTGGGCGGGCTGGTTTTGACCAGCGGGCTGGTTTTCGCACTTTCAAAAATACCGCTGCTGGCCTGGACCATTGGCTTGGGAAAAATTCCAGTGCTGGAACGCGGGAGGCCACTGGCAACCGCCGCAAAGTAACCGCCGTTTCACCCACACTTCAAACCAATACGGAGACCGTAATGCTGTTCAAAAAATCCACCCTTGGCGAAATCGTGATCATCACGGTCAACACCGGTCATTTTTCAGCTGCTGATGCCTTGCTGTTAAAAACCGAAGTGGCGATGATCTCCGCCTTGGCGGAACTGCATATTCTGATCGACCTGACACCGGTAAAGCGCATCGATTTTGCCAGCCTTGGCACCCTTGTTACAGTGCTGAAATCCATCGGTCGCAGAGGCAGTTTTTCGCTGTGTGGTCTGGGTAAAAAGGTGATGGAACGGCTGCACCGCACCCATCTGGAACATGTTTTCACCGTATTTCCCACCCGCCACGCAGCGCTGCAACCGGACGCGCTTGGCCCCTATGCGCTGTCAGATGTCAAAGCTTTAATCTTGTGCGCCGGAAAAGGCACACGGGCGCGGCCGCTTAGCTTTGACAGCCCAAAACCGATGCTTGACGTTATGGGCAAACCCATCCTGCATCACTGCATTGATTTTCTAAAGTCATGGGGCATTCGCAATGTGGCCCTGAACACCAGTTATCAGCCGGAATCCATCGAGGGTTACTTTGGCTGCGGCCGGTCACTGGGTATAAAGACGGTCTACAGCCGCGAAGGCTGCATGGATGGCGACAGATTTAGCGGTCGCGCCGTCGGCTCTGCCGCCAGCATTCAGCTGATCCAGCAGCGGTTTCAGTATTTTGACGATGATTTTGTGGTGATGTGTGGGGACGCGCTGGTTGATCTGGACCTGAACCAGATGATGCGCGTTCATCGGCGCAGTGGTGCCATCGCAACGATTGCCGCGATGACCGTGCCCAAAAGCGACGTGCATAAATACGGCGTCATAAAATCCGAAGCCACCGGCAAAATCTCTTCGTTTCAGGAAAAACCGGCACCGGAAAAGGCGCTGTCATGTCAGGTCAATACCGGCATCTATATTTTTAGCCCACGGGTTTTGGACTTTATTCCCGGCTCCGGTGATTTTGATATTGGCGCTGATCTGCTGCCGCGCCTGATTGAACAAAATCAGCACGTCCAGATTTACAAAAGCCATTTCAACTGGACCGACGTGGGATGTATCAAGGATTATTACCACGCAAACGCCAAAGCGGTAAGCGGCAACATCAATACGATTTCCACGTCTGCCCGCATGCTGCGGCCCAATCTCTGGGCAGAGGAAAGCGCGACGGTCTCGCCAAAGGCGCTTATTCACGGGCCCACCTATGTTGGCCGCAACGCGGTGGTAGAGGCCGACGCCAGTCTAAGCGGCGTCAGCATCATCGGCGCGGGCAGCCTGATCAGCGCAAAAAGCTACTGTCGCGATTCGATTGTTCTGCCGGGTACGGTCCTCTTGGCAGGCGCAATCGTCAGCGGAATGTGTGCCGGGCCAAACTGGTGCGTGCGCCACAGCTTTGCGGTTGGCGAAGTCACAGAGTTTGAGGATCTGGATCGCGTGATTGCCAGCGGCGAACCAACAGACCGCCAAGCGCCGCTGGAAGTACTGCGCGCATGACCAAGCGTGAAGGCGACCACACATATCATGCCACAGACTTAATCGTAATTTAGGTTTCTTCGGCAAAATATAACGCAATCCCGGCCTTTGATTTTGGTCCAACCCCAAACACGGACACGACCGATGAAAAACAGAATTCTGCTGGCAACCACCCTGCTGGCCATGTCCTGTACGGCGGTTGAACCTCCGGTGGCCATGCGAATCGCCCAGCCGAACACGCCACCAATGCGCAATTTCACCTCTTTTGACGCCGCGTTGCGCTGCATGGATGACCTGTTGCTTGCCCACAAGCGCCCCCGTGTGTTGGTTTCGTCAACCGGATTTCCGGACCGCACCAAATCGGTGAATGTGTCAGGTGATGACATGTTGATCGGTGCGATCAACACATTAAACCGCCGCTCGGGTGCCTTTGCATTTCTGGATCAGGCCCGCGAAGTGGCCAGCGGCCAAATCAAATACATAACCGAAAGCTCGCGGCTGAAACCAAAAATCTATGTGCGCGGCGCCATCAGCCAGTTTGACAATGCAACGGTCAACGCCAGTGACAGTGCCGGACTTGGCGACAGCTCTACGCCGATCGGCAGCGCCGTGCGGACCTTTAACATTTCGCGCAGCCGCATCCTGTCAATCGTCACCGTTGACATGCATCTGGTGTCAAACCCCGGGCGGGTCATTCTGCCCGGCATGTCGGTCAGCAACTCTATGGTGGTCATGAAAAACACCTTTGGCGGGTCGGCCACCGGATTGATCTCGCTGGCCCCTTTGAACGTTGGGGTCTCAATAGCCAAAGTGGAAAGCAGTGGGCAGGCCGTTCGAAACCTGATCGAACTTGGCACGATCGAACTCTTGGGCAAATACGCCCGGGTGCCCTACTGGACTTGCCTTGGAAGTGCGGCCAAAGCCGAAAAAACCAGACCCGTGCCGCAAAAATCATTTGAGATTTCAAACGACCGTGCGCGAACCGCGCTTATGCAAAACCAACTGGCGCAGCTTGGCCTGCTGCAACGGTACACTTCGGGCAAGTTGGACGCCGCAACCTCTGCGGCCATCATCCGGTTTCAAACCAAACACAACCTGATCCCGTCCGGGCAGATAAACGCAGCACTTGCGGAACAATTACGCCGGGCGGTTGGCATCACCGGTGCACCTGCACCAGTGTCCCGGCCCGGTGCTACCGGCACGCTGCGCATTGCCGGCCCTGCCCGGGACACGCTGGTTGCCGGTCAGTCCATCCGCATCTCGCTCACCGCGGACCAAAACGTTTATGTCAGCTGCTATCACCGCTCCGGTGACGGACCAATCGTGCGGGTTTTTCCAACCGGTAACCGCCCAAGCGCCATGTTAAGACAGGGCGAAATTCTGACAATTCCGCAGGCCGGGGCACCATTTATGATTGTTCTTGAACCTGACACGGCAGAACAGATTTTATGCCTGTCCCAACAGAACGATCAATCCGCTTCTTATCCCGCAGCTTTGCAGGCCAAAGGCCTAACCCCTCTGGCGGCGGCTTCGCTTAACGCGGTCCTGTCTGCGCATAACGGCGCCGGTGGCGGCACTGTGAATCATAAATTTGTGCGGTACGCTCCCGCCAACTGAACCTGCTTTTCCCGCCTGTTTTGATCATCTCCACGAAGCGGCGAAAATTTTGGCCAGATCAATAATTTTCACCGACGGTTAACCTAACCCCGCCAAAGTCACCCCACAACAGACTGCCCACAACCGGATCGAAACTGGCGTGCAAAACGAGTTTTATTTCACCCAATTTGAAAACCGCACCCCCCCCAAACCCACGCAGTACAACCCGGCCCTTGAATTTTTCTGGCAGGTTTTTGCCACCGCAGCACTGGCCGTGGGACTGTGGTATCTGCACTGGCGGTGGACCGCGTCTTTGAACCCTGACGCATTGATCTTTTCAACGCTGGTGGCCAGCGCGGAAACACTGGCATTCATCGGGCTTGCGCTGTTTTTCAACAACCTGTGGAAGATCGCTGACACTCCGCAAACGCCGCCGCCCACCACCCGCGCGGAGTGCCTGCCCGCAGGCGGCAAAGGTTTCATCAACGTTGATATTTTCATCACCACCCACGACGAAAACCCCGAGATCGTGCGCCTGTCGATCCGGGATGCCATGAATATTACCATACCGAAAATTGTAAACGTCCAGTGGCATCTGCTTGACGACGGCAACCGCCTGACCATGCGAAAAATCGCGCTTGAAGAGGAAATCAACTATGTGACCCGTGCGAATAATCTTGGGTTCAAGGCCGGAAATCTGAAAAACGCGCTGGAGATGTCGTCGGGTGATTTTGTCGTCATATGTGATGCAGACACGCGGCTGTTTCCGGGTTTTTTGCTGAAAACGCTGGGCTATTTTTGCGACGCGGAGGTGGCATGGGTGCAAACGCCCCACTGGTTTTTTGACATTCCAAAAGGCCGGTCTTTGGGGCATGCGCTGGCCGCGGTACTGGGCCGGCCGGGACTGTCCTTTGGCCGGTGGATCGAATCCTGGCTTGGCCCTGTGCGTTTTGGCGCGGATCCGTTTTCTTCTGATCCCGGTTTGTTTTTTGACGTGATTCAACGCCGCCGCAACCCCGCCGGGGCCTCTTTTTGCTGCGGGGCCGGTTCCATTCATCGCAGAGAGGCAATTTACGAGGTGGCACTGGCCAAATACTCCGATGACGTCGAAGGTCTGCGACTGGACTTTCAAAGTCCAAACAACGCCGGGCATTCCAACGCCAAAATACGCGAATACCTGAAACCCGAAAACGCCGGCAAATCTGAACTGACACCGTACCGGTTTCACGTCTCAGAGGATTTTTACACCTCCATTTTTTTGCACGCGTACAAGGGGCGGCGCTGGAAATCGGTGTATCATCCTGAAGTGCTGTGTAAAATGCTGTCGCCCTGGTCGTTGCAAAGCTGGGCCGTGCAGAATTTTAAATACGCCGGCGGGACGCTGGACATCCTGATAAACGACAACCCGCTGATCAGGCGCGGACTTGGATTGCGGCAACGGCTGTTATACGGCGCGACGTTCTGGTCTTATCTTTCGCCAGTCTGGATCATGGTGTTGCTGCTGGCGCCTATCATCACAATGGCCACGGGGCTGGCGCCGGTGCAAAGTTATTCATCAGATTTTTACCTGCATCTGGTGCCGTTTTTGCTGTTGCATGAGGTGGCAACGGTGCTTGGCACCTGGGGCCACCGGCCCATGCGCGGCAAAATGCTGAACGTGACCAGCTTTGCGATTATTCTGCACGCCCTGTCTGCGGTTTTGCGCAAACGCCAGATCAAGTTTCCCTCAACGCCCAAGGAAATGACCGGCGGGCGGCACCTGCACATCGTGCGGTTTCACATGGCGCTGATCGGGGCCACGGTGCTGGCTTTCGCGCTGGCCTTAAACCGCAACATCAGGGCTCCTGATCCGGAGGCATTGGCCGCGCTGATCGTCAACGGCTTTTGGGGCCTGAACAACATACTGGCCCTGTGGTTGCTGGTGGCGGCGGCATATTGGCGACCACCCCTGCCGAGACCCAAAATCAAAACAAGTCAGGAATTGCCCCATGAAAATTGCTAAGCCATTGCAAAATATCAGGGGCAATATCGCCTTTGGTGCCGGTTTGATCGTGGCGGCGTCACTTGCCTACACGGTGGAAAACCGCGGCAGTCTATTCACTCCGGGTTTTCAAAACTCAACAACGATCAAAATCAGTCCGCTGCAATATCAAACTGCCGCCCGCGCCGCGCTTAGCGACGCGGACTATCAGGCCGGTGTTATCGCCTGGCAGTATTTTCAGAATAACACACAGCCCCAAACCGGACTGGTCAATGCGGTTGACGGGTTTCCCTCAACCACCATGTGGGATCAGGCGTCCTATTTGCTGGGGCTGATCGCTGCCCACCGGCTGGGCATTGTGGACAGGGCTGAGTTTGACCGCCGAATGACCCGCGTTCTGGATGCTCTGATGCGTCTGCCGCTGTTTCAGAACCACCTGCCAAACAAGGTTTACGACACCATATCGCTGGCCAAAACCAACTATGCGAACGAGGCGTCAGAAGCGGGCATCGGTTGGTCCGCGCTGGACATCGCGCGCATGATCGTGCCGCTTGAAATACTGGTGCGGGGGTTTCCGGCCCACAGTGTCGCTGCGCGCGATATTCTAGATGCGTGGCGGCTGGATTTATTGACCGCCGACAGCGCGCTGCAGGGTGCGCGTATTGACCCGGACACCGGTGAAGTGGAATTTATTCAGGAGGGGCGGCTGGGCTATGAGGAATACGGCGCCCGGGCGGCTGCTATTTTGGCCTTGGACACGCTGAAAGCGGCAAGGCATGACCTGAACATTCGCTTTGGGTCGGTTTATGACGTCGACATTGCCTCTGACCTGCGTGACAAGCGCAATTTTGGTGCCAGCAACTATGTGCTAAGCGAGCCTTATATCCTTATGGCACTGGAGATGGGGTTTGACCGGGACGGTGCGGAACTGGCCTATCGTGCGTTAAAAGCTCAGGAAAAACGCTATCTGGACACCGGCATTCCCACGGCGGTTTCAGAGGATCACATCGATCAGGCGCCACATTTTCTGTACAACAGCATTTTTGTGAACGGGCAGTTCTGGACGGCGGTCTCTGAGGAGGGTGACAGTTTTAACGAGCTGAAAAGCCTCAGCACAAAGGCGGCATTTGGCTGGGACATGATTTACGGCACCGAATACACCGGGCTGCTGAAGGCCGAGGCCCAAAAAACGCGCTCAGACGGTAACGGCTGGTTTGCCGGGATCTATGAACGCGACCGGCGGGTGAACCGGGCCAGCACTGCAAACACCAACGGGATCATTCTTGAAGCGCTGCATTTTCGGGTGTTTGGGCCGTTGCTGAACGCGCGTTGATCAGCCCTCACGTTATGCCGTCTAAAGCCGCGTCCTTGTTATCTGATGGAGCGGCGCGGCTCTAGGGTTTTGCTTTAATCTGAGGCGCAGCGCTGATTCAAAACACGCACCGGCTTACGGATGATCGGATAAATCAAGCACGGCTGCCTGATGGCGGTATAACCCGGTCGGCCTTAATCGGATTGCACAATCAACCGGGGGCGTGGATCACTCGCTTTGTCCGACTTCCGTCTGAAAATACTCAGAAAGCGATTTATACCCGTCATCACCGGCGGCGGTTGGCGTCACCGCGTTGCTCTCAACCGGCATCAATTGTGTTTCTTCGCTCACTGGCAGGGGCATGGTTGCGTCAAGCTCTGCCAGTATCTGCTCCACAATGCTACGCTCCAGCACAACCCGCGAATCTGGCAGGGTGTTCTGCGGGCTCAGCTGCAATAACTCAGTGACGGCGGGCCCTGCCCCTGTTGCCGATTGAACCGCCAGCCGGTTTATCGCGGCCAAAACCTGTTCCTCCAGCGAAAGTTCAGCAACTGCCGGCCGGTTTTTAACCGGCGAATCAACGATGGGCAGCGCCTGTAAAGGCTGCGACGTGGATGTCGCCGTCGCGGCTGTTGGCAAAACCGGCATGGTTGTGGCCGCCATATCGCCCGGCAGGGTGGTCAGCGGTGTCAGTTGTCCGGCCGAAGAATGGGTGGCCGCGGTCATTGATGCGATCTGATCCGTCTGATTTTGCTCAATCCGCAGCAGCGCGATTTCAATTTCAGATAACCGCTCCATCAACCTGTACAAGATGTCCTCGTTTAATGCGGGCGCAACCGGGTCAGTGGCCAGCGCTGCCGCCGGCACGGTTGTCATGGCGGCGGGCTGTGGTGTCTGACCAAGGCCCAACTGGGCGTTCAGTCGCTGAATTTCAGCCTGCAATGCCAAAATATTGGCAGGTTCCGCCACGGCGGTCAGGCTTTCTTCGGCCGCCAATATACGGTTCAGCGGGCGGGTTGGGTCATAGGGCTGCGCGGCCTGCTGACGCCCGGCAAGTGTAACGCCTGCGTTTGGCCAAGGCACAACGCTTTGGGTCGCATTGTTTGGACGTGTCCATGTTTCCGGCTGGGTGATGCCCTGATTATCGGCAACCGCACTGTTGGGGATTGGCCAGTTGCGCGGCAGCACGGCGTAGTCCTGACCGGCGGCAACCCAGCGGATATATGCGGCGACCGCAGAAAAGCCGATCAGTGAAATACTGTTCACCGGCTGGGCGTTTCGTTTGATCACCAGTTCACCGCCCGCCATCAGCAGGCTTTCCATGCGGATGTCCAATGGCTCCAGAATTCGGGCGGGTAACGGCAGCTCGTTGGTGCCGTCAGACAGGAAAAACTGATCGCCCGCGCCCAGGTTTTCAAGCTGAATCTGCAACTGACCGCGTTGGGTCAGGGACAGGTGAAAGACCCCCTTTTGACCCTTGCACACATAGCTGCGTGGGATACAGACCACCTCGAACTGGTCCTGATCAAGGCGTGGCGTGGGGGCAAAACGTGCGTATCCGTCAGGATCAAACCGGTAATAGACGCCTTCAACCAGACCTTCCTGAAAGGTTTGCCAGCCAAAAGAGCCGCGCAGCGATTGCTGTGCTTCTTGCGCACCGATGGCAAATGGAATGGCGGTGTCGATAATGGCGTTGCGCGAGTCAAACAGCTCTGGCGAACGGGCCTCTGTCTGGGCGAATGCCGCCATCGGAACAGCGGCCAGCACGCCGACCACCACGTATTTGCATAAACTTTTCATCAGAAATCTGCCTCCGTTTGGGCTTGGTGTCGCAGGGCCGGCAACCAGTCAGATTGCTGCGGCGGATCGGGAAGGTTTTTCTCGAGCCGCACATCGCGGTCGCGAAATGCGGTGTACCAGACTTCGGTTTCGCCGGTAAAAGGGGTCAGGATGCGCCCCTGCACCTTATGCAGCAAGGCGGCCAGAATGATGCCGTTGTTGTTGGCGGTGAATATCTCGATCGTGCCCTGTCCACGTTCGTAAAGACCTTCGTAAAATCCGTTTTCCGGGTCATACAGTTCAATAACGGCGTCAAACAAAATATCGGTATATTCTGTATCCCACAGCGCCCACATGCCTATGGCAGCTTTGGCGGCGATGGCGGCGTGATCCGGTGAATAATCGCCGCGCGGCGTGACCGTGTTCCACGGATAGCCGTCGGAAAATATTGTATCGTAGGTAAAATACGGCGGGCCTTTAACATTGTGTTCGGACCGTGCCGTCATGAACCCCAACTGGCGAAATCGCGCCTCCTGGACTTCGTAAATGCGATCGGCAAATTCCGCCCGCCAGCCGTCTGAATGCACGTATTCGGGCGAACTGTCGTCATGCGGCAGGTCAAACCCAAATTCCAGCCCGTCCTGCAGATAGGATTCTGTCACCACGTAGTTTTGCGAATGGAATATGCGCGGATCACGCCCGTCGTAAGGCACCTGCACACCAAATATGCTGGCAGTCAAAAACGGTTCCGCCCGGTGCGCCAGGCGAACGTTAAACCCCCAAGCGGCAAAGGCCTTGGCGGCATATTCCTCATAGCCCAAGCGCCCTTCCTGATCGTATAATGTGGCTTTTGTTTCCTTATCCACCCGCGCCCCGTGCATCAGCCCGTCAGCATCAATCATGTTTGAAAAGTCCCAGCGCAGCAGAACCGAATCAATGGTGTTGCCAAGATAGGGATAGCGGTTTTTCAGAATGCGCATCCAGACCATGAAGCGCCCGATATCAAGCGCGGAATAGCCGACTTCGCCCTCTTTATTGGCATAATCGACCTGTGCTGCGGTTTTGGTGTGATACACCTTGTTGGGCAGTTCATTCCGAAACAATTTGATTTGTTTGAACGTTGTCAGCAGTTTGAAAATGCGGCGATCAAATTCCGGCTTTTCGATGATGCACAGCTCGTAAGCGGATACCAGTCCACTGATATAGGATGCCGTGTCCCACAATGTTGTGGACGGATAATTACCCACCGCGTTGGCCAGCCCGGTGGTTTCCTGGGTGAAATTTTCAAAATACCGCCAGGCGATCCGCGCCGCCGCCATTTCGCGGTCCGTCAGAAAGCCGCGCCGGTCCCTGTATTTTCGCACATACTCGTTGCGCTTTGTGTACCCTGTTTCAAGCACCTCAGGCCTGTCCAGCCGCTTAAAATAATCCGAAGGCATCTCGCACATGCGTGGCGGAACGGGGTTGATCGCCTCGTCACGCACAGAAGAGGTGGTCTGCACCGGAAGACTGCCGCGCATCAATTGTGGCAACTCATCACCGTCCGCACCGGCAAAAATCGGAATAATCTCTTCTTCACCTTGCAGAAAATAACTGCGCGCGGCACTTGTCAGACCAATCGCCAGTATGCCGACAGCAACGAACGCAACCCCCAGTATCGCGAACCCCGCCGAGGGTTTTGCGCCCCGGTCCGACATTGATTTCAATTTTCCAGACTTCATTGATTTCCCATACGACGTCGGTTGCAGATTGATAGCCGTGGGATAGTTAAATTAGGGCTAACCTGATCGGGGATATCCAAAGGCCAAGCTTTCAAAAGCATGCAATCACCCCATTGCCTTGAAACTGCAGCGCGGCCATTGGCGTGTAGCGCGTTAATATCCAAGCAATTTTAGGAAATTTCATCGCAAATATCGGGTCCATTCCGCAGGCAAACTGAAAGCGAAATGGGTTCTTTACCATTGCGCCCTAACAAAAAGATGCACCCCCCTGCGAACCGGTTCAAAAACGGGTTCCATTATTAACACGGAAGCGTTGCGGATCGTGACAAAAGGTATGAATAAAACCTCGGCCAGCCCTCCTGAAAATGTTGAAGCGCCACCCCAAACATCTGGATTGCCGGTGCGCGAATTTGCCTTTCGTGACCGCGTGTTGCCGCTGTGGGTTCAGATGCTTGTCGGAATTTTTTCCGTGTCCGCCGCGCTGTTTTGGCTTTCGATATTTGTGCTTGCGCTGTTTTTCATTGATCTTGCGGTCTTAAACGGTGACAAAAACCTGATTTTGACCTTTGCGGCCGTTGGGCTGATCCTGCTGGCCTGCGCCTTTGTTCTAGACGTCGCGCACGAGCGGGCGCTTTTGGGTCTGAACGCGCAGCGCAAAAGGCTGATGCTCAAATTCGGCGCCACCGTTGCGGTTCTTATGGGTCTGTTTTTAACCCTGGTGCACCCGGCCCTCAGCATTGGTTTTTTTCTGGGTGCGGCCATCAATCTGCTCTCACCGGCATTGCAGCGCTTTGTTCCAGCGTGGTTTGAAACTGCTGCGGTGGATCAACAGAATGCGGTTGCGATGTTTGCCGGTCGTGACAATCCGGGCGTGGAACTGCAACTTGACGCGCGAAACACACTGCCGGCGGTTATCCGAACATTGACGCAATTTTCGCAAGGCCTTGCGGTTTTGGTGACGATCGCGGTTGCCAGCTGGCTGTCGGTTCAGGGTGTGGTGACCATGGGCGGGGTGTTTGCTGCCACATTGATGAGCTTTTGGGGCGTGCAAACCATCGCCACGTTGTCAATCCACGTGATGGCGCAACCTCATTTGGCAAAGCTGGAACCGGTGGATTACACGCCAGAGCCGCCGCAGGTGCGCGAAGATATTTTTGACGACGAAATCGAAGTGGCAGAGGAAAAAGGACTGGTGGTCGAGGCGCTGTCAGCCAAGAACGCCACAAGCCGCGACATTGTTATAGGGCGCACCAGTTTCAAGGTGGGCGCTGGTCAGGTTTTAGGGATAACCGGTGAAAGTGGCGGTGGTAAAACGCTGTTGTTGCAGTCGCTTATGGGGCAAACGTCCGATAAAGACATGCTGTTAAAAGGTGCGGTGATTTTTGACGGAAACCCGCTGTGGCGGCAGGAATTTTCTGGTTTCGGGTTGCCTGCGGTGTTCGTGCCTGAAAAACCGGTGCTGCTGCCGGGCACACCGGTTGAAAATCTGCTGTGCTTTGATCGGCAAAAATCTGAAAATGATGCGCTGTTGGCCTTGCAAAAACTGGACGTGTTTGGCGTGCAGGCGGCCCGGATCCTTAAACGGGACAACGCCATGTTGCTGTCCGCAACCGAGGCGCAGTTGCTGTCGCTGTCCCGGGCGTTTTACCTCAATCCCGGGCTTTATGTTCTGGATATGCCGGAGGCGAACCTGACACCGGCTTTGATCGGCACCCTGATCTCCCAGATCAATGTGGAAAAAAACGCCGGGCGCAGTTTTGTGATTGCCACGCGAAACCGAAACCTGCTGGAAATTTGTGACGACATCCTGCTGATGGAAGACGGCTATGTTGCGGACCGCGGACCCGGTGCAGAAGTTTTGACCCGACAGGCCTCTGGCTGGACGCGCCTGTGCGTGCCCCGCCAGGCAGACAGCGAAGACCGGTTGCACAGCTGGACCCGCGCCCAGTTCAACCGCAAAGGTGACGAGCGTAACCGCCGCAACGCCTGTCTGCTGATCAGCGAATTGCTGGCGCTCAGTTGCCAGGACGCACCAGCGCCTGACGCGCAGGTGATCTTTGATTTTCGCCATTTCAAAGGCTGCTGCCAGATTGCCATGCAAGATGAGACCGCGCCGTTGTCAAGTGCGGCGATACAGGCCGCGCAAAAGCGGGCCGCGGGCAATTCAGCTATGTCGCCAAAACATCCATTGGCAAATATCGTGAACCTGACCACCGAGCTTGTTCAGGACTTCAAAAATCTTGACGGCGAGAACAGCCGGAAAATCCGCATCAAAATGAAAACCTACGATCCCCGCACCCTGATGAGAGTGGCCGAGGACGCCAATGACGGATCATAAGGCAAACGCCAAAACACCTGTGCGCCGACCCAGGCCGGTCGGGCTGCGCTGGCGACCGGTGCTGGTTGCCGGGGTTGTCGTGTTATGTCTGAGTGCCGCGCAGGTTCTGGCCCTGCTGCGCACGCCCATCAGTACCGCGCATGAATTTCTTGGCGCCCTGAGCCGGAAAAACCAACTGGTGCCGGTGGCGGTGCCGGATGGCGCGCATATTCTGTCTGTGCTGGTCAAGGAAGGTTCGGCGGTTAACGTCGGACAAACCGTGGCCCTGATTGATCCCCTGCCTTTTGAAAGCGAACTTGAAACAATCACACGTTCGCAGTTTTCGCTGCGCTCTGCCATCAAATGTCTGGAGCGGATCAGCGACATCATTGATTTTGAACAGATTGTGCCGACTGCGACAGACCAGGAACCTGACAAAACGAATTCTGAACGCGAAAGCCAAACTCAACAGGCGATTGATCTGTGCAGGAACCGCCAAACACAGGTGGCGCTGGACCTTGCCAAAGCCAGCGCTGACGTTACCGCCCTGCTGGAGCGTGTGCGGCTGATCAAGCGCGCACTTGGCGTGGCCAGCAGTTTCGCCCTCCCCTCGGATGGCGCAACCGGAACCCGCAACACCGCGCAACTTCGCAAAACCCTGGAACTGTCTCTGGCGGTCAATCTGGCACAGCAAGAACTGGACAACGCCCGCCAGGATTACCGCGAATTGATCGTCACGCAGGAAAAAAACCGTCTGCAGCAATTGGCGGACATGCGCAGACAGCTGCATGAAAACGCCAACCGGCAGGCGGTGCTAGATCGCGCAATCGCCGACCTGCGCCTGTATGCGCCCATCACCGGCACTGTCACAGATCTGCGCAAAGCCGCTGCCGGTTCTGTTTTTTACAACGGTGACAGCCTGTTTGAGATCGTGCCCTCCGGCAGCCCCCACTATGAGACAGAGTTCATTTTGCCCGTGGAACTGGTGCCGCGCCTGCCACTTGGAACAAGGGTCCGACTGCGGGTCAAAGGTCTGACGCAGGTGCCGCCCCCGCTGTTGGGCGAAATCACCCGTTTCAGCTACGAAACAACGCCAGATGGCGGGCACCAAATCACTGGACACGTGCGCCTGACAGCTCAAAGCATCCTTGCGCTGGAAAACAAAACCTTCGGGTTGGCACGGCTGTCCAACAACGTCGCCATGAGCGTGGAGGTCAAGATCCTGAAAGACTCGCTTTGGCAGGACGCCACAACCGGTGTTCTGCAGCAGGGCCATTTAACCGGGCTTATCGTTTGGTTCAGACGTATGAATACCGATCTGCCGCCGGTTGTCGCCCTGTTTACGGACCGGGCGCTGGATCACAACGCCGGTGACCCGTGACCGGTTCATCGGAAAACCAAAAACCAACCAATCGCCCTTAAAATCCGGCCCTGATGGCTGACAGTCCTGGAAAAATGAAACGTGGAGAACCTGACAAATGCCAAATCCCAAATTGCTCATTTCGGCCACCGCATTGGCGACAATTATTGCTGTTTCATCCAGCGCTCAAACAGAAAACCGGTTCTGGCTGCTGTGGGAGCAGATTGACACAGCCGCCAAGGACTGCGCAAAGAACAGCCGCTGTCCGGTTCGACGCAATTACACTACCCGCCTGTTAAACACCCCGGCCAACACGGATATTCACAACACCATCGGCATGCTGGACCGGCTTGCGCTGTCGCGCGGTCAACCGGTTGAGCACCCGGAGGCCCCGCGCATCTGCCAAAACCGCGATCCCGAAGTTTTGCTTGGGTTTGATCCAGAGCGCTGGGAAATGTCGGAAAAACTGGAGGCGCTAAAAGACCTGCCCGGGGTCTATTTCTCGGTCACACGTCTGGCAGCACCAGACGGATATGCCGGCAATTTTGGCCAAAACCTGCAGGCAGAATTTGAGCGCCGGTTTCGCGCCGCCGGAATACGCATCCTGAGCGAAGCGGAAATGAACGCAACCCCGGGCAAGCCGCAGCTGAACATCTATTTTTCCCGCGCCAACCGGGTGACCGGATGCCGGTACAGCGTTTTTGCCTCGCTCAGCCAAACCATGCTGCTGACCCGCAACATCAACGTGAAACTGAAAGTCGGCACCTGGGGCCTGTCAGAAGGACCGTCCGCGGATTATCCAAACCAAACGGAATATGACGCCATTTTGCGCGTGGCGGATGCGTTTATCAGCAATTATGTGGAAGCCAATTCCACCAATTACGTGGCCCGGCGGTAATTCAGCACCCGACAGCCCGCGTGTTTCGCGGCAAAATTTGCGACCGTCAAAAGCAATCTGCCAAAAATTGCGGGAACCACATACCGCCCAAACCACCAGTTAAACGTTTATTTTCTAGGACATAGGCACGGGCTGTTATCCCATAACAAGCCCTCACTCTTCGCAACCTGCATCCGGTTATCGCATATCCGCCCGCTGATATTGCCTGACTTTGGTCACCCCGTCCAAAGTCATCTTACCGGCACACAGTCGCAGATTGACAGTGCTTTCACCCCGGGCAACACGCCTGACACATTAAAACCAAAACTTAAGGACCAAAATCATGAAAACCAACATCATCGCCGCCGCAACCGCCACCAGCATCGCCCTGACAAGCGTATCCGCAACCACGGCCCAGGCCACAGTTGAAGAAGATATTCTGACCGCATTGGCCGTAACCGCCGCCATCGCGCTGGTGGTCAACGCAATCAACAATCCGGCACCGGCACCGGCACCAGCACCGGCGCCCGTCACATTTTCAACCGGCCCAATCAAAATCCCGCAAACCTGGGCCTTTGATCTTGATCACGGCAATCTGGGAGGCGGTGCCAATTCGGACCTGTGGTTTCAGGCCGTAACCCCAGTGAAACTGTTCCTGAAACCGCGCAACGGCGCCAAAATGGCTGTTGGTGACCGGTCCAACCGTGGCTTTGCCGGATGTTCTGTTGCCAGCTATTCCGCCGCGCGCGTGCCCATCTGGACATTGCCGGTTGGATCATACGTTTGCGTTAAAACCAGTCAGGGCCGGATCAGCCAGTTTCGGGTCAACAAACTGACCGCCGGCAGCCCCAAGAAACTGAAAATCGGCTATACCACCTGGCAATAATATTACGGCATTTCCTCCGCAAAAAGCGTCCGCCAAAAATCGGCGGGCGTTTTTTGCGTTTTCAGCGCCAGCGCGTGGCGGTGCAGCTTTCCTCGTGCACCCGGCGCCAGCGCCGCGACTTGCCCGGAAAGAAATCAAGATTTGCCGCCTCTTCAATCACATTGACACTGGCACGCCAATTTTCAAAATATTCCTCGTCACTGGTGCCGCGCGTGCTGCTTTTGCCGTGATCTTCGTTGGAAAACAAAAAGCCGATCACCCGCCCGGACTTGGGCACAAAGATTATTTTGTACAATCCCGCAGGAACGGCCACGCCGTGTTTGCAAACGACGCCGGCATCCTTGTCGTTGGCATCGCAAATCGAGCGTTTTTTCAGTTTGTTGACACCAGCCAGCCGGATTTCGTTGCCACAGCCGTTTTGCGCCGCCGCGATAACGATCTCTGCACCATCAGGCGGCATATAGACTGGCCCGGTAATGACAATGATCGCCTCATCGTCAGGCAGTGCTTTGGCGAAATCCTGGGTGTGATCTTCCAAGGCCCGCCAGATGCCGCCGTTAAATCCTTTTTGCAATTGCGGCACGGCATTTGAAAAAATGAAAGTTTGATGCATCCATTCAGAGTTGCTTTTGAAATCTGCAGAGGCCGCCTGATGCCCCCTGGCCAATCCACTGTTGCGATAGTCCCTGTCAACCGCGCCGATCGTGCCGGCCGGCAAAACCATATCCGGCCCAAATCCAATCTTTGGTCGGGTATGGTCGCCCATTGTGATGGCCCTGGACAGTTTTTCGATGACCCAATCCGGGGTTTTGGTGACAGAGTTATACCGGGTTATAAAGTGGTCCCTGCAGATAATATTTATCAGTTTCTCCGGCTCAATTTCGTCACCGTCGTCGTTTCTGATGACTTCTCCCTCTACAAGGTCATTGGTTGACACCGGCAATTGCACAGGTTTCCAAATATCAGAACAGGTTTCCGGATCGTTCAGGCTTGGATTGGCCGATTGCTGCGCGGCTGTGATGTTGCCAGCAACCACAGCCAGACTGCCAAACAGCGCAAAAACCACTGATTTTATACCAATCGTCATTCAATTGCCCCTTTTGAACAAAACTCAACCGAAAATATCGGGCAACCAGGCAGGCCCGCCCAGCGTCGCCGGGTGATTATTCGCTGTCGTCTTTTTCTTTGCCAACGGTTTTTGACAGGACATAGGTGCCACCGGAAATTCCGATCAGGCCCAAAACATTACCGGGAATGTTAACGAATGCCCCGGCCTCGATTGACAGCATCAAAAACAATCCGGCCACAACAAAGGTGAACAGCAGCATCTGAAACCGTGACAGGCTGGCCTTTCCGACCTTCTGGTCCGGCTTCGCCGGTTCGGCAATTATGCCGGTCAAATCGATACCGCCGGTGATTATTTTCCATAAAACCGCACCGGCAAAGGCCATGATTATCGTGGTCACCATCAAATATCCGAAGACCGCGTTGTCATCCGGTGTGATTTCAAGCCAGTCAATGCCCTCAAACCCCAACCAGATCAGCCCGACCAACAGCGCGATGATCGCTGCAAACATCTGTAATCCGGCGACAAAATTTGGTTGCCCGCCACCCTTTGGATCATCCGCCATCTTTAACTCCCCGTTTTTTGTTGTCGTGAAATTTTTCCGGTCACATAGACCGCCTTGCCGCCCACCAGCAGCGCCAGCAATGCCTCAGGCATGTCCGGCATTGATTTTACATCCGTTACAGGATCTTCGATCAATCCGGTGTTCAAAACGATAAGGATATAGGCGCCGGCCACAAACAGCGTGGTCGCCAATGCAGTGACACGCTCTGGAACCAACGCAGAACCGCCTTCTTTTTGCAGCAAACCGGTCATGGACAGGTGTCCGGTTAAGAATTTATAGCTGACAAATCCCGCAAGGATCGCCAGCCACGCCACCATCGTCAGCCCAAAAACCAAAGATATGAATTCCGCGGTCAGCCCCATCGCATAAATTTCCGGCCAAAATAAAATACTAAAACACGTTAATCTTGCATCAAACGTATGAAAACAACTATGCCACGTCAATAAAATGTTTTAGCGATATGCAGTGCCAAATGCCGGATTTCAGGCGGTTGTAAACTGCATTCATGCAATTTCTGGTGCGGTCGAGAAGACTCGAACTTCCACGGGTTTTACCCCACAGCGACCTCAACGCTGCGCGTCTACCATTCCGCCACGACCGCACGTAACCGGGACTTTGTGGTCTATAATCAGACAAATGCCGAATGTGAAGGTTGAATTTTTCACCGGCCAGATTGCCTTGGCGACAGCCAGCGCCTATAGGCTGATGAGGGGATAAACGATTGTGAGCGGTTGCAGTGGACTGGATAACCTCGCCGGGATTGGTGCCCTACCGGACAGCGTTGGAAAAAATGGATGCGCGGGTTGCCGGGATCATCAACGGCACAGCGTCAGAGGCTGTGTGGCTGCTGGAACATCCACCGCTTTATACCGCCGGCACCAGCGCAAACGCCAGAGATCTGATCGACCCCAACCGGTTTCCGGTCTATCAGGCAAAACGCGGCGGCGAATACACCTATCACGGACCGGGCCAACGGGTGGCCTATGTGATGCTTGATCTAAACCGGCGCGGCAAAGATGTGCGGGCCTATGTACATCGGTTGGAAAGCTGGGTGATTTCCACGCTGGCCCGGTTCAATATAACCGCTGAACGCCGCAAAGGCCGCGTTGGTGTGTGGGTTGTCCGGGGTGACAAACCGCTGTTGCCGGATGGTTTACCGCAAGAAGATAAAATCGCGGCCATCGGCGTGAGGATCAGAAAATGGGTCACGTTTCACGGCATTTCGATCAATCTGGAACCG
>Ga0209992_10002102_pt1 | contig 19028 bp, 16 predicted proteins | sample 2SBtaG_2_FD_182564 | JGI IMG/M metagenome (GOLD analysis project Ga0209992, IMG submission 182564) | Deep subsurface microbial communities from Kolumbo volcano to uncover new lineages of life (NeLLi) - 2SBTROV12_ACTIVE470 metaG (SPAdes)... | ecosystem: Environmental > Aquatic > Marine >... | reverse complement strand
CGCAACACTGACGCAACTCGTCTGCATTAGGTGTTCGAATCGGCCACCACGCCCACGTGCGCCATACCCACCACTGCATTTCTAATCCGGCGGTCCCAGGTTCAAGTCCTGGCGGGCGCGCCACTTCGGGGCACCTCAGGCCACATTGGCGGCCTTGTTCCTAACGTGTTCCTGACATCTACGTCAGCGAGATTCCCATTGTGTCTCATTCCGTCTCGTAGTGTCTCGTTGTGGGTGCAGGTCCCGCGCAACATGGACGCAACTTTTGGGGAAGCGGACAGACGCCCGTGTCGAGTCTTGCGGCCGGCATGTTCAGCCGTCCTGCCTGTTACTCGGACGCGGCCAGTGTCCCCGCGAGGTGCACGGAGGGGGAGCCACATCTCAGGAGTCTAGCTTGGCGCAACATCGGACCTTCGATCGAGATCACGGGCGAAAGGGCGGGTCCTGGCCTGTGGACACCATAGGCTAGGAGTGGGTGGAGATTGGGGGGCATCTCCCCAAGGGCCGCGACTGGATCCAGCCGCGATCACGGGCCATTTGGAGCGGCCGAGTCTTTGGCGCCACGGGCCTAGTTTGTAGTCACCGCGCGATGCTGACGGTCCTACTTGAGCAGCTGCGGGCGGGACTCGCGAGCGAGCAGGGCGATGTCTTCGGCGTACCAGAGGGTCGGGAGGAGGGACGTCTCGTCGGGTTCGATGAAGGCTAGGCGTGACAAGCCCTCGGTTGGGCCGCAGAAGGTCCCAAGATCGGATCCAATGCTAGCCCAGCTGTGACTGAGGAGGAACATGCTCCAGACAGGCTGAGCGGTATCCGCCGCGAAGAGTCCCACCCCGCTGCGGCCGCCGGTCAGGATGCGCGCGCCATCGGGCGAAAACGCGACCGAGGCGACAAGACCCGTGTGGCCCTCGAACGTGCGCATCAGCTCGCCCGTCTCCGCGTTCCACAGCCGCGCGCTCTTGTCGTCCGAGCCCGTCAGAACGAGCACACCATCAGGCGAGAACGCGACCGAGGTGACATCGTCTGTGTGGCCCTCGAGTGTGCGTATCAGCTCGCCCGTCTGGGCGTCCCACACTCGCGCACTCTTGTCGTCCGAGCCCGTCAGAAGGAGCGCACCATCGGGCGAGAACGCGACCGAGGTGACATGGCCTGCGTGGCCCTCGAGTGTGCGTATCAGCTCGCCCGTCTGGGCGTCCCACACTCGCGCACTCTTGTCGTCCGAGCCCGTCATGATGCGCGCTCCATCAGGCGAGAACGCGACTGAGGTGATCCACCTTTGGTGGCCCTTGAATGTATGCGCGAGCTCGCCCGACTCCGCATCCCACAGCCTCACACTCTTGTCCCACGAGCTCGTCAGGATGCGCCCGCCATCGGGCGAAAACGCGACCGAAGCGACCATGTCTGTGTGACCCTCGAGTGCTCTCATCAGCTTACCGGTCTGCGCGTCCCACAGCCGCGCGCTATTGTCCCACGAGCCGGTTAGGATGCGCGCGCTATCGGGCGAGAACGCGAGCGAGTTGACCACCCCTGTGTGGCCACTGAGTACGCGCATCAGCTCGCCCGTCTCCGCATCCCACAGCCGCGCGTCATAGTCCCACGAGCTCGTCAGGATGCGTCTGCCATCGGGCGAAAACGCAACCGCGAGGACACCTTCTGTTCCTGCAAGTGTAAGCGTCAGCTCGCCCGTCTGCGCGTCCCACAGCCGCGCGTCAGTGTCCGACGAGCCGGTTAGGATGCGCGCGCTATCGGGCGAGAACGAGACCACGGCGGCCAGGCTTGTGTGGCCCTCAAGTGTGCGCATCAGCTCGCCCGTCTCCGCGCCCCACAGCCGTGCGCTAAAGTCGCCCGAACCCGTCAGAAGGAGCGAGCCGTCGGGCGAGAACGCGACCGAGGTGACGTTGGTCGTGACGCCCTCCACTGTGCGCATCAGCTCGCCCGACTCCGCATCCCACAGCCGCGCGCTATTGTCCCACGAGCCGGTCAGGAGACGCGCGCCATCAGGCGAGAATGCAATCGAGCTGACCCACTCCGTGTGGCCCTCCAGTGTGTGCGTAAGCTCGCCCGACTCCGCATCCCACAGCCGCGCGCTATTGTCCCACGAGCCGGTCAGGAGACGCGAGCCACCGGGCGAAAACGCGACCGAAGTGATGTTGTCCTTGTGACCCTCGAGGGCTCTCATCAGCTTACCCGTCTGCGCGTCCCACAGCCGCGCGCTCTGGTCCGTCGAGCCGGTCAGGATGCGCGCGCCATCGGGCGAAAACGCGACCGAGGTGACAAGACCCGTGTGGCCCTCGATCGTGCGCATCAGCTCCCCCGTCTCCGCGTCCCACAGCCGCGCGCTCTTGTCGTCCGAGCCCGTCAGAAGGAGCGCACCATCGGGCGAGAACGCGACCGAGGTGACACCGCCTGCGTGGCCCTCGAGTGTGCGTATCAGCTCGCCCGTCTGCGCGTCCCACACTCGCGCACTCTCGTCGTCCGAGCCCGTCATGATGCGCGCTCCATCAGGCGAGAACGCGACCGATGTGACGTCAGCAGAGTGTCCCGATTGTGGAAGAACCCTCAACCCCGACGGAACTCCCGCCCCGGGAAAGCCGCCCTCTGCATCGGTCTCCAGGGTCGTACATCTCGACAAGATACAGTCATCCCACAACGCATCCCGCACCCGGGCGCCGGCGAAGCGTGCCGCATGGAGATTGGCCCTTTCAAACGTCGCTCCGTCACAGGCCGCGAACTGCAGCAGGGCCCCGACGAGATGAGCTCCGGAGCAGTCTGCCATCTCGAGGCACGCTTTCCGCAAGTCGCTGAAGCCAAGGGCTGCCGAAGAGAGGCGTGCCTCCCGGAGGTCGGCGCGTCCCAGCCTGACGCCGTTCAACTGCCCCCCCTCGAGGCCCGCGCCCCTCAGGTTCGCGCACTCCAGTATCGCGCCACCCAGATCAGCCCCGCACAGGTCGGCACCTTCGAGGAATGCCTCCAGTAGATCCTCACCGGCTAGTTGAGCTCCAGCCAGCCGCGCCCCCTGTGGGACGGCCTTCGCCATCTCACGCGCGAGCTCTCCCTCCCCAAGCGTCCGTCTTTCCGCCTCCGCGGCCTTCCGAACGCGGGCCCACGACATTTTGTGCGCGAGGCGCAGCGCATTCTCGCTGATCCTGCTCCGGTACGGGCGCGACAGAATCCCACGCGTGCCCTTGTACAAGCAGTCGACCTCTTCGGCCGGCGTCAGGTCAAGCAAAAAGAAGCAGCACTCATGCGTAATCGGCTTGTTGTCTAGCAAACTCGCTAGATCATTCGGTCCACCACGCAGGCCCGCGAGGAGCCGCTTGGCGTAAAAGAACTCGAGGAAGCTCTTGTGTGAGAAACTGTAGTAGCCGTCGGCGGTGCGCGTGAGGAAGGCCGCCGAACGCAGTTCGATGTCGATCCGGTCGAGGTCGAGGCCGCGAACGAGGGTGTCGGGCGCTCCGCGTAGCACCTCAATCAAGTCGCGGTGGTGAATCCTGTTGCGCGGTTGGCCCCAGAGCTCGCAGGCGAGGATGCCGAGCAGCTGCTTGCGCACCTGGGGCCGTGTTTCGATCGAACGCCCGCTCATGTCCTCGAGCCACTGACTCGTGTAGAGGTCGTACAGCCCCGCAGGCGTCACCGCGCTCTCATTCAGCAGCAGCTGGGGCAGCGCCTTGACTATCATCTCGAGCAGCACCGCACGCCGCGCCAGGCTCTCGAGATCGTAGGTGTCACGGATGAACTGGCGCGCCGACTCGCACTGCTCGCGGCCGAGGTGGTTCTCCAGATAAGCCGCGATCTCCTCATCGTTGAACAGGAGCAACTCGTCGATCACCGCGTCGAAGCGTCGCGCGAGCTGGCCCAACGCCTTCTCCGACGGCTTCTCCAGCTCGCGAATGCGCCCTCCGGCGACGTCCTTCACTTGCTGCTGGTCGCGGAAGAAGTGCGTCCGGCAGGAGATGAAGATGCGGTTCCCGCGCGGCTCGACGTCCCGCGATAGAGAGCATCTCACGAGCTCACGGAACTGGTCCTCCACACTACGGCCCGCGGCCGCCACCCCCATCTCGTCGAAGGAGTCGAGTAGGAGAACAATACGCCCTGCCTCGAGTAAGTGCAGGACCACCTCCGGGTTCCCGTGCCACCCAAGCCGGACCCGCAGGTGCTCCTGAAGCAGACCCTCGATCGATGTGGCGTTCGGGAAGTCTCGCAGGTTGATCGCCAGCGGAATCGGCGCCTCCGGGTCCTCTTCCGCCGCGACCGCCAGTTCGTAGGTGAAGCGGCGGAAGAAGGTGGACTTTCCCGTCCCGTAGTCGCCGAGCAAGAGCCAGAGCTTCTTGCCCGCTCCGCGCACCCACTTGTGGGCGTGCTCTAGGAGATTGACGCCTGACGACTTCTCTGGAACACGCTCGAGCAGCACGCGCTGTTGCACGTAGGTGCGGGCTAGCTCGGAGGCTTCGAACGAGCCGCGGATGTTCGCCAGGTACTGGCTGAAGTTGAACAAGCCCCGCTCGAGCTCGGTCGGCGTGAACGTGTGGAGCTGCGACTGGTCTGCGGCGAAGCTGAGGGCGGCCGCGGAATATTTCGGGGCGATGAACATCCCTGCGGCGCCCATCGCTCTCGCAGCATCGCCATTGACCCATCCGAGGAAACGCTCAAGGTGCGCCTTACGCACCGGGGCGGCGTGGTCCTTGCACTCCACCAGGTAGCACTCGCTCCTCACGACACCGGGCTTGCGCGCGATCAGATCGACCCTGTTGCCGCCCACGAGCTGCTCGCGATCGACCTCGAAGTCAAGGAGCCCAAGGAGCCGTGCCATGCGTTCCTCGAAACGCAAACCCTTGAGGGCTCGCACGTCACCGCGCGGGCGTTCGTCATCGCGCGCGCGGATGCGATCGGGCCGCTTGGCGTCCTCGCCCGCGATGCTCTCGAGCTGGTCTAGCACGTTCTGGCGAAACTGTATGATCCGTTGGGTCACCTGTGCGTAGCTGTGCGCGACCGACCCGTCCGGCTCTTCCACGCCGAGCAAGAGCTCCTCGAACAGCAGCCGCTCGTCGAAGGGAACTTCTATGCGCTCTTTCGGCGGCAGTTGGAAGTGCTTCTCCCACGCCGCTTGTCGGCTCTGCACCGTGTCGCTCTTGTGCTGCGGCACGGGCGAGGCGACCAGCTGGAGTTGCAGGGGTATGTCGCCGCGTCCGCGCAACCGCTTCTCAGTTTCGGGACGCAACGCCTCCCAGATGGAGAGCAGGCCGGCGGAGTTCTGATAGCTGTAGTTGGCGATGAGGAAGGCCGAGTCGGCAAGCACTCCCGCCAAGAGGCCGCCGAGATGCGTGACGCCTGTGCGCGCGTCGACCAGCACGTGCTCGAACGACCCGCGCTCGGTGAAGAGATCCACCAGCGCCTCGAGGAGATCCAAGCCCTTGCCCGGATCATCGACCAGGATCGCCTTCCAGTCGATGCAAGCGTCCAGCGTCGCGAAGTTGGCCCGCTCGCCGCAGACGGGGAGGATGAACGCGCCCGCGAGATCGGGGACCGGTCGCACGGCGTCCCATAGACGCTCGGAGAGCTCGGCGTCCAGAGGAAGCTGCGACCCGGCCTCCTGCCACGCTCCCATCCATTCCAGAAAGGCCTCCTTCGGCTGCGGCTCCGGAGTCAGGCGGGGGATGTGGTGCATGCCCGGCGCCTCTAGGTCGAGATCCCAAAGCAAGACTCGGCGCCCGCGCTGCGCGAGCATTGCACCAGCGTTCGCGAGGAGGACCGTCCGACCGACGCCCCCCTTGAAGCTGTAGAACGTCGTGATGTGCGCGCGCCTGGTGGGCATGTGGCGTTACACCAATGGCCAATCGCTTGGGGACGGGCTAAACACGCCCTTGAAGCCACAGTTCGCTCGGTCATGCGTCTTGCTCTTTCGCTCGGCGTACTCCTCCGGAGCACGCGGCCCGAGTCGAATGCGATTGCTATGCCCCTCGGCCGTGCGTTCGATCAACTCGACCTTCTCCATATCCTTCAATATGCGGCTGAGGTTGGCCTTGCCGAAGTCGAAGGCCTTGGCGAGATCGCACTGGTACTGCACGAGGCCATCTGCGAGGAGGTCGAGGATTTTCCGCACGTGCTTGCGCGAGAGGATCTTCTCCGGATCGCACAGCCGTAAGCTCGAAAGACGGCTGTCAACGAGGTGCGCGTAGGCCGCCCACAGCTTGGCGTAGGGGCGCCGCAATCCGTCGAGCGCATCCCGCGCAGCGGCCGGAACGACCCGCCGCAGGTGACTTCCGAACTCCTCCAACTCGTTCGTCACCCTCGCATCGTGGCCACGACGAAGGAGCTCGAGCAACCGATGGCGGTGTATATAGTCGAGCGCTTCGGCCGTTGGGCTGTCCCACTCCCCAACCGCGCGCGCGGCCGCCCAAAGCTCGGGCAAGGTGGCTCCGTCAACCAGGTCTTGGGGCGAGCAGTCTTGAAGGTCGATCATACCTGTACTATCCTGAACCTTTGATCGGCCAATTGGGGCAAAACAGTTCAGTTTAATCCAGAATCGAGTGAGATCTCCACCAAGCGCCCCACCAGCCCCCCCGGCACAGCAGCGTCCGCTTCCATCAGCTTCTCCGGCTCGCCGGCCAGCGGCCCCCGGACGAAGCCGAAGCACCCTCGCCACTGCTCACGATCCACCCCTTCCTCGGACAACGCCTGGTGGGCGACAACGGCGAGGGTCGCGAAACCACGACTGAGGACCTTTGCCCGATCGGCATGCGCCGAGAGGCTCGCACGCGTCCCCATCGCTGGAACCAACGCGCACTGGATCCCGAGGTTGGACCAGAGCGTGGAGAAGGGCTGCTCCTCCTGGCAGAAATCGAGGCAGATAGGAATCGCGAGCAGCCCGAGCGGAGTCATCAAGACACGCACCTCGCTGCCCGTCTCGAGGCGCTCGACGAACTTCGGAGTGTTGTCGGCATCGAGCCAGCCGATTGGATTCAGCTTGTAGTGCGTGAGGATCGTCTCGCCAGCGTCATCGAGCAGCCGCGCCTCGTTGCGGTTCTTGCCATCCAGGACGCGGTGAAACGTACCGGGCAGGATCAACGGGATGTATCGTTGCACCGGATCTGCAGGCTCTTGGAGCCACTCGACAACCCGAGCAAAAACATCGGGGCAGACTGTCAGCTCGGGAAGGACGAAGACGTCCGCTCGCATCTCGACCGCCCGCTCGAGCGCAATCTCCACACGCCGCCAACGCCCGTCCGGATCAGTCAATCGCGAACAACAATTGAGATTGCCTGTCGCGTTCTCCCACGCAGGCTCGATCCCGTCCGTGAAGCCCGCGACGTACACCCGCAGGCTTCCGCGGCGATACGCAGCGGCGAGTGCTTGCTCCATGTGGTCCGGCGCGGCAAAAGGCTCGATGCAAAGATCGCCCTGCGCTCGCGCTACCACCCAGTGATGCCGAAGCCATGGCTGTAGGTGGTTCGGTTGGCCCGCGTACTTCGGGATCGCCAACTCGTGCCGGCGGTGAACGAAGTACCGAACGCCGCCTAGCTTGACGGGATGCGCGGTCGCTTGATAGTGTTGGTAGCGGTAGAGCAAGTAGTCGTCAAGCGCCTCGAGCACTGCCAGCGCGTACTTGCCCTCGATCGGGGGCGGTGTCGGATGGGGAGGGTCTTCGTCCCTCAGCTTTCGCAACCATGCGACGATCGTCTTCTTGAACGCGTTGTGCGTCCTCGTTCCGGAAAGCGAGGCCTGCTGCGCGTCCTGGAAGAGTTTCGCGTTTGCGTCGGGTCGCACAGCCTCCCAGAGTTCGACCATCGCACTTGGAGCACTCTTGCGCGCGGCGTTCAGGATGCGCTGGACGTCAGGGAACTCTTGATTGGGCAACAATTTCTCAATCGACGAGCTGCGAGCTGCCGATGAGCCTCGCGCTCAATTGTGAATGCACGGTCCGAGCCGCACAACCCGGCTGACCCTGCTTCCACCCTCCGCCGCGTGCCTCGCCCCGCCTGGCCCACTCAGCCGCCCCTTCACGACCAACACGGAGTCCTGGCTCAACAGACCGCGCCGGCCAACCTCGGCAACATTGCAATCGCCGCAGCATCCTCGTCGAACCCAAAACGTGAGTAGATCCCAGCCGTGAGCTTGGGGTCACAGTGCCGCGCCAGCTTCTGCGCCTGCGCCAGGGATACTCCTGCCCGGGCGAGGTTCGTGACGAAGGTGACTCGCAGGGCGTGGAAGTCCACCCTCCCCTCTTCGGTCGTCTCCGCAATCCCGGCTGCCTCAAGGTCATGCCTGAGAGCATCCGCAGCCCGGTAGTGACTGGTAGCTCCGCGGAACACTGGAGACGCGGGAAGAGCGTCTACCAGGAAGCGGCGAAGCATGGCCGCCGTCTCCGGCTGCAGCGGGAGCCTCGCTGTCTTGCGGTTCTTCGTATGTCCGTGCTCGGCTGTCACGGTCGGGGAATCGCCGTGCAGGTTGAAGCTCAAATGCCGCAGGGAGAGCAGCTCCCCGCGGCGCAGCCCCGTTTGCAGAGCCAGGACATACAGCACACTCCTCGCCCCACCGCTGAGCCCCAGCCTGGGCTGTTGGGACTTGGTGGTCGCCACCAACCGAGCCTGCTCCTCCGCTGTGAGTGCCCGACGGTCGCTTCTGGCCTCGGCGCGAACGCGTTCCAGGTAGATGAGCGGGTCGGCCGGGAGCCTTCCCTCCCTGGTCAACCAACTGGTTAACGAGCGACAGGTTTGCCTGTACATGTTGGATGTCGATCCGGAGACGGGCGCTGCTCGGTTTCCTCTTGCCCCGCTGGTCCCGGAGCGCAAGCGGGCGAGCGCCTGGAGCACGGGCTCCGCCACGACGTCGGAGATAAGCGAGAATCCACACACGCCGATGAGGACCCTGCGGGCCCTGGAAGCCTGCTGCTGGGCGTGGTTCGGTGAGTCCCCTTTGTCGAGGAGGTACTGCTCGAAGTCTCCCGGAGCAGAGCCCGGCTTGCCGTCGCCCAGCGCATCAACCAGGAACGGAGACTGGCCGGAGTCGTCTAGTCGATCCACTAGCCCCAGGGTTGCGAGGCGACGCTTGATACGCTCAGGCAGTCCGTCCAGGTACCGTTGCAGCTCGCGGCCAGGACTCTCGCCCTGGGCCCGCAGGGCGGCTAGCTGCTCCAGGGCGCGCTCAAGTTCCTGGGTCAGTCTCTTATTTGGGAATCCCGCAACGCGGAGGGTGCGGCGGCCCGGGATGGCGACGCTCGCGTAGTAGCGGTCAGAATTCTTCACTCTATGGACCATTGGTTACTTCCAGGATTTGGGCGGGATCGGTCGTGGGACCACGTGATGCGATTGATCGGGGGACACAGCAAGGCATCTCTGGATTGAACATCCGATGCAAATCGGCCCTGGCGGGGGCGTAGTTGCCGATGTGCTGGGTGAGTTGCGCGAGAGTTGCGCCAGTCGCGCACAGATGGGCCGGTTCTCCATCATCTGCGCATAACCTCATTGCGGACCTTGGGCCACATTCGGGCCCAAGCCGATCGATTTGGCGCGCCATGCAGCACCCAGGCTTCGATTTCGGCCCTCGCCCAACGCTTGCCCCGCCCCACCCGGATAGGTGAAGGCAGCGCCTCTCTGGCATTCATGGCGTACACAGAACTCCGGCCCACTCCAAGGAGCAAGCCAACGCCCCCCGCATCGAGAAGCACGGAACCCTGCGTCATGCTCACACCGTCCACGCTGTGGCCGCCTGACAGCGCCCGTGTTCGCTCGTGCGGGAGCTGAGCCACGACCTCCCAAGAAGCGCAGCCGACGCCGAGTGTGTGCAACATATGGGGCCTGTCACTGTGCTCCCCCCCCAGACAGCCCCAGGAATCGGAATACCTGGCGTTCGATGTCAGTGCGTGCCCTATCCCCAAGGGGCCGAATGTGCGGGTGTCGGTCACCGTCACTGCCCGCCCGACTGGGATAGGAGAGGTAGTGCCGCCCGCGCAAACTCCGTCGGAGCGTAATGCCGTCCAAGATCAGTGACTCATTGATCGTGAGGGTCAGGTACCCCAAGAGTCCTTCCCTGACCAATCTTGCCGGGGCCCGCTTGAGCACGACATTCGACACCCAGGTTTGAGTCTTCATCCCCCCCCCCCAGTTCGACGCACAACCGTCACTTGAGGAGACGAGCCCGGCTTCCTGGAGACAGTGACAAGCCCGGCCTTCTCCAGGGCCTTGAGCCCTCGGTACTGGGCATGCCGATCAAGCCCCAATTGCTCCGGGTACTTCCGGCTCAACCGAACCGTTCTGCTGCGCTTCATCCCAGCGATGAGCAGCAAAGCCAGGCCCACCTGGAGGGCCCGACCCGGAAGCCGAGCCGCTTTGCACAGCCACGACCAATCGAGCGGGCCTTTCAGAAAGATGCCTCTTCGCACTGGAGGGTGGGGATTGACCCTCTCCGGCTCCGGTCCCGGCATTCTGAACTTCCGGGGGTCGATCATGCGGCACTTCCCTCGGTTCTCTCCTCGCACTCCCTGGCCAGGCGAAGGACCGTTGAGTACATGCGGGCGCCCCGGCCGTCGAGGAATGGCTCCGGATGGTCAAACCGTTTCACATCGACCTCAAGCTCGAAACCGTCTAGGACCAATCTGCTAGCCTCCCCCATCGCTCGCGTGGTGACAGCGATTGCGCTGTCGAGCTGAGAGGTGGGGGCCTCGATGAGAAGGGCATCGTGAACAGGAGCGCAGACCTGCACGCCCGCCTCAGTAGCAAGGCAGATGGCGAGCCGCAGCATCTCTGCCCCGTTGGCTTGCATGGGGAAGTTCCGAAGAGTCCTAGCCTTCACTAGATCCCCCACCGTGATCGTCCACCCAAATGTGGTGTACAGCCAGCCCCGGAGCATCGCATGGTCTACCGCCGCGTCGGACCAATCCCAGAAACGTGCAAAGGTCCTTCCGTGGAGCTCCAGCAGTTCACGCGCCCTAATGACGGGTTGCCCGATCCGTGCGGCTAGGGCCTCAGGCCCCATCGAATACTGAACACCAAGCACGCACTGCTTGAACTGCTCCCTGACGGACTTGTGAGTCCGCTTCGTCGCAGACTCTGGAGCGGCCCCAGCTGCGACGGCAAACGCGAGGTAGGGATCCCCAGACTCGTACGCATCCAGCATCGCCGCGTCACCCGAGAGAGCGGCTGCAATGCCAAACTCCTGCTGCGACCAGTCAATATAGGCCAGTCCTCGGCCGGGGGGGGCTTGGATCAGTGACCGCATCCAGACCGAGGGCCCAAAGATGAACTTCGTGTTACTAGGCTGATTGCGACCGGTCTTTGAGCCAAACGGAGAGAGGAGGCAACGATTGCGGTTGTCCTCCCCCACCGTCAGATTCGAAAGCCGCATCTCAGAGAGCGAGCGCCTCAGTTCACGGATTGGTGCAACCGAAGAGTGTGCACGAGCCATCTGCCGAAACGTCTCGTCGTCGAGCTTGAGACGCCCCGTTTCGGTCTGCGGCCAGGGGATCCCTTGCCGTCCGAGCCAATCGCGCCAGCGATCTTGCTTGAAGGTCAGGCCATCGTAGATGCCGTAGTCAGCATCAATCTTCCGGACAAGCTCAGCCCTTATCCCATCCCAATGTCCGAGAATCAGATCGAGGCTGGCGCGATCGATGGGGACCCCGTTCCATTCGACCCGGGCGACGGCCTGCATATAGCGCCCACGTAGCAACGCCCGTGGCAGGTCTATTCGCTCCTCCATCGCCGGCAACAGCCTCTGCAGGGCTCGAACATCTGATTCGCAGTAGTCGAGCAGCTGCAGCCTCTCCTCGTCCGTCCACGGCCCCCCCCGCAGGGCAAGCTCGCGCATGGTGTCCTTTTCCACTGTGTCCAATGGATCGAGACCGAACTGCACGAGCGCCCCCCCCAGACCAAACCCGCAGACTGGAGGAGTGCCGTTGACGATGCACCTGAACTCAGGATAGAGATCCAGCACGTTGCAGGGCATTTGCCAGCGCAACGCCAGGTGGCAGCCCATTTCTGCGCTGGCAAAGTAAGCCACGAACAGGGTCTCTGGGCCGAGATCGAAAGGTGGCCGGTCCAGCTCACGAAGTTCATCCTCCCACAACCTCAAGATTCGGCCGGAGCGGAGCTCAAGTGCCACCATGCAGATCGGTTCGGGGTGACCCCCGCGTGGGGAACCGTACTCATAGTCAACTGCCCATATCTCGCGGAAGTCGCACAAGCTCTCCATCAGGCTTCTCCGCGCAGACGCTTCAACACGGGGTGATCAAGAGAGTCGATGATCCGGTCCTTGAACGCGATTCCGAGGATCTCCTCGAAGCTGGCGTCGGGCCACTCTGGCTCACCAAGATCACCATCTGCTACGTGGACGTCGTAGGCCCCAACGTGCATGTTGGCGCAGACCTTTACCCACTTCTCCTCAGCGATACGCGCAGCCTCCTGAGCGGAGGTGTGCCATGCCATCGCCCGATCCCCAGGCAACTTCACCGGCCAAAGGAACAACGTCTTCTGCCGGTCAATGGTGAGGTGGAGTGAAAAGGGGATCAGTTCGTCCGCCACGTGTGGCCAAAGGGGTGCCTCGACAATGTAGGTCTCGCGCTCCTCCTTCAACTCGAGGAGCATGGTCCGCAACCTCCACTCCTCGCCTTCCCGCACGCGCACAAAAGCCTGCCTGCCAGGCTTGCGAACGGGGACTGTGATCAGGGCCTTTGTAACGCCGACGGCCTCCTGGAAGTTCTGTCCAAGGCGGAGACTTGCGATGTCGAGAACCGGAGTGCTGGGCTCGTCGGGGATCCGCAGCGCGCTGTCCACCGCGTCGCTGTCCATGGGCAGCTTTGGCGTTCTCGAGAGGTCAAGGTCGGATTGATTGGCGTTGGATTCGGCTTCGCGTTCGTGTTTCTCAGTCATCGAAACTCCTGCCGTGCTCCCCTGGACGTGCACTAGTGCTCATCCGAGGGTTCACGGACTTGTCATAGGTTTGGTGGAATAGCCCTTGATCGCTCCACATCCGCATCCAGGCACCCACCGGCTGCCTCGCAGCGGGGCCTAAGGAGCGGGCCACTTTGTGAACCACATCCGTGCGCTTGCCCACCGCCCTACCCTCGAATGAGGAGAAGTCGGAGTTGAGGTGTCTAGCTACCAGCGTCCGGGTGGGACGCCGATAGACTCCTCCGGAGGACGCACGGTCTTGGGTGTTGATGTAAGGCATCGGGCTCGTCGCGGCTTACTGCCGCTCACGTACACCACCCTCGTCCATTCCATCCCAAGATTCCCCTGGCGCAGCTTGCTTATGGTCCTTCGTGCGCCAAACAAAACTACATGCGGACTAACGCGCCTTGGGCCGCCAGCGCTGCGACACGAATGAAGTTACATACGCCCGGCTATACTGGACTCTGCCACCGGTAATTCGCTTCGCACCTTCCGGCCGAGTCTGGTTAAAGTCCGCGTCTACGGTGGGTGGCGAGAGCCCAAACTGCCCCTTTAGCTGAGTACGCTGCAGCCAATCGTCCGTAGCCTGGACCAAGAGGGAGTACGTGCTCAGGGCAGTCTCCCTTCGCTTGCCCCGCAGTCGACTCGCGATAAGCGTACGCCCCTGTTGCTCCTCGCTGGCTACACGTTGTAGTCCAGTCGGCCGAGCCTCTGGGCTGTATCTCTTCAAGGCGTAGTACGCGGCCTCGAAGTAGCTGTGAAAGTGCTCCCACCCATCGGGGTCTTGACTGAGGAACATGCCGAGTTCGTGGATTAGCTCACTTGGAACGGCAATTCCCCGACGGACAGCGACGAGAACTCCCCCAAATACAATGCGGGTGTACTCCTCGCGCTCGAGTTTGGGCTTGTGGTTCCCGGTGGGGCTGTAGGTAATCAGCTCCTCAGCGCTCACGCCGAATAGTCCCTCAACAATGATGAGCGCTTGTGCTGCTGGCTGCATGGCGTCAAGCACCCAGACCTCCGCATAATCTGGCCAGATGAATCTGGCCGTCCGAGTTTCCCACTTCTCGCGGTCATTGCGGGGGTTGAACTCGTGGGGTAAGCCGTGTTTCGTGCACCACCAAAGACCCCCAAGCGCATTCACGCGGGCAGATTCAATCTCCCGTTCCTCGTTCACTTGGCTCTCGTGAGCCATGAGCTCTCTCGTCAGCCGCTTGGCTGCATCAGAGAGGTCTTTGTGTGCGGCCCCTGATTTGCCGTCCTGTCCATCGTTCGACATCAAGCTGGGTCTCCTCCATCTACATGGAGATATAAGTAGATAGGCAGGGGTGCGCCTGTGCAACGACGACATAGCACAGACGCTCAGCTACTCAGGCCCGATGAGGGCCTGTCGCAAGTCACATCCGCTAGTCTCCGCGTAGACCATGGTGGAGCTCAGGGATGAGTGCCCCAAGGCCCGCTTTACGAGCATCACGTCCCTCGTACGCCTGTAGAGCGCCTGGGCGAAGCTGTGGCGGAGCGCGTGCGGTCCGGCGTGACGAACACCGGCGCGGCTCAGGGCCCGCCCCAGCCTCCTCTGGGCCTGCCGGTGGGAGAGCCTCTGCCCATCTCCGGAGGTAAAGAGCGGCCCGCTCAAACGCCCGCAGATGAACTCCCGGATTCGGTCGACGACATCGCCACCCATGTACACCACCTGCTCCCGTCCACCCTTGACGTGTCGAACATGGATCTCGCCACCTTCCAGGTCCAGGTCCTCAACATCGAGGGCAAGGGCGGAGCTGATCCTGATCCCGGTGGAGAGCAGTAGGGTGAATAGAGCCCGATCCCGCTCCGCCTTTGAGCCCTCCTCCTTGTCGAGTGTCGTGAGCAAGCGGGCCTGGTCGGCCTCGCTCAATCCTCGCGGCGGCGGCGCCCCGCACTGAGCGCGTCGGATCAGTCGGCTCGGATCCCCCGAAATGTCCCCTGCCCGGTGCAGGTACCCAAACAGGCCCTTGATCGAGGACCGCAGTACGTTCATCGAGGACGCCTTCTTGGGCCGCCCGTTTGGCCCCAGCCGCGCCGACTCCGAGCACAGGAACCTCGCCAGCACGTCGTGGTCAAAGTTGCGCAGGTCGCCGGACAGGCCCTCGTGTTTGGCCCAGGTCGCTAGGAGCTGGACATGCCGCCGGTACTGGCCAATCGTCAGCTGCGATCGGCCGTCGGCTTCGAGTTGGGTCAGGAATCGCTCCAGGGCATCGGTGATGTTCATGGCTCGCATGTAGCCAAGAGCGGGCCGCGATCAGGTGCTCTGTTCTCAAGATGCCCGGAGGAATGCGACCCTTTTGTGCCTGGACTGGCCTGCACACCGGGACATCACGGCAGCCTGCTGGCAGATTGGGTCGATCTTTGATCCTGTGGAGAATGTCGGCGTTGGCAATTCGGGCTATTCGCGGAAGGAGACGACGGCCAGGATTGGCGCTATTCTCTGACCCCATGGCCAGAGACTGGATTCTCGTTTGCCCCTTGGCCGCCTACCGCGACATGGAGGGGGTCTTTTCTAGGCCCGTGGACTTGGCCGAAGGCGTGGTCCTTCAGCGCACCCCGGACTGGGTCAAGAACGAGAAACTGGACTTCCTGTCCGCGCCCTCACGTGAAGGGGTCAGGGATTCGAGCGTCTCGCTTTGCCTGGAGTACGAAGGGGACGAGCTTCGAGGTCACCAGGAGGCTGCAGAGCAGGAAATACTGATTGCCAATCTTGCCCTGTGGCTTGCCAAGCCTGCTCCGGTGGGCACGCAATCGCGACTACACTTCCGGCTTCCTCGAGAAAGTGATGGTGGCCCTGTAAGCGCGGCCTGGGGCGGCATGCTCCTTCATCACGGTCGGGACGAGAGGGAACAGTTCACTACTGAGGACTTGGACCTGGCTGCTGACCTGCATCGTACCCTGATCAAGCTTGGGCCTGATTCTCTCTTATGGACGGCCTTAAACGTTCTGAGGAGTGCGCTGTGTGATGAATGGTGGCAGTCACGGTTTCTGTTCTTCTGGGTAGCTGTGGAGACCTTGTTTGGGCCCGAGAATGCACAAGAGATGGCCTTCCGCCTGTCAACGCGCGTCGCCTTGTTCCTGGGGACCGATCATGACAACGCGCTGAGCGTCCGCGACACCGTCAGGACTGGCTACAGGTGGAGATCACGGACGGTTCATGGTCATCGGCTTGACAAGCTCGACGGCAAGAAGTCCGAGCAGATTTCCCACGAGGTGGAGCGACTCTTGAGAGACTCCATGGTGAAGATCCTCCGTGATGATGAACTCGTCGCTGTCTTCAACGGCAGGGATCGGGAAGAGCACCTCGACTCGCTGGCGTTCCGGGGAGTTTCTGCCGGCTGAGCCCAAAGTGCCGAACTCGAACCCCAATCATCTTCCGACCGGTCGGCAGGCCAGGCAGTACCACCACGCCCTTACCGCCCCGGCCCCTGCCAACCCCCTCCACCTGATCGACCCAGTGAGATTCTGCTCCATCCAGCCCCTCTCCCCCGTTGCCTCGCCCGCCATCCCCGGCTCGGGCCAAGTGCCGGTGTCCCCTCCGTCCAGCACATCGGCCCCCCTGGGTCCCGCTTGAGCTGCCAGGCCGCCAAGGCAAGCGAGATAACACAGTCGTCGTGAACGCCACTCGGGGCGCCTGTCCGGACGTTTCCCGCGTCCGTCACGCTGTACTGGAATGACTCCAGCTCATCTATCCCCTCGGGCCACAGGTCCTGCCTGGGGAGGACGATGCGACCCTGCTCCAGCGTGAGGGTCAAGTTCTCGATCAGCGCGGCCTTGGACTTGGCCGTGAACGGATAGGGATTTGAATAGACGCCAGCCCGGCGCAACTGCTCGTAGACGGGGTCCCCCACTCCCGTCGTGTCGCACAGGACCCGGGCCCGGTTGTACCTGTCGCAAGCGGCCTTGATCCGGTTCACCTGCAGCGCCCAGTCAAGCCTGTGGAAGCGGTCGACGAACACGACCTCACGCCGCTGGTTCATGATCACGAGCACCGTGTAGTCTTCGACCTTCGCGAGATCGAGACCCGCGCAGTAGTGCCCGTCTGCTTCCGGCATCTGCCAACTGCCCGTCGCAGCCTCGCGGACCTTCCGGAAGACTGCACCCGATCCCTCTAGGAACTCTGCCTCGTACTCCTGGCGAAAAATCCTCTCGGGCACCCGGACGCGCTCGTCTTCGATGGTTTTGGCGTCGAGGAACGGATTCTCACGGCTGGGGCAGTTCCACGACTTGTACGCAGAGTCTTTGCCCTGGCCCAAGCGAAACAGGTCGAAAAAGTAGCCCTTGCCCCTGGGTGTCGAGATCAGGAGCGCCCAGCCTTTCTTGTCGATCAGCCGCTGGGACAAGTGCGACTGCCAGATCGTGGGCTTGAGCCGCGAGGCTTCGTCGACGATCACCCAGTCGAGTCCCTCGCCCAACAGCGACACGGGATTGTCGGCACTCTTCGCCCGAATCTCTGAAACGCCGCCACCGAGGTTTCGGATCACGAGCTTGCGTTCGCTCTCCTTCATCGAGATCACGCGGTGCTTGAGCTTGCCCGTCGCCACGAGGGTGATCTCGCGGAACACCTTGTCGGCCAGATCGTAGGTCGGGGCCACCACCCAGCCCATGGATCGTTCACTGGGCTCCATCGCTGCAGCGACTCCCTCCATAGCGGCGCAGAGGGTCTTCCCCCACCGAACCCCGCATGCGACCACACGCCGCGAGTGCCGCGATGCGTGGACCTCTTGCTGCCCCTCGTGCGGCTCGTAGCCCAGGTCGCGAAACAGCGCGCTCTTGTCGAGGCGCGGCCTAGTCGGTTTGCGGCCCATCGTCGCCTTCCTGCCCGTCGCTCCCCGCGAACTCGTCGGGCTCAGCTGTTAGCCAACTGGCCAGCTCGCGCTTGGTCACCTCTTCGACGGTGAGTGCTGTGCGATCAGACGGCTCCCCCGCAATGAGCCGCTCCAGCTTGATCACCATCTCCGCGCCACGCATGGCCTCCATGCCCGTGCCCAGCGGAAACTCCCTGAGGGCCGTGATGACCCGGGCACCCATGGCTTTGACCATCTTGAGGTGGCGGCTGCGCATCTCTTCCACGGTCTCGACAAGCTTCGCATCGCTGAGCTGGCGCGCCTCGATCTCGATCTTCAAGAGTCGCTGGGCCCAGTCCTCGCGGACCGCAAGTTTGGTGACGGCACGCTTGCTGACCGAGTAGTGATCTGCAACCAGCTGATAGCTTCGCTCAGGGCCCAGGCCCACGTAGAAGTCAAAGGCGTCGAGCGGAATTCGTTTACTTGTCATCGGAGGGACTCCTGGTTTCAGAAAAAGGAAGTCCGCTCTCTTCAAGCACTGCATCCTTGCCCGTGGCCTTCTCCCAGCGCCGGACTGCCACGTCCACAAACGCGGGAGATAGCTCCATTGCCATGCACCGTCGCCCAAGCTTTTCGGCTGTATAGATTTGGGTACCACTTCCCGAGAAGGGTTCTAGGCACACTTCTCCGGGGCGAGTGTGTTCGCGAATCGCACGGGCAAAGATCTCCACCGGCTTTTGCGTCGGGTGGATCCCATCCTGCTGCCCCACCTGATCGATCTGCCAAACCGTTGTGGCGTTGGGCGAGGGCCGTCGCGCCTTATCCGGCATCTTGCCCTTGGGCCATCCGTAGAAGCAGGGCTCGTGCTGCCACATGAAGTGGGACCGGGTGAGCACGGCGCGGGACTTCACCCAGATCAACTGCTGGTGCACGAGCAGCCCTGCCGCTTCCCATGCTTGCTCGACCAACGCCTGGCGCTTGTGTGCGTGCCACTGGTAGACGGGCACGTCCTCGCGACAATGGGCGAGAGCCAATTCGAGGAAGCCTTGAAAGAAGGCAAGGCCCGAGGTCGGGTCCGTGTAGTCGTCCCAGTGCTTGTCGCGGGTCTGGGGGGAGTTCGCCCAGGACTGCGGGTGATTGCCGCCCTGGTAATCCACGAGGTACGGCGGGTCGGTAGCCAAGAGCGCGGCCTTCGTGTCCCCCATCAATCGAGCGACGTCCTCTGCATTTGTGCTGTCGCCGCAGAGGATGCGGTGGTCTCCGAGGATCCAGCAGTCTCCCGCTCTTGTGATGGGATCCTCGGGCGGCTCCTCGGGCCCAGGGTCTTCCACTTCGC
>Ga0209992_10002101_pt1 | contig 19033 bp, 15 predicted proteins | sample 2SBtaG_2_FD_182564 | JGI IMG/M metagenome (GOLD analysis project Ga0209992, IMG submission 182564) | Deep subsurface microbial communities from Kolumbo volcano to uncover new lineages of life (NeLLi) - 2SBTROV12_ACTIVE470 metaG (SPAdes)... | ecosystem: Environmental > Aquatic > Marine >... | reverse complement strand
GTAGATTGTATACATGGACCAGACATTATAGATGGAAGAGGTGATGAAGCAAAAGCAGATGGATTTAATCCTGATGGTAAACAACTTTATATCGATCCAGATGAATGTATCGATTGTGGAGCTTGTGAGCCAGAATGTCCTGTAGAAGCTATTTTTGATGAGGATGATTTACCTGATGAATGGAAAGAATATGTTGAAATAAATGCAAACTTTTTTAATTAATAATGAAACATTTAAAAGAAAATAATGTAAGTTATTGGAGACATTGGTGGAGAGCAATGAAATGTAGTTATGCATTATGGATACACGCATGGTTTCCAAATGTTTTAAAAGATTACGTAAGTAAGGAATTATCAAAATGAAAAAATCAACGTTATTGGGTATAGCATTAAATGTTATTTTTGTTTTAAGTGTATTTACTATCCGTTATTTTTATGCAAAAAAAGAATATGATTTTTTAAAAACAGATAGTGAAAGACAAGAACAAATTATATCTAATAATAAAGTTTCTATAGATAGTTTATCTACAGTTACAAGAAGATTACAGATAGATAATGATACTCAAGAAGCACAATTAAAGAGAGTATCTAAAGATTTATATGATATAATTCGTTGGAGTAAAGAATACGAACAAAGAGTACAGAATTTAATTGATACTGTAGAATTTATGAAGTTAGACTTGTTAAGTTTTCAATCTTCTACAGTTCCTTTTTTACAGGAATTTGGAACTCAAGATAATTATATTAAAGTGTTCGGTAGAACAGGTTTACGGATTCGAGACAATAAAGTGGTTGAATCTAAAACAATAGCTGATTTTGAGGGAGAAATAACTTTAGGACCTCCCACAATAGAAAAATTAGACAGATATGAGTTTCAGGCAATTTATCCTGATAGTGAATTTTTGAATTTGAAAATAAAAGGTGGACAAAGTGAGGTGATTAAATTAAAACCACCAAGAAATCAAATTTCAATAGGACCTCTATTGGGTATTACTTATGATAGTGGTACAGGATTAACATCACCAATATGGGGAGTAGGAATAACTTATAATATGGTTAAACTTTGGGATTGGAAATAAAATGGCTAATGGAGATTGTTACGCAGCTAATGGTAGAGAGATTATTGGAGCAGATGATTCTGCCAGATTAGTACATGGAGTTGGTATTCTTCAAACCGATGGAAAACCATTTGGACATTGTTGGGTAGAAAAGGGTGGAAAGTGTATTGATAAGAGTAATGGAAATAATATTAAATTTCCAAAACAGTTATATTATGCTTTACTAAAAGCACCTGTAAAGGGAACAAAACTTTTTAAGTATACTCCTGAACAAGTGAGTATAAATGTATTGAAACATAAACATTGGGGTCCTTGGGATTTAAAACCACCGAGATAGATTATGAAGACATTTCACGTAGATGAACCGAGAGAAATCGGAAAGAAAAGAGTTAGAGTATCACCAAAAGATATGATGGTAGTTAAAAAAGATTTAGCTGAAAAAGTTGTAGCTGATAATACTTGTGTTAATTGTGGAAACATTGTCAATGAAAATTTAAGAAAATGGTTCAAACAGAAATGGGTGAACATTGGTAAAAAGAAAAAAGGTGGTGGACATCCACCTTGTGGAACAAGTGGTAAGAAAAGGGGATATGCAAAATGTGTTCCTGCTTCTAAAGCAGCATCCATGAGTAAAAAAGATAAAGAATCTGCAACTCGTAGAAAACGAGCGGCACAGAACAAAGCTGGTAGAGGTGGAACATCATCAATTAGAGGTGGTGGTAAAAAACCTATCAGAGTAAAAACTAAAGCGGAGAACGTTATGAATTTAGAAGAGTTAGTAGGAAAACCTATTACAGAAGCTCAATTTGATGAAGCAGCAGGTAAGAAAGATGCTTGTTATCACAAAGTAAAAGCTCGCTATGATGTTTGGCCATCAGCTTACGCATCAGGTGCATTAGTAAAGTGTCGTAAAGCCGGTGCAAAAAATTGGGGAAATAAAAGTAAGAAAAAAGAATCTATGACAGAAGATTGCTGGGTAGGTTATAAACAAGTTGGTATGAAGAAAAAAGGTGGTAAGATGGTGCCAAATTGTGTAGCAGAAGTATATTGGCAAAACTCTTTAGGTGAAAGTTGTGGATATACATTTGAGTTTCCTGAAGATGAACAACCTGTAAAAGAAGCAGAGTATCAAGGAAGAAAAGTAAAGCTCGGTAAGATCATGCAGGGTGATACTAAAAAATTTAAAGTTTATGTCAAAAATCCAAAAGGTAACGTAGTTAAAGTTAACTTTGGTCAAGGTGGTGATGCTAAAGGTGGTACTATGAGAATTAGGAAATCGAATCCTGGCGCTCGTAAATCATTCAGAGCAAGACACAATTGTGATAATCCAGGACCAAGACATAAAGCAAGATATTGGTCTTGTAGAAAGTGGTAACACTATAAGAGGAGAGAGAAGTGGCATTTAAAGACATTTTCAAAGATGAGAATGAGTTTAACGAGAAAACAATAATAGGTTTTATGTCATTTGCTGTCATGACTATGTATAGTATGACAGATTTAGTAACTGGATATTTCGGTATGGAATTACCCATAAACGATTTTGTGTATAATAGTTTTCTATATATTACATTAGGTTGTTTCGGAATAGCTGGTGTGGAAAAAGTTATGGGAGGTAAAAGCTCATAATAGGAGAATAAATAATGGTTAGTGGTAAAAAGTTAGGAGACATATTGTTAGATGGAGATGTCCTAACTAAAAGACAACTAAATAAAGCTCTTGCTATGCAAGAAACAGGTGATGGTAGAAAATTAGGTGAAATTTTAGTTGACTTGGGATATTTAACAATAGATGATATGACTGAAGTTATGATGAATAACGGTCCTAAATCAAGATGGAAAGAAAAAGAAGTTATAAAGGAAAAGGTTATGGCAAAAGAATTAAGTGAAGATACAAAATTTGCTTTATCGATCAGAACTATGATTAGTGCTGGAGTTGGTATTGCAACACTTGTTGGTTTTTATTATATGATGATAGGTGAAATACAAGAAGCGAAAGAACTTCCGAAGATAGATAATATCTATGAAGAAGAGTATCCATCAAGACATCCAGGATATAACTGGCCGAGTTCTATGGAACAATATAAAACTCAAGTTGGTGGATTAGAAGCAGCAGTTTCGGATTTAGAAGAACAAGTAGAAAAACTTGAAGAAGAGATTGTTGATTTAAAAATTGAATTAGCTAATAAACGAGATAAGAAATAGTTAGGAAATAAGTTATGAAAAAAATGTTAATGATGTTATTGATGATTTGTTCAGTAAGTGGACAATATGAAGTAGTAAAGAAAGAAAATCCTATAACGGATGCAGATTTTGCAGTAAAGACAGCAAAAGGGTTTTCTGTAGTTGAGTTTTGTGCAGGTTGGGCAGGTGTATGTAGTATAGATAAATTTATGGGTATAGAGGGATATAAAGATACGAAGATATTTCATGCAGATACGAAAGATACACCACAACATACACGTAAAAATAAATTGAGAACATTTCCATCAGTAGTTTTATATAAAGATGGTAAACCTATTAAAAGATGGAAAGCAACTATTGATGGTAAAAACGCAGTTACTGAAATAGATATAAAAATGGGTATAGATTATCCACCAAAAAATAAAAGAAGAAGGAGTACCAACTAATGCCAAACAGAGGTGCAAAAGATAGAAAACGTAAAAAAGCAGCATTAAATAAGAAGTGGTCTACTGAGGGTAGAACTGCAGCTCAACATAAAAAGTGGTTAGCTAAACAAGAAGAAAAGGGAACGCAGTTTCCTGTATATGGAAGAAGATAGTGATTAATCTAAAAGAGTTAATTGAACTTAGAACTATGCAATATAGGAAAACTCCTAAAGAAAAGCATGCTAAAAGAATGACTATGGAGACACCTAACTTTGCGGATGTAATACTTCCTACCAATCCACCACATGATAATGATAGCAGAGAAACTTTAGGTGAATTAAAATTTTTACAATCATTAGAATCCGATAAAGATTATGTTAAAAAACATGATGATGTTACAAAAGTTTTTGTTGAGTTGTTAAAAGAATTTAAAGTTCATACATCACAAAGACAAAAGGTAATAGAAACATTAGTAGATCAATCTCGTAAATTCATAATGGAAGCAAAATATAAATACAATAGACCAAGACCATATCAAGTTGCAGAGTTTTATGATATTAATTTAAATGGTACTCAATTAGATAGTATGAAGACACCAAGTTATCCAAGTGGGCACGCCACACAAGGTTACTTAGTAGCAGAAGTATTAAAGAGTATGATACCACATATAGCTCCTGAATTAAATAGACTTGCAGAAGATATAGCTTATTCAAGAATAATAGCTAAAGCACATTTCCCATCAGATAAAGCATTTGGAAAGAAAGTAGCAAAAATTATATATCAAGGATTTAAAAAATCATTATCAGAAGCAATTAAAATAGATGTAAATGTTGGTGATACAATTCTTACAGGTAGATTTAAAAATAAAAAAACTAAAGTTAAAAGTATTGGTAAAGACGAACATGGAATGCCAACTATCAATGGTAGAAAAGTTGTTACATTTAGAAGAATGCCAAAACTAAAAGAATTAATTGAAAGAGTTGATTTCGTTGATACTGCACAACAAATTATAAAACAACAAGGATTAAAATCTAAAGTAAAAGTTCAAGGTGGTTCTAACAAAGCAGACTATGATTGGAAAAAAGATATCATATATATAAGACCACACTATTCAACTATGAAAGATTTTTTAACCACTATATATCACGAAATAGATCATGCTAAAGACAGAAAAAAGTATGGTGCAAAAGCATATGAAAAGAAATATCAAAGAGCTGGAGATTTAGCAGTACATAAGGGTAAAGATTTCCACGATGATAATGCATATGAAGAAAAAGCTGAAAGATATGGTAGAAAAATGGCAGCTATACATATGAGGAAAAAATAATAGTTTTTGAGAAAATTACAGGATATTTATATGTGTTACTATGAAAACACGTTCTGCTAAGTCAAAGGGGCGCAGGCTCCAAAATCAAGTAAAAGAAATACTTTTAGAAGCATTCACAGAGTTAGAACCCGATGATATTCGTACAGCGATAATGGGTGAAACTGGTGAAGATATTAAATTATCACCTGCAGCAAGAAGAGAAATTCCTTTTTCATTCGAATGTAAGAACCAAGAAAAAATTAATATATGGGAATCATTAAAACAATCCGAAGAAAATAGTGGTGATTATCCTCCAGTTTTGGTATTTAAAAGAAATCGTAGTAAGACATATGTAGTTTTAGAAATAGAGGATTTTATAGATCTTATCAAATGAGTCAAAAGTTACTAAATCTCTTAACAAGAGCAATAAATAGTCAACCAACAAAAACAGGTCAGAATAATGAATATATGTTTTGGTCTCCTTTTGTTCAACATCATAAACCTAAACTTCAGATAAATATACAAACACAGAAGTGGCATTGTTGGGTTTCTGAATCAGGTGGCCACAACTTCTTTCAATTATTTAAAAAAATCAATGCACCACAAAAATATTTCGATGAACTTCGTGATATAGCTGGTGATACCTATTATCCCAAATATGAAAAAACAAATGAAGTAAAAACTTTAACTCTTCCAAAAGAATTTATCCCATTATGGAATGGTGCTGAAAGAAGTCCTGAATACAAAAATGCTATGAGGTATTTAGAGAGAAGAGATATTACTCAAAGAGAAATATTAAAATATGGCATTGGGTATTGTGAAGAGGGTTTGTATAGATATAGAATTATAATTCCATCTTATGATAAAAATACTACATTAAATTACTTTGTTGGTAGAGATTATTATGGTGGTAGTATGAAATATAAAAATCCAAGAGTAAGTAAAGATGTTGTTGGGTTTGAATCTATGATTGATTGGAATCAACCTGTTATATTATGTGAGGGTGTATTTGACGCTATAGCAATCAAAAGAAATGCTATTCCATTATTTGGTAAAACCTTACCACCAAAATTATTAAAGAGACTTGTACAACATAAGGTTAAAAAACTTTATCTGATATTAGATTCTGATGCACAAAAAGATAGTATGAAGATTGTAAATAAACTAAAATCTTATCAGATAGATGTTAATATGATTGTACTTAAAGATAAGGATCCAAGTGAACTTGGATTTGAAAAAACAATTGATTTAATAAAACAAACAAAAGATAGTTTATCTTTTTCTGATATTATGAAGATGAAACTCGGAGCTCGATGAATATATTTGATTTTACAAAGGATAAGGATTCAGATACACAATACGATTATAAAATTCTTGTCTATCCAAACATTACTTATATGCAAGATTTGGAAAAAGATTCGTATGTTGTTGTGTTAAGAAATGTCATTAAAGAATTAAATAAGATTCGTAATGATATTCATTGGACTATCTTATCACCTACTGAAATACAATCATTAGTATTTGAAAATACAACTCAGATACCTATAAATCTTCCATCATATCCAAACGCTATGAGAACACATTTTAATTTTACAGAATTGAAAGATGTGTTGAAATGGAAGACAACTGATTATGATGTTTTATACTCTCATCTTCCTGAACACACCGATCAATTGGTAAATCTATTTCATAACAATACAAACATAACACCAAAAGTAGTTGGGTATTGTCATTGGTATGAGGTGCCAGAAAATACTGCTTACAACAAAACTATGTTGTTAGCAAACTTCGCAGGTATGTTACAAATGGAAGAGTGTGGTGTTAACTCAGAGTGGTTAAAAAGTCTTGTATTAGAAAAAGCAGACATTCTTTATCAACCTACCTATAGAAATTTGTTACATGATATTATACAACCACATTACTTAGGTATTGATAAAGTAGATATGAAATCTAAACCAAAGGGTAAGAGTATCGTATTCAATCATAGAGATAATGATTATACAGGGTTTAGATGGTTTGTAAAGCAAATGGATAAGTTATATGAGAAAAGACAAGACTTTACAGTATACACAACACTAACAGATATGAACAAACCATATTCTAAAAGAATGAAGATACATAGTAGAGATGAGTATCTAAAGTTTCTAAAGACTATGAGAGTAGGTGTAGGTTGTTTTGATAAATACTCAGCGTGGAGTATAGCTACGACAGATTCATTGAGTATGGGTGTTCCATATGTCTTACCAAATAAGTTATGTTATCCTGAAATGGTTGGTAAAGATTATCCATTATTATATGATAAAGATTTTTTAGATAAAATAGAAAAAGTTTTAGATGACGATGCTGTTAGAGATAAAGCAGTTAAGTATCTTAAAAAAGATATTGATTCTTTTAAATGGGAATCAAGAGTTCCAAAGTGGTTTAATAATTGGGATTTTCTAAAACCAGATAGTTTTGATATGATAGGTGATAGTAGTGAATCATATAAAAGAATAGTTGACTATATACATAAAGAAAATTCTGTTACTAAAAAGGATATTTTAGAGCATATGGGATGGGGAGTTAGGATATCTTTTAGTCCATATAGGAACAAATTGAGGAAAGAATCTACAATAAGATTCACAAAAGATAGATATGAAATTGATTAAAAATTTATTTGACGTATATATATTACAAAATGAAGGTAAAAACTTATGTCAAATAATATTTGGGAATTTGGTGATGGATATCACAAAGTATATACAGAATCAATGGATGCAGTTAATGCAATTATTGAAAAATGTAATACTCGCGTATGCGCAACCTACAACAAAGGTGGGAACACTTTTGGTTGGGATATAATCGTGGCTGATAAAAATCTACCTAAAGTTAAAAAAATATTATCTAAAACTAAAGTATAGGGTTAAAATAAAAAAAAAGTTTAACTATACAGATTATTGTGTTAATATCAAGTATGAAAAATACTGATAAAATTAACAACAAGAGGACATATGAAAGTACCGTTTCGTAAATTAAAATATATACATCACATATCGGATATACAAATCCGAAACCTAAAGAGACACAAAGAATATGAACAAGTATTCAATCGTCTATATGAAAAAATAAAAGAGAACAAAGATAATGCAGTAGCATATATTGGTGGTGATATAGCACATTCTAAATGTGATATGTCTCCTGAATTAGTCGATCAATTATCAAGATTATTCAAGAATCTTGCAGATATAGTTCCTACAATTATTATTGCAGGTAATCATGATTGTAATTTAAATAATCGTTCACGTCTTGATGTTCTCACACCAATCGTAGAAAATCTAAATCATCCAAACTTACATTATCTAAAAGATAGTGGTGCTTATAAATGTGCTGATACTACATTTGTAGTGTGGGATTGTTGGACTGATGAAAAAGATTTTATTCTATCTAAAGATGTAGAGGGTGATACTAAAGTAGTTCTATTTCATGGAACGGTTGATAAAGCAGAAACAGATTTAGGATTCAAGTTACCATCAGACGTTCACATTGATAAATTTAAAGGATATGATTTAGGATTACTTGGTGATATTCATAAACGTCAGTTTGTTAATAAAGAAGAAACTATTGCGTATTGTGGTTCTTTAGTTCAACAAAATCATGGTGAGGAAATTGGTAAAGGATATCTTCTATGGGATGTTCCAAAAAGAACATCAGAGTATATTGAGATACCAAATGATTACGGATATTATACAGTTGTAATTGAGAATGGTAAACTACCAAATGATTTAGATAACTTACCAAAGAGAGCTAGACTAAGAGCAAAGGTAGCTAACACATCAGGTACTGAACTTAAAAAATGTTTGGCAGTAATACAACACAAGTATGGTATTAAAGAGGTAGTAGTACATAGAACTGATATTTTAAAAGATAGAGTTAGAGATGGTAATAAATTGGATTTGGGTGATGTTAATAATCCTGATTTCCAATATGAAATGATTGAAGAATATCTTAACAATAACTTTTTAATTGACAATGAAACATTAAAAAAGATAAAAGATATTAATGGTGAATTAAATGGTTCTTTACCAATAGATAATATAACAAAGAATGTAGATTGGAAACTTAAAAGATTTGAGTTTGATAATATGTTCAGTTATGGTGAGGATAATGTTGTAGACTTTACAAAACTTAGTGGTGTAGTAGGATTGTTTGCTGCAAACGCAAGTGGTAAATCTTCTTTATTAGATGCTCTATGTTTTTGTTTGTTTGATACTTCAACAAGAACTTATACGGCTAGTTCGGTATTGAATAATAAGAAGAGTTCGTTTAAATGTAAATTATTATTTGAAGTAAATGGACAAGATTATGTAGTAGAGAGAATAGCAAAGAAACAAAGAAATGGTCATGTAAAAGTCAATGTTGATTTTTACACACACGATGATAGTGGTGAAGTAATTTCACTTAATGGAGATCAACGAAGAACAACCAACAATAATATCAAACAAGTTGTTGGAACATTTGAAGACTTCATTCTAACAACACTATCAGCACAAAATGCGAATACTGTTTTCATAGACAAAACGCAGAAAGAAAGGAAAGAATTACTTGCTCAATTTATGGGATTGGGTGTATTCGATAAATTGTATACATTAGCTAATGAAGAGATATCTGAAGTTCAAGCAGTGTTAAGAAACTTCAGTAAAACTAATTACGATGAACAATTAGCAGATGTTGAAACAAATATCGATGTGTTATCTGATAATTTAAAGGATAGAAGAAAAGAATATAAGTCAGTAGAAAAAGAAGTTAATACTTTACAGAAAGGTATATTGAAACTTAATCAAAAAATTAAACCAATAGATGAAACTGTAACAGATATTAATCTTCTACGATCAGAGTTAAAAGATAATCAAGAATTACACAAACAAACTCAAACATTGTTTCAAGAAGCATTACATAAGATATCACATATTGAATCTACAAAAACAATGACAATAAATCAATTGGAAGAATTTAAAAAAGAAAATATATTACAGAAATATAATGAATTAGAATCTTTCAGATATGATTTTGATAAAACTGATACTGAGATTGATAAATTAAAAGAAGAAGTTCAGAGAAAATTAGATAAGATTAGAAAGCTTGGTGATTTAGAATACGATCCCAAATGTGAGTATTGTATGAATAATGTTTTTGTAAAAGATGCAAGAGAAACAAAAAAATTATTACAAGATGATAAACTACAATCTGATAAATTAATTTCAAAGAAAAATGATTTAGATTCTAAGATAAAAGATTTAGGTGAAGTTGAAAAAAAGAAAGAACAATTTGATAAATGTGAGGAATTGTTTGAACAACTTAATGGTGATTTAAATACAGTTGAAACGAATAGAGATCATTTAGGTGAGAAATTAGTTTATATTGACGAAAAGAATGTTATAGTAGAAGACAATATTAAAAAATATTATGAACAAGAAAAAGATGTAGTTCATAATAATAAAGTAAAACAAGATATTGCAAAACAAGAATTAGAATTAGATACACAAACAACTCAATTAAAAGCTGCAGATAAGAATGTAAAAGAAACAGAGATTGAACTTAAAGTTTCAGAAAATCAAAAGAAAGAAATTATTAAGATAATAGAGGAAGTCCAAGAATTAGAAGAAAAGCATGTAGCTTATAGATATTATCTTGAAGCAGTTAAAAGAGATGGTGTACCATATGAGTTGATTAGTAAAGCATTACCTGCTATTGAGAATGAAGTAAATAATATTTTATCTCAATTAGTTGATTTCACAATGACATTTGATATGGATGGTAAAAATATTAATAACTATATTGTATATGATACTGATAATACCTGGCCTCTTGACTTGAGTAGTGGCATGGAACGATTTATATCATCACTTGCTATTCGTGTAGGATTGATAAATGTATCTAACTTACCAAGAGGTAACTTCCTTGCTATTGATGAGGGATGGGGAACAATGGATAGTGAAAATCTAAATTCAGTATATAATCTATTTCAATATCTTAAAACACAATTTCAATTTACATTGATTGTATCTCATATTGATTCAATGAGAGATGCAGTTGATACTCTGTTAGAAATTAAAAAAGAGGGTGGATACAGTTCAGTAAAATCAACCTGATAATAGTTTTTTAGAGGGTTGACTTCTAAGAACATTATTAGGTTTTTCTAAAAGACAATTTTTCTTTATAAGTTGCTCAACAAGAGCATACATCTTTAATCCATTCTCTTTACAATACTTCTTTAGAATATCTCTATATTCTCTTCTTATTTTTATGTCTACAAGTTTTTCCATATAAATAAGTATCATTTCATAATATTTTCATACTTTTGTATGAAATAAAAAATCCAAAAAATTGTATATATAATATTTATAATAGAACCTAAAACAGGCACATCTATATATGATACTAGAACGTAGAATCAAGAAAAGAGATTTAAATAAATTAGATATCTTAATCAAAGATACATCAAATGAATTTTTACAAGCTTTTGATGTTCCTGATTCTTTGCCGCAAGGTAGAAGTTCTTTTACCATCAATGGTTCTGAATTCTTAAAAACAAATACTGAAGTTTTGGTTGAGATATTAGATAACAATAATAATCCTATTTTTGTTAATCCAATATACGATCCTGAATATGTTACAATGCAAGGAACAAGTCGTTCTATTAGTGTTGAAGTTTATCCAACAACACCTCCGGGTAGAGCAATATTAACTATTGTTGGTGAACTTGATCATAATAAATTTATAGGTACTGAACCATTAACACCAGAAATATTAGCACAATTAAATATTGAAACCGATCCAATATTTACAGGTGATGTTTCTATAGCACAAGCAGTAGCAAATAACTTTTTTATACCAGAACAATATCGTGGAGTTTATAATGTAAAGTATAATAAGACTATATTAATAAATCCAAGATTAAGAAATACAGCACCAATAAAGTTTTACAGAAAACCACAAGTACAAATTAGAGAACTTATAAGAACTGAAGTTAAAGCATCAGCTTCTATCTTTACAGATACAGTTAGTGTTACTACGGGTTCAGTTAAAGGAAAAAGGATTAACCCTGAAGGAACTTTACGATTAATAAATCCTGCTGAAATAGATCCTGTAAGAGCAGTAATTAGTTGTGATGCAAAACCTGCACCACAAGGTGGTTATACAGATACAGATGGACCAAACACACTTGCAGGAACTATATACAATAGATCATATCCTTTAGAAGTAACATCGGAAGATTCATATGGTAGTATCACAAGACGTTCTTGGGAGTTTGGAGATAAACACGTTACTGAATCATATGCTCTTCCTGATACAACAAATCCAAAAGGTGTAGAAAAACAAAAACATATATTCACTAGACCAGGAACATATAAAGTAAAATTAACTGTAGCGAGCCCTACAGGTCAATATGATTTAGATACAGAAACAGTTACACTTTCAGCACCATCTGCTCCTGTAGCAGAATTTACTGTAGCACATCCAACTGCAAGTGCAGATGGAAGTACTAAAAGAACAGGTAGTATGGATGATGATAAATCAAGAACTTTTAAGTTTAAAGATACTACTACAGGTGTTGATAATATAGTTGACCCATTAGTATTTGGTTCTAAGTTTAGTAATTTAGCAGATACAGAATATAGTTGGTCTTTTGGTGATGGAACTACTGCTAATGGTATGGGTAATACTTCAAGAAATCCAGAACATACATACGCACAATCAGGTTCTTATACAGTAAAACTTACTGTTAAAAATAATTATGGTGCACAATCAGATTCAGAAACTAAAACAAATCACATTCTAATAAAAGAATCATTACCGATTGTAGATTTTTCAGTAAACTCAGGAAGTATAACACAAGCAAATGCATTAGGTGCTAATGCAAATGCTATCAAAGGTGCTACGGCAACATTTACAAATAGTACTGTTTACTATGGAAGTTCAATATCATACGCATGGACTTTTAACTCAAGTGGAAGTACATCAACTGCAACAAATCCAACTTGTATCTATACAGGTTCATATGATGCTGGAAAAACATTTGATGTAACATTAACTGCTACAGATAACTATGGTAGAAGTGTTACTAAAACCAAAAAGAATTTAATAGGTATTGCACCGTCTATACCACAACCAAATTTTACTGCAACTGTAAGAGAATTTACCTTAACAGGTTCGTTTGAAGCACGAAGAATACAATTTACAGATACATCGGTTACAAGTAGTGCTTGTACATATCAATATGATTTTAATGGTGGTACTATAGGAAGTAAATTAAATTCAGGTGCAAATAGTTCTACATTTGAAGCAGCAAATTTAACTGGTGGTATATTTGAAGCAGGTGTTTCTTCACCTCTTACTTTAGGAATTACTACTGAAAATCCAAGACAAGGTGATAAATCTTTAGAATTAAAAAATGGTGGTTCAAGCGCATTAAAAGATGTTTACACTTATGGTTATGATTATGGTAATTCTGGTGAGGCAAGTTTATCTGCTTGGATAAGTCAATACTCATTAGCAACTATAACTCAAAACTATATGTATACTGTAGAGTTTTGGGCTAGAGCAGATGAACCAACTACTTTGATGACAGGTATATTTGGTGCTAATGCAAATGGTCATATATTTGGTTCGGGTCCTTCACAAGGAACATTTGCTGTAGTTCCACAAAAAGTTGGAACATCTTGGCAAAAATTTAATTTTAGTTGGAGATTTACTGATCCAGGTTGTAAGTATCTTACAATTAGACTTGGTGCTGATGTTTTAAATCCTGGTAAAGCAGTTTACTTTGATAATGTAGAAGTTTATAATTCTACATCTACATCTAAAAACCCAGCAGTAGATTATAGAACAAAGACAGATGGAAGTAGAGGTCTTGTAAAACAATCTGTAACTAATGCAGTTGGAACTGAAAGGTCTATACAATTAACAAACTTTATTAACGCACAATTTGGCGCACCATCTGCTTCGTTTACAATTGATGACCAATCAGTATTAACTCAAGTTCCTGTAACATTCCAAGCAAGTGGTTCAGCTGGATTTTCAAATATTAAAGAATACAGATGGCAATGGGGTGATGGTAATTTTGATACAACAAAAGAACCAAGTATAACTCATAAATATTCTTCTGCTGCAACATATACACCAAAGTTACAAGTATTAACAGATGAGGGTCAGTCTACAAAAGTTAATGTTGGTAATGTTGTAGTTAGCGCACCACCTGCACCAACTGTTTCATTAGGTTTTATGGATGGTTCTACATCAGTAGGTGAAACACCACACGAAGTATTAGTTCAAGCAACAACTGCTAATCAAGTAACTTCAAGTAATATTACATTTGGTAATGGTGATACGACAAATTCGAAGAAAGGATTTACAGTATACAAAACTCCTGGCACATATACAATTACGGCAACTGTAGCTGGACCTGGTGGAAGTGCTTCAGCTACAAAAACAATAACAGTTACTTCACCACCCGATCCACCTTTACCACCAATTGATGAGATAGAAGATCCCGAACCAGAAATTACGAAAGATCAAAAACTAGCAGCAGAAACGGGTACATCTTTAGGTAGTGGTGGTGGAAGTGATCCCGCACCACCCGCACCATATACTGATGGTGGAGGTGGTGGAGACCCATATACTGGTTGTGTATTAGCAGGAACTATCATTAAAACCGCTAGAGGGGACGTTCCTGTAGAGCAGGTAACTACAGAAGACTTAGTGTACTCTTGGGATTTTAATAAAAATGAATTTGGTTATTATAATATAGAAAAAGCATGGACTAAAAAACAACCAATAAGAGTTTTTGTAGAAACAGAAAGTGGTAAATCAGTAGAATGTTCAGATACACACTTATTTTATCATCCTGATTATAAAGACCAAGAGATTTGTATAAAAGATTTAAATGTTGGTGATATAGTTTATTCTTTAAATGATGATGGTGAAATATTTGAAGATCCAATTAGAAATATTACTACATATGATGATGAAGAAGTAGAAGTTTATAACTTTAATGTTCCTAAAATTTATTCTTATATAACAAATAATATTATTTCTCATAATAAAGAAAAATATGAAAGTCAAGCATCAGATCCACTTAAAACACAATTTGAAATGAATCTTGCTTCTCCTGAAACAGACTTTTTTGAAATAGAAACAGATCAGACAGGTGAATTTTTTAAGAAAGAAATGTTGGGTGCAGACTTAACAATATTTCCAAATACAGGTTCTACACAAATGGATATATTGAATAAACAAGTTCCAGCTGATAGAAGATTTATTATAAAACAACAACCATTAATTACTAAGATAAGAAAAATTGGACCTAATGGTAGAGTTATTATTCCTGATATAAAAGGATTGATGGTTACGAATAGATTGAACGCACATAAAGATGTTGTATTTAGTGAGTACCAAGATTTTGGTCCAGCTACTCAATATAGTATGAGTTACCAAAAACCAGTAACGGCATCATTTAGAGTTATAAATAAACAATCAAAATTTAAGGCTAATCTTACACAATTAAGACCATATTCGGGAGAAATTTCTAGAGTTAAAGTTTATTATAAAATTGCTGGTAATGTTGGTGGTTATAAACTATTAAAAGAAATTAATGCTATTAAAGCACCAGAACAATTATCAGATCCAACAGCACAATTTAATAAATTTAATATTGGTGTATTCCCACATCAACAAAGTATAAATCATTATTGGTTTAGTAGGCAAGGAGAAAATGCTGGTTTCTATAAAGGTATAGATTCTTCAACACCAACTGCAGGATTAACTTTAGTAAGTCAACCTTATCCTGAAAGTATGAGAATATCAGGTTCTAACTATCCATATAATAGTGTAGTTTCAACATTTCACAAATATCCAATGAGATTGATAGCTGGAACTGAATATGCATTGACATTTAATTTAGCAGGTGTTAAAAAGAATAAACAACATACACCTGAAAACGCGGCAGCTACAGGAGATACATCAGAACAAGGAGCTAAGATAAAATTTTATTTAAGTGGTTCTGCATTACAAGCAGATGATGGTTGGGGACACTTACTTGGTGTTATGGAATTAGAAACACATGGTGCTGTTTCTGAATCTTTTGATAAAGTAGAACATAATTTTATTGCAGAAAATAATGGTGATGGTAGATTACAATTAGTAGCTGAATCTGGTGAGTGGTATGTTAAAGATTTAAGTGTTATGCCTATGCAAGAAAGTGGATTTAGTCCTGACTTTTCAGCAGTGGTAGATGATACACCAAAATTAAGTCAAAGACCAAGTCATATAGAATACTATGCAGAGTTTTTTGATTATAATGGTAACGCTTCTGATTTGATGGCAATAGGACAGACATCGAAAAAATTTGAAGGTTCATCAACAATTGTAGAGGGAGTAGATAATACAATATCTGGTTCATTATTCTTAGGTGGTGATAGTGAGGGTTCAGGTATTGAAATACATGGTGGTTCTTCTTATGTAAGAAATGTTGGATATGTTGGATATCATAGTGCTTCTCAAGCACAATCTGTGGATACTCCTGAATTAGGCAAAGCAGGATTTATGTTTTGGAGTGGTTCTCTATTAACAGATAAAACCGATGAGTATAATCAAGGTGATGTAGGATTTGAAATACATGGTGGACCTGGAGTAAAAGATGGAACTGCAGGTGCTATGAGATTTCGTTCTTCAACAGGTAAACTTGAGGTTACAGGTTCTATTGTAGCAACTGAGGGACACTTTAAAAAGAACTTTAGTGTAGGAACTGGCTCAGCAGCTATTGAGATATCTTCATCTAAATATATAATGAAGACAAAGAGTTGGGGTCATCCAACATCAAGTAAAGGTTGGGCTATAAGTGGTAGTGGACAAGCATACTTCCAAGAGGGTTATATTGGTGGTTGGCAAATTAAAACCATAGATGAGGGAACTGATGCTGAAAGAGCTGTTATAAGTGGTTCTAATATTACACTTGATGCAGGTGGTGCTGGTTTATATATGTCTAATAAAGGACCAGGTTCAGATACATCAAATACTTTTTCAACTTTAGCAGATGAATATTATTTAGATTTTACTCCCGATACAGGTTCTGCAATTTCAAGTTCAGGGTTTTATGTTTCATTTGGACCTAAGTTTAAAGTAGATAAAGATGGTGTATTATTCGCAAGTGGCGCAAAATTTGTTGGAACAATAACTGCAAGCGCTGGTTTAATTGGTGGATTCAATATAGGTTCTTCTTCTCTCTTTAGTGGAACACAACCAACACCTACATTTTATATTAGTGGTTCAGCATCAGGTAACACCTTTACAAACAAATCACATTTATTTATATCATCAAGTGGTTTCCAAGTAACAGGTGATGGTAGTGTAAAAGCGACAGCAGGTTCTGTAGGTGGATGGACTTTAGGTTCAACATTATCAGCAACAAATATTTTATTAGATCCAGCTACACCAAAAGTTACACTTGGTAGTAAAGGAACATTAACCGATAGTAATACAGGTCTTTACTTGGGAACTGATGGAATTGCACTTGGTGCAAGTTCAGTATTCAAAGTTACTGCAGCAGGTGCAATAACATCAACAAGTGGAACTATAGGTGGATGGACATTAAGTGCAAGTGATTTATCAGCTGGAAGTGGTGGTAGTACAATTAAATTGGTTCCGGGTACAGGTATTCAATTAGGTCATGGAACATTTTCAAGCGCACCTTTTAGTGTTACAAACGCAGGTGTAATAAAATCTACATCAGGAACAATAGGCGGATGGACACTTGGTTCAGCTACCATCTCATCAAATAATTTAGTTATAAATTCTGCAGGTACATTAGAAACATCAACATTCCAAAGTGGAATGAAAGGTTGGAGAATATCATCAGCAAATAATGGTAGTGCAGAGTTTGAAGAAGTAAGAATTCGTGGAACATTATCTACTGCAGTATTTGAGAAAGAAACTGTAAACGCAGTTGGTGGTCAATTATATGTAGGAAATTCAACTACAGTTACAGGTTCAAGTGATGTTGGGCTTAGTGATACAACAATTCAAGTAGCAAATGCTAGTGGTTTTGCAGCAGGTGAAGTTATTACAGCAAAGAAAGTACACGCAACAGGATTTGGTACAGAATATATGTTGGTTCAAAGTGTCGCAAGAGAAGATGCTTCGAGTGATACAAATATGAGTGGTAGTCTTACTGTAGTTAGAGCATATGGAAAAGTATCTGTAAGTGGTAGTGGACCTAGTGGTTCATTAGGACAAACTCCAAGTGCATCACAAACATATGGATCAGGTCAAGTTCTTGTCTCAACGGGTAGACTTAATACTGGATATATTAGATTAAATGCGAATCCAAAAGATTTAGCAACACCTTATATGGATATTGTAGAAAGAACTGGTAGTGGTGTTTATGCTGTAGATTTAAAAGCAAGACTTGGTGATTTAAGTGGTTTATCATCTGCTCAAGTTGGAACGAGTCCAGGTCATGGATTATTTACTGATAATGCTTATTTAACAAATAAAGTAGTTGTTGGAACTTCAGGTTCAAATCATGTTAAAATTGATTCAACAAGTATGATATTCAAAGATGGTAATACATCAATGGCAGAACTTAGAGGAACTACATGGACATTAGGTGGAGCTCATGGAACAACCGATGATTGTATCGTTCTGTCGCCAACAAATGGAGTAAACATTTATGATAATTCAAATGATTATATAAATGTATCTGCAGATGGCTTAAAGGTTTATGAGGGTGGTTCTTTACAAGCAACATTTGCTGCAACAACAACTATAGGTCCTTCTACAGATAGGGTAACTATTAGTACAAGTGGTATTACTATTAGAGAAAATAATAAAGATGTAATTACTATGGCAAGTGATGTTGTTACGATTGGTAGTTCTACCGACCAAGTAGAAATCAACGGAACAAGTGGAATAACTATAAGGGAAAATAATGTTGATACTATACAACTATCAAGTGGTGCAGTAATTGTTGGAGAAGTTGGTTCAAGTAAATCAAATGTTCAGATTACAAGTGGTGCAATTAATTTAAGAA
>Ga0209992_10002100_pt1 | contig 19040 bp, 22 predicted proteins | sample 2SBtaG_2_FD_182564 | JGI IMG/M metagenome (GOLD analysis project Ga0209992, IMG submission 182564) | Deep subsurface microbial communities from Kolumbo volcano to uncover new lineages of life (NeLLi) - 2SBTROV12_ACTIVE470 metaG (SPAdes)... | ecosystem: Environmental > Aquatic > Marine >... | reverse complement strand
ATCCAGGCTAGGAAAAATCGCTGACCTTCTTGAACGGTCGGGGATAGAGCCCGAGGAAATAGGGACTGTTGAAAAGGTCCGTATTTCTGAGTGGCAGGGTCTGACGAAGAATGAGGAAGGTGAAGCAGAGATCCATGATTTGGGTGGCGTTTCTGTAGTAATTAATCCCGCTTGGGTGAATGGCCCTGAATGGCCTGTTGTTCAGCAAGCAGCACCGGTAACTATAAAGCACCTTCCTAAAAATCAGCAACCTGCAAAGGACACTAAATATAAAACTGCTGTGATTATGCCTGATCCCCAAATTGGCTATCGCATGTATGACGATGGGGAAATGGACGCTTTTCACGATGAAGAAGCCATATCTGTGGCTCTTAAAATTCTCAGAGATGTAGGGGCTGACACAATTGTCAACCTTGGAGACTTCTTAGACTTTGCCGAGTTTGGCAAGTTCGAGATGGAACCCGCTTTCGCTAAAACATCGCAAGCAGGTATTGACCGAGGTCACAAGTTCTTATGTGAGCAAAGAGCAAATGCACCCGACGCTCACATAGTTCTTTTGGAAGGCAACCATGATCGGCGGTTACAAAAATCTGTCACTGCGAACACGGCTGCTGCTCTTCACTTAAAACGAGCAGAAGAACCTGAAGACTGGCCAGTCATGTCAGTTCCGTTTTTATTACGCCTTAACGAAGACCATCTAAATGTTGAATATGTTGGAGGATACCCAGCAGGCATATATTGGGTTAATCAAAACCTCGCTTGTATCCATGGTCATATAACCCGAAGCCGAGGCTCAACTGTTAAAGCAGTTGTAGATGATGAAAGAACAAGTATTATCCACGGCCATATACACAGGATTGAACTGCAACACAAAACTCGACGGACTTTTGAAGGGGCCAAACGAAGCCTTGCTGCTTCACCTGGATGTCTATGCAGGATTGATGGAGCAGTGCCATCGACTAAAGGGTCCACTGACCCTCACGGCAGACCGGTCAACGCAGTGGAAGACTGGCAGCAGGGCATGGCCGTAGTCACATACGAGGAAGGTAACGGGAATTTTAATGTCGAACTCATCCCAATCTCCAGGGGAGAAGCCATCTTCCGAGGTAACTACTACTCCGCTTGATGATGAAGCAGTCCGCCCTACAGTTTCGTTTGACGATGACATTCCTCAAGCGACACAGTTTCCAATAATAACTATCGTTCTTGCTTTAGACGACCCTTCTGAACCTAACCATGTTGATTTAGGGTCTGTTCCGCCTCAAATAGCGGCGGCAGTGTTTAGAACTATGGCTACACAATTGGAAAAACTAAGTTGGCCTAGTCGTGTGACGTATGCTGGACAGACAGTGTTTGAACCAGCAGCGCTAATACCTCAGTTTGACGAGGACGATGAGGACGACGACTTTGATATATGTTAAGAATTGATGGGCTGACCTACGAAGAAATTCTAGAAGACTTCAAAACCCATAAAGACTATTTAACGCTTCTGTTAGAAGAAAAAGTTATTGGTTTCTCTGGGCTTTATTTGACGGAAGACGAAGCAGCCGCTCTTATGCGCCACTTGTATTCTGGGTATTCTGAATGTGGGGCTGATCGTGCTCCTTCTGTTGCTGTGTACAGAAACAAAAACGGTGATCAAGTTAGTGACGATTCTTTTAGGAGAGATTTATCTGTTTTTGATGTTGCCAATGCGAATTGGCACGCAGACAACTTAGGTTCAGATTTTTGTACAAGCCATATTGGTTTAAGCATGATTCATTACGATTGTCCAGACGCAGATTCTGGTCAGACTCTTTTTGTTGATCAGCAAAAACTTTTCGATAAGTGCCCTTACAAAACTTACGTTGAAAGTCTTTGGTGTAAGCATCAGGCTTATGGAGATAAAGAACATGGGATTCACCCGGTTTTAAGAACACATCCAATTACAGCACGAACAGGGTTACACATCAGTAGCCGTTTTATGGTGCCCGAAAAATGCAATATGTTTAATCCCGATCTACCTCAATCTGAGCAATATCTTGATACGCCTCCTCAATATCAAGAATTTATGGCTTGGCTATGGCAAGAAATAAAAAACCCTGAAAATTGGGAATGGTGGCGTTGGCAAGAAGGCGATTTTCTTCTCTGGGATAACAGATGTTTTGTTCACTCTTTCACAGGAGGCTGGTCTAGAGGAGATCGTGTTTTCCACAGAATAGTTATTGGGTATGAAAAACCTTATTACAAACCATCGATAACTCCTGGGCTGTTAGGGGACACATTTGATATTGGCCAAGTCTGGTACGCAGACTAAATCGTTTATGGGTTGACCCTTCACACTGTTACATACACATACGTGCAACAATAAGTACAGCGAGGTGCTTACCTCGTGTACATATATCCACTTAACAAACACGAGGTAGACCAACATGGCAGTACAAGATTCCCACCTACGGGAACTAAAGTCTGCTCTCCGCGATACTCTTGCTGAGAACGATGCAATCGTTAATCACGCAGAAGCAAATCGTGAAGAGGGCGGGCCTGACATTCAGGTCGAGGCAAAGCACATCGAAGGCTTTCGCACCAATCTCGCTAAAGCACGTGATTTGCGCGAGCAGATCGAGGCTTTTGAAGGCCAAAAGGAAATGCAGGACTGGGCTTCTGCTTCCGAAGGGCCAGAGGTTGTAGCCGAAGCAAAGGAAGGTAATGAAATTACTTCCGTCGGTCAGTCTTTCGTCGATTCTGATGAATTCAAATACCTTGCTGGTGGACAGAATGGCTACACCATGCACGTCCCATTCCAGGTCAAGGGCGACCTTGGCGGAATGTGGCAACGGAAAGACGTGTACACCACACTTCCTTCCGGCACTCCTTCACAATTCGGAACGCCACAGCGTGACGCAATTGTTGATAGAGCGCACCGTGCAATGCGTGTACGTGATCTGTTCAACGTACAGCAAACATCAACCAACTTGGTTGAATATTTCCGTGTGACAGGGTTCACGAACAACTCCGCTACAACAGCAGAGCGTTCAGGATCTCCTGAAACATTCACTTCATACCCACAGTCAACGCTAACCATCGCTGGAGCGCAGGCACCGGTTCGCAACATCGGTCACTACGAAGTTGCTCACCGTAACGTGCTTGCTGATGAGCCAGCAATGCGTGGCATCATTGACAACGAGTTGCTTTACGGCCTTCGTCTCACAGAGGATGATCAAATCCTTAATGGTGACGGAACTGGAACCAACCTCACGGGTATCACCCAGACATCGGGCATTAACACCCAAGCATTGGGCTCAGACACACGCATCGATGCGATGCGTAAAGCGATCACCAAGATTGCTCTCGCTTACTACGAGGCAACTGGCATCGTTGTTCACCCCAATGACCTTGAGGGTATCGAACTTGAGAAAGATGGAGACAACCGTCACATGATGGCTGCTTCTGTTGCTCTTGGTTCCGAATCTCGCCTCTGGCGTCTTCCGGTCGTTGAGACCGCAGCAATCACTGAAGGTACCGCTCTAATGGGTTCCTTCGGAATTGGTGCAACTCTCTATGATCGTATGGAGGGCAACATCCGGGTATCAGAAAACCACAGTGACTTCTTCGTAAGGAATGCAATTGCAATTCTTGCCGAAGAGCGCATCGCTCTTGCAGTGAAGCGCCCAGAGTCTTTCTGCACGGTGACAGGTATCTAAACCACCACCGCTCTCTAGCAGGGCAACTAAGAGGCCCCCTCTTCGGAGGGGGTCTTTTTAGTTTTTATGAGAATGTCTGATACGGTTAATGATTATGGAATTACAAGACATAGCACCAGAAACAAAACTAACTGTTGTCCTTGATCGTGATCTCTATGAAGAGAAAGACGGGGCTAGGACTCTGTTGGCACGTAAAGGTGAAAGAGTGACCCCTGAGGTCGCACGCAAGTACGGGGTTCTTCCGATTGAGTCTGCGGGTATGCCCGCTTTAGAGTCAAAGGTTGTTGGCCCTGACAGTAACCAACGTATAACGAGCACCTCTCACAAGGCTGTCGTTTGAAACGTGGCGGTCCTCTCCGCCGTAACACACCATTAAAACGCAACAAGCGTCTTAACTGGGCTAGCGAGAAGAGGAAAGCAGAATTACCCCTGCGTAAAGCCGTTCGAGAAGAAGTTCTTGAACGAGATATGTACAAATGTGTTGCAATTGACCTTGTTCCCCAGGTACAATGTTGGGGTCCCCTAGATGTGGATGAAATAAAGCCACGGGGACTCGGTGGTGATTGGCTAGACCCTGACAATTGTCAAGTGCTATGCCGTGCTCACCACGACTGGAAACACCTAAACCCACGTGAAGCCAAAGATTTAGGGCTTTACATAGGAAACAAGACATAAACATGGGGGGCAAAAATGCTTCATCAATTAAGCAACACAAAACTATTAGTACTTCTTTCAGGGACTCTGATCGGCGGAGCATTACTTTCTGATTCGATTAGGCAAAATTCACCCGAGGTAACTGCCTCGATCTCCACGACAACCACTCTCCTCAGCGACCAGATGGTGCTCGATACCCATACTACGCACGTCACTGAGGGGCCTTTTTTACTTGAAAGACTTCCAATCCTTGAAGACCCTTATCCCACTACATGGGAAGGGGTCCCATATTCTCACTCATCATCCGAACAATATACGGATATCCCCGTGGTACCCGATGATGAGGAAATTTCTATCAGCAGCCCATTGAAGCCCGATACCCACGAAGCGAGCGCTGTTGAAGATTCTCTCGGCCCCCTTACAAGCGACACTCAACACCCTCCCGCCGAGGGAGAAGACCCCTTGAATACCCACCCGACCTCCGTCAAACCAACGGACCAGCGCAACCAGGGGGAAACCGTGAGTGCCCCTCTCCAGATGAAGTATTATCAGATGGAGAGGGGTTCCCACATCATCGAATTACAGAGGGAATTAGGTATGGGCTTCGTTGATGGCATATATGGCCCCAAGACCCACCAGAGCCACGTACAGGCCCTTGGAGGGCCTTCTGAGGCTGTCAAGGTATGGATGAACCAAAGACAGTGGGAATGGGCCTTAGAGAACCCTGATATTGAAGAGAATTTGCAAAGAAACTGGGATTACGAAGAACCACCCACGCTTGAAGAGTTAATTCACGCATACTTTCTTGAAGAAGACTGGGAATGGGCTTTAGCGGTAACCGCATGTGAAAGCAGTGCCAAACCGACAGACACATACAATTATGCGGTTTCCAGCGCCCACGCCAAAGGCGCTTTCCAACACCTTCAACGCTATTGGAACATACGACGCCATCTCGCTGGAATGGACGGTTGGGACATCTTTGATTTAGAAGCAAACGTCGCCGTGGCCAGTTGGCTTTTTTACACATCCGGTCCACAACATTGGAATCCTTCTAAGCATTGTTGGGCACGTAAAGTGACTCTTTAATTATTTGAAATACACTGTTTACTAGGAACCTACATGACAAAATATATGTATGGTCTGGGGCTCAAATCTCTCGACGCCCCGTGTGGAGCGAAACGGCTGGGAAGAAACGGAAACCTTCTTTGGTGTTGAGCGACCCCAATATCAAGAAGATGCTAAATGTAAAGGAATTGACAATCCAGAAATATTTTTTCCGTCGCCTGGTGATACTGAAGCATTAAAAGCCGCTAAACAGTTATGTGGGGAATGCCCAGTTATACAAGAGTGTTTAGAGTATGCGCTTAACAATAATGAGCGTTATGGAATATGGGGTGGGAAAAGCACACGTGAGCGTTTGCTTATTCTTCGTGCAAAGAGGATGCTAGAAGCAGGGGAAGCCTAATCGTCTAGACCCCAAAGAAAGCGTAGGCTGTCCATATGGCTATCATCACTTATCAAGATCTTGCTACCTACATGAATAAAACATTCACAAGTGGTGAGCAATCAGCAGCCAACACAATGATTGGCGCATTAGAACGTGAACTATCTGGGATCTTAAACAGGTCTCTTACTGGAACTTCCATTACAGGTGAAGCGCACATCCTTCAACGCAACCAACATCAAATTTTCTTAAAAGAATACCCAGTCATTTCAGTGACTTCATTGAAGATAGGGGACCTTGGGTCTGAGGTAACTCAAACATTAAGCGATTTTGATATTTACAGTTGGGGTATTGATGGCATATTTGCTACAACCCAAGGCACTAGCGCTCTTGTTTCTTACACAGCAGGCATGAGCACAAAAGAACAGCAACAATTAGAAGCGTTAATGCTTCGGGTGACGGCCAGAGAGATGTCACAAATCTTGGCTGACGCTCAAGGATTGGAGCGTTTACGTGCTGAAGGTGTTGACATGACATTTGCCAATAGGGGCGCTTCGGGATTTTCAGATGACGACCTGCGTTGGGTACGACGATACAGACGCAGGGGCGTTTACTAATGAGAGGCGCTACGGATTCCTTAACGATAAGAAGCCGCACTTCATCAGTCGATGCTGAAGGCCAAGTCTCTTACTCAAACTCTGACACAACAGTGAGCGGTCGGATAATGATAAGAAATGCTGACGCTGTAGACATCGGTGGTATGCGTGCATCTCAACCAGAGGCAGTTGCTTGGGTTCCCACTGGGACTTCAGTAAGTGACGCTGATCAAATTGTTGTTTCTGGTATGGATTCTTTCCTTAACGGAACGTGGGAGATACAAGGCGTACAATATAACCGAGCCCACTATCGGTTGTTTCTATTGGGAGCGAGGACGTAATGCCTAAAGCACGTGCTTACATAGCCCCTCCTTTTGATAACCCAGTAGCCCTTCAAAAAGCAATCATTGGTAATGCGTTGCGGGTTTACAATGGCGGTTCACGTGGTTTAGGAGTAGCCGGTAAAAAGATTGGCACTCTTTATTCTCAAACAATTCAAGCGGGTTATAGCAACCCTGGAACAGTGGCTCGTCATCCTGGCGGCAAAAAATATTGGAACTCGGAATTGAAGCGCAACACAAAGGCTTCACGACCCGGTGATCCTCCAGCGTTACAAACTGGTGAGTTGATGGGCAGTGTTAGATGGTCTTCAAGCAGGGTTCCGATTAAAAGCCCTGGTGGAAAGATGATGAAAGGTTTTGGGAAAACAGTTATCCAAGTTTTTTCGACCATGGAATATTCTGCTCATCTTGAAAAAGGGACTTCAACAGTTGCGATGCGTCCTTTATGGATGCCAACTCGCAACAATCCGCAAGTTTGGAAAATGATCCAAACGTGGACAAAGCGGTGGTTTATCCAAGCGGAAAGAGCAGAGGCAGCCAAACTACGCTCAGGCGTGTATGGCTCTCAAATGGGTAAACAGGTTTTAAGAGGAGGGGGTTAAACGATGGCTAGTGTCGCTTCCGCAGTTAGAACAAAACTGACTACTGCATCCATAACAAATGTCGGGACAAAAGTTTACAGAGACTTTGCTCCTGATGAAATCACAATGCCTTTTGTGACTTTTGTCAGTGACATTTCACGAGTCTCAGTTTTAGAAGGAGGCGGGGTTGTCAGAGCACGTCAGCAAACAATGGCTGTTGATCTTTGGCAACAACTTTCTGGTGAAAGTGTCGGTCTAATAGAAGAAGTAATTGCTGCTATCGACGGTGCAGAGTTAACTGGCGTAGATAAGACTGTGTTTCAATGTAAGGTTACTGATGTGAACAGAATGGTGGAATTAGACACTGACGTGTGCCATCACTCTGTCACCCTAGACGTGGTGCATTCAAACTAATGGCTTTTACAACTATCACCGTAACAGGTACTTATTTACAGGCAGATAACTCAACTCCTGCTACTGGTAACGTCACGTTTATTGCTGCGACTACGATGACAGACTCATCTAATAATCAGATCGTTGCACCAACTCTAGTTACAGGAACTTTGAATGGTTCTGGAACTTTTAGTGTCTCACTTACTGCTACTGATGATTCAACGACACAACCAACTGGTGTTACTTATGAAGTAACTGAGAACATTGATGGCGCTGGACAGAATAAATACAACATTGCTGTACCACAAAACTCCCCATCAGCGACTCTTGATCTTGCAGACGTTACGCCTGCTGTTACTCCAATCACCGAACATAATTATGCGACGCAAGCATATGTGTCAACTTCAATAGCCAGTCAGACGGCCTATACGCACACCCAGGAATCACCCGCAACAACTTGGTCAGTTACGCACAATTTAGGGTTCCAACCTAGTGTTTTTGTGGTGGATACATCAGATAATGTGTGTTACGGAGATGTGACGTACAACAGTGTTAATGCACTAACGATCACCTTCGCACAATCGTTCGGCGGAAAGGCGTATCTTTCATAGTAGGAAGATCGTAAAAATTTAGACCCTTGGGGGCTGCCGAATGCCAAAATATTTGGTCAATCTTGACCTAAATCAGAACCAACTAATAAAGCCTCGTATAGAGAATCTGGCTAGTGCCCCTGCGAGCCCAGTCACTGGGCAGATGTACTACAACACATCTAACAACACTCTTAACTTTTATAACGGGACCTCATGGATAAACCTCGCTGAAGGCGACATCGAATCTGTCACGGCGGGCACGGGACTCTCGGGAGGTGGGGTCCAGGGAGACGTTACGATAAACATTGCAGATACTTCGGTTACTGCAAATGCTTATGGTAGTGCTACTGCGATTCCAACTTTCACTGTTGATGCCCAGGGTCGTTTAACCGCTGCCGCTGATGTCAATATAGCGATCCCCAATTCTCAAATAACAGACTTCCAAGAAGCCGTAGAAGATGTTGCTGGTGCCCTTATCTCGGGAACAGCAAACGAAGTATCGGTTACCTATACAGATGGGTCAGGCACTCTTGTTGTCGGTCTTCCTGATGATGTAACAATCGGACAACACCTAACTGTTACAGGTAACCTAACTGTCAACGGCACAACCACTGAAGTCAACTCAACGACACTGACTGTTGATGACAAAAACATTGAGTTGGGTTCAACTGCGTCCCCATCAAACACAACTGCTGATGGTGGCGGTATCACCCTTAAAGGCACAAGCGATAAAACAATCCTTTGGACTGACGCAAGCGACTCTTGGGACTTTAACCAGCATGTCAATGTTGCATCAGGTTATGACTTCAAAATTAATGGTGCCTCTGTTCTAAGCAACAGCACGCTTGGTTCTGGGGTTGTTAACTCTAGCCTTCAACAACTTGGCACTATCAGTTCCGGTGTTTGGCAAGGTACCGATGTTGGGGTAGCCCACGGTGGTACTGGTGCCTCCCTCCCAGCAGACGCTAGGGCAAACCTTGGCATCGTAGAAAAAGTCACCGCAACAATCGGTGATGGTTCTGCTACATCGTTCGCTATAACACATAACAGATCAACCACCGACGTAACAGTCGAGGTTTACGACGCATCATCAAATGACACAGTTTTCGCCAACGTGAATCGTAACTCCACCAGCCAGGTGACAGTTTCATTCGCTTCGGCACCGGCAACCAACGCTTACAAAGTAGTAGTTATCGGTTAGTAACCAGATCCCTTAACTGCCCTGCGGGGTGGAGCGGGGCCTATAAAAGAAGGAATAGTTGAGGCTATGCCCAAGTTTGTAGAGCGAATAACCGCTCAAACATTTGCATCCGCTGCATCGACAGCGTTAGATATCTTCGTTTCTGGCGATTCCAATGCCAGAGTCGCAGTTGATGCTGGTGGCAAATTAACTTGGGGCTCCGGCAGTGGTGCCGGTGATGTCACTTTGTATCGGTCAGCAGCAAATGCTTTGAAGACTGACGATACGTTTGAAGGTGCCGCTGGCCTTATCACCCTTACTACTTCAGGTAAACCCACTGGCGCTTTAGCCGATGGTGCTATCGCAGTAGACACAACGAACAAGGCTCTGTACTTCAGAGCGGACAGCGCCTGGAATGCAAGCAATGCTTTATCTCTCACTGATGCGGATGGTGGGGATTCAGCGGCTTGGATCAGGTATCAAATAGCAGCAGACGGCGGCGCTAACGGCGCATCGCTATAGGAGAATAAAATGCCAGCATTAATTCAGTTCAGAAGGGACACGGCATCCAACTGGACATCTAATAATCCGACATTGGCGAACGGTGAATTTGCTATAGAAACGGATACCACGAAGTATAAGATCGGGGACGGAAGCACTGCTTGGACGTCGCTTGCTTATGGTGGTCTAGGGTCAATTGACTCTGCCCTCATTGATGCTAAAGGTGACCTCATTGTAGGTTCCGCTGATAACACAACCGCCCGAGTTGCCGTTGGCTCGAATGGACAGGTTCTTGTTGCTGATAGTGCCCAAACCGCTGGCGTGAAATGGGTATCACAAGAGAGCATTGTTAACTGGCATGAAGCCGTCAAGTTGGGTACCGCTGCTGCACTTCCTAACTCGCCGACTTATGACAATGGGACATCTGGTGTCGGGGCGACACTCACCGCTGGTTCCAATATCCGCCTTGTCGTAGATGGTGCCAATGCTACGACTGGAGACCGTGTTCTTGTCCAAGACCAGTCCACTGCCGCTCACAACGGTATTTATGATGTAACCAATCAGGGTGCCGCTTCCGGCTCACCTGCCGCATGGGTGCTGACTCGTGCTATTGACTTTGATGGAAGCCCAACTGGGCAGATCAAATCAGGCGAATCAGTTTATGTGCTCTCTGGCTCTACTAATAGTGGCCAGGGGTTTGTGGTTACATCCACAAGTGACCCACACACTGTGGGTACCCACGACATAACCATGACCCAGTTCACTGGAACTCAAGCGTTTACCGCTGGCACGACTTTAACAATCACTGGTAACACTATCGACCACGATGCGTCTGGCGCATCGGCGGGATCGTATGGCAGTGCCACCGAAGTGCCTGGTTACACTGTCGATGCTCAAGGTCATTTAACTGCGGCATCCAACACAACAATCGCCATTCCTTCAACAGCGGTCACAGATTTCACTGAGGCTGTTCAAGATGTTTCTGGTGCACAACTAGGAACGAATGGTTCACACACCGGTATTTCTGCTACTTACGATGATGCAGGAGACGGAGCGGTTGATCTCTCTTTAACTTCTTCTGGGGTTACTGCTGCCTCTTATGGCAGTGTTACTGCGGTAGGCACTTTCACAGTTGATGCTTATGGCCGCTTAACTGCCGCCGCTGATGCAACAATTGCTATCCCTTCGACAGCAGTAACTGATTTCACTGAAGCAACACAAGATGTTTCAGGTGCACAGTTAGCAACAAACGGTAGCCACACGGGTATCACCGCTACATATGACGACGCCGGTGACGGAGCAATTGACTTGGCTTTGGTTACAGAGAATGTCCAAGACATCTCTGGCGCACAGTTAGCGACAAACGGTTCTCATAGCGGCATCACGGCCACATATGACGATGCAGGCGATGGGGCAATCGACTTAAAAGTCACCGAAGTTTACGACGGTGATGGGGATTCCAAAATTCACTGGGATACAGATGACGTTCTGTCATTCACTTTTGCTGGCAGTGAGAAAGGATCGTTTGGGGTTGATTCCGTTACCTTCACACAAGCAAATGCTGCTTTTGGGGAAACTCTTACTTTATGGGAAACGGGCGGCGGTGCTGGCCCTAGCCCCAAGATTGATCTGAAGAACGACAGCAACTCTGCTGCGAATGATGACCAACTAGGTCAAATAAACTTTTATGGTAACGATTCAGGCGGCTCTAGTGCAGGTAATGAAAATGTTTATGCCTCTATAACGGGCGTTATACAGGATGCAAGCGCTAGTGGAGAGGACGGAATAATCCGTTCTGCCGTTTCTATCGCTGGCACGATGACAACGATTGCTGATGTTATGGAATCGGGTGTGAACCTTGCCACTGGCAAAGGGATACTCGTCAATGGCACAAGCATCCTGACTTCAACTTCTCTTGCCGCAACTGTCGTCCTCGCTGACGGTGTAGCGGCTACCACTCAATCGGCCGATGATAACTCAACAAAGGTCGCTACTACCGCTTACGTGGATACTGGTCTAAATGCCCTCAGTAGCAATTCGATAACTGACGCTGATGGCGATACCAAGATCCAAGTTGAGGAATCTTCTGACGAAGACATTATCCGCTTTGACACCGCTGGCACTGAAAGAATGACAATCGGTGCTACTGGCACCGTAACCATTACTGGGGACCTTACAGTTAACGGAACGACGACTGAGATCAGTTCAACAACCATCACAGTTGATGATAAGAACATTGAACTCGGCGCTGTTGCTTCTCCAAGTGACACCACTGCTGACGGCGGTGGAATCACCCTGAAGGGCGCAACCGATAAAACCTTCAACTGGGTTGACTCGACTGACGCTTGGACATCTTCAGAACACATCGCTCTCGCCACTGGTAAGAGTGTTTACATTGATGGTGTCATCCAATTGTCGAAGAATTCACTCGCAGCGACTGTTGTTCTCGCTGATGGAGTTACAGCCACTACCCAAGCGGCGGATGACAACACAACCAAGGTTGCGACCACGGCTTATGTCCAAACAGAATTAGGCGCTCTTAGCAGTGACTCAATTAAAGATGCTGATAACGACACCAAGATTCAGGTTGAGGAATCCTCAGATGAGGACAAGATCCGATTTGATGTTGGCGGAACTGAAACAGCAGTGATTGATAGCGCTGGACTTGATGTCACAGGCAACGTGGTTTACAACACCGCTCTAAGCGCTCAAACGGCCGCTTATACTTTTGTTCTCGCCGATCGAGGCAAGATGGTAACCGTGAGCAACGGTTCAGCAGTTGACTGCACAATACCGCCTAACAGCAGTGTTGCTTTTGCTGTTGGAACTTCAATAATGGTTGCACAAACTGGTGCCGGTCAAGTAACTATGGTTGCTGGTAGTGGAGTTACGCTCCGCTATACACCAGGCTTAAAACTAAGAGCCCAATATTCATCAGTTACCTGCACTAAGATAGCAACAGATGAATGGTTGCTAACAGGCGACTTAGACGACTGATAAGGAGGAGGTGAGGTAGAGAGATGGCAGCAGAACCAAAGGATCAGGGGCCTAGGAAAGACGCCGTTCCTGATCTTGTTGCGCCCGGTGACGGGCAAAACCCTAAATCTACTGCTGAGTCTCAGATCACCTCCGCTGGTTTTGATGTAGGCACCGCTACCGCTACACCTGCGCCTTCTGGGCAGACAGGTTATGTAGACAAGGTAAAGAGTCAGGTTCAAGCGGCTGGTGAGATCATGCCGCTGTCAACAAATATTGATTACACCTATTACAGTCCGCATTTCCCGCCGTTTTTCCCACCTTTCTTCCCTCCATTCTTTCCACCATTTTTCCCTCCATTCTTTCCACCATTTTTCCCACCTCACTTCCCGCCACACTTCCCACCTCATTTCCCACCACATTTCCCACCTCACTTCCCTCCATTCTTTCCACCATTTTTCCCACCTCACTTCCCACCGTTCTTCCCTCCTGGGTTCCCTCATTACAATAAACCGCAAAACTAGGGCCTGAACGGGTGTACACTATGGGGGATGGAAGAGTCATTAATTAAGCCTGGGCATTTTGGAGATTCCGTAGACAACATAATGATCTTCAAAGATTTTGTGGAGCCTATAGATCTTGAACTAATGAATACCTTTTTGCCTAATCTTAAGCAATGGGACAATCCACGAGAGACTGAATACGACGAAAACGGCGTCTGTATTTATGATGCTTCCTATTGGTGGGATCGTGTATGTGAGGGGCAAACGATTAGACGAGTCAACCCTTTCATATACGAAATGATTGAAAAATACGTCGAGAAAATGAGAGTGGCGATAGAAGATCACCACAAAGGCATTCGTGTCGGCGGAAGAGACCCAGTTCTTGTTAGATGGCTCCCAGGGTTAGAGCAGCGACCTCATGCAGATAAACAATTAAACGACGGTTCTCCTAATGCTTTCCCTACTTATGATTTGAATTCGGTCATTTATTGGAACGATGCTTTTGAAGGCGGCCAGTTTTATTATCCCCAGCATGAGATTGAATTAGAGATAGAACCTGGTATGGCCGTATGCCATCCGGGCGACATCAATTATTTACACGGGGTAAAACCAATTGAATCTGGGGTTAGATGGACAACCCCTTCGTTCTATACAATTTTGAACTTAGAGGAGGAACAATAGTGGACATAGATTTTGATATAGCAGGGTATGTAGGCCATCCTGGCGCTTGCATTCTTTTATATAAGAACGTATGGGATAAAGACCAACAGTTCCCTCAACGCTTAGAGGCATGTTTGGAAAACAGTGATCACGACTATTACAAATGGAGCACTGCGACTGTAGGCGACATTGAAGAGATGAAGGATTACAGGGATTGCAAAGACTTTAAGATTGGTGGAACTTTCGGGGAGAAGTTGCCGTACTTCAACAACCTTGACGAAGGCCCCTTTGCTGACTTGAAAGAAGTCTATTTAGAAGTAATGGGAGGCATCCATAAATGTGTCGAGCATTACAGTAAGACATTCAATATCGGAGAGTTGGAATATTTTGAAGCCCCCAATTTTGTCAGGTATGAAGAAGGTCAATACTTTATGCCTCACCCTGACCATGGGTTCTCCTACACGTGCACTACTTCTGTTGTCGCTTTTCTCAACACTTGTGGGGAAGATTATGAAGGTGGGGAATTAGTTTGGAATTACCAAGACATCAAATTCACGCCCGAAAAAAATGACGTTGTTGTCTTCCCTTCAAATTACCCATACGTCCATGAATCTAAACCCATTGAGAGTGGGCTGAAGTACTCATGCGTTGTCATGTATGACTACAACGACCGAAACCACAAGACAGATCCTGGCGCTCCACCTTCTCCCTCGAACGACGGGCAGATTGAACAAGGCAGTGGAGAAAGCCAATTACCTAAACTCTGATGGAAGTTCGGCTAACACGAGCGCATGGGAACCCTCCGGTTCTTCAACAGTGCCGTCCACGACGAGAATGGATGGACGACACCACAAACAAACATGCTTATAAGTGCCTGCCTTTAACCGCTGCCAATGTTCACGGGTGGGAGTTACAACTCCAGCAAGATGTAGTTGTCCAACTAGACGAAGGCAATGGGCAAATACCACGAGTGCTGCGAGGGGCAACGTGTCTTTTCGAAGGAGAAGCCCATTCCTATGAGCGGTTTATCGTGCAACAAAGCATTATCAATACTGTTTCCTTCACAACAGGATGGTCAATAAATCCACCCGATGGGCACAGCGTTCTGTTCACCGGTGCTCCCAATTATTTCATTGAAGGGGCAGCGCCCATGACAGCCCTTGTCCCTGGGTGGTGGCCCGATGAAGTAAACATGAATTGGGTTATTACCAAGAAAAACACTCCTATAACTTTCCCTAAAGGTATGCCTTTCGCTTTTTTCCAAATCGTTGAAGACAGCCTTCTAAGCCAAGTCAAGTTCAACGTCTCTAATTCCTGGGATGACCTGGACCATGTGGAAACACGAATCAGTTACAACAATGCTAAATCTGAAAAGAAGTTGAAAGACCAGTGGAGTTGGATGAACGGTATCCGCACTGGGTTAAACGAAAAAGATGAACCTATCGGGCCAAGGTTCGAGGGGCACCCAAGTTTGGATGAGCCATGAAAGTCAAAGAGTTCCACGTCTTAAAAGATGTTAACGATCTGCTTTTGTTTGCCACTAAGCAAAGGAAACTTTTTTATGAAGCAAAAGTTGTGGTTTACAGAAACAGCGGTTACAACCAAGACGAGTTGATGGTTCTTAGGGACGCTTATGGGTTTGGGACAGACAAAGATCTGTCAATTAATTATGAGGTCCATTACTGGGACATTTACAACGGGATAGAGGATGGTCCACACGAATTTATAAACCCGTGGCACTTGGAATCCAACTACCTAGAACACCCACCCGTTTCAGGGATATGGGAAATGACCTCTTACGGTTCAGGAGGAGGTGAAGGGGGTTTTATCGATATGGATAAATTGTATGAAAAATTACCCGATGATCTTAAAGACTATGCAGAAAACACGTACACGGTTTCTTTGCCTAACTGGTTCCCCATCGATAGAGAACATTTTAGAGAAGTGGTTGGGACATCCAACCGTCCATTTCTTTACCCAGTGAACGACCCTGCCCCTGGCGGATTCCCAGGGCAACAATATGTCAATGTTTCCCCCCATCCCTTAGTGCAAGAACACCCTATTACAGGACAGAAGGTGATTAGAACAATCACCGAATTGCCTATTGGCGACTTCGGGCAACAGCGTGAAATCTATTTAGATGACTCGGACATGAAGGGCGAATTCACTGGTTGGCTTAATCAGGAACTATCAAACCCCGAGAATCACATGTGGCATGAATGGGGACATGGGGATGTGGTGCTAATTGATCTTTTCTCCGTCTGTCATTCTGTTAAATGGCTCGAAGAAAAAGAAGATAAACCAGAACGAGTCCTCCAAAACCATCTCTGGTTCAAACCTGGAGCCAAAACTTTTGACGATGACCCTCTAGGTTTAGAATGGGTGTGGGAGATCGACTATTCAGATAAGAACTATATGGGATGAGTGCTTTTATCGCTGAGGAAACTTCCTCATTAGAGGAAATCTATGAAGACTCTGTACGCTATGCCGATCTTTTAGTTAAGCATAAAGGGATTGTTTTTAAGGGTTTGTCGCCGCATTTCATGGAGCAAATCCGCATTATGGAACTTCTTTACCAAGGTGATGACACTAACCCTAGAGAAGGAACAATCTTCGATGAAGACCACAGAATCCTTTATAAGGGCAATGAACTAAACGGGATACCGTTTGTTGATGGGATGACCCCTGAAGGGTCTAAGCATATGTGGCATAGCGATTTCCCTTTTTCACCTGAACCCCCGTCTTTGACAAGTATGCACATGAAAAAATTTGATGTTCCGAAAGGCGCTGGGCGGACTTGGCTTTTAGATCTTGAAATGTTTTACCACTTGCTTCCTGATGACCTAAAAGAATGGTTGGAAGGCGATATTTATTTTGACCACAGAACAGGGAATTACTCTGATCCAGCGGGAAGAGATAACACTGGGAAACACGACGTCAACAGCCCAACAGATAATCATTTTGGCGAAGAAGCAGGGTCTTACCATCGGGCGCTAAGAACACACCCTATTAGCAAAAGAACAAGCGTCTTTTTTTCAGGCCCTTCTACGACTTTAGCAAATTTCAAAAATCCCAATATCCCTTATACCCCGCAAGGTACGCCCGACGATTCTCAGTTTAAGAAGTTGTGGGAGTTCATGGTCTATGACGTAATGAAAGCCTTTGACCCTGATCACCCTTGCTTATATGCCAGAGAATGGGAAGAAGGCGACCTTTTTATTTGGGACAACAGGAACCTTATGCACACATTCGAAGGTGGATGGGCCTTAGGGAGTCGTATTTTCGATAAAGTTGAGTATGGACATGAAAAGCCCTACTACGGCTCACCCGATTAGGTGGCTGTTGACGCAGGAGTTTGTGGATGGGATCGAGATGGGGCTTATGACTGTGCCTGCATGGGACCGGTCCATGCCTAGAACTTTGGAGTATTGGAGGATGCGTGGCCACCATTGTTGAATTAAAAAATGTAAAAAAAGAAGACATCCTTAGAGACCCTGCACAGTTCAGTGAACAATTTTTCTCTAACGGTATTCTTGGGTTCCGAGGTTTGAATCTTGGGCGGTGGGATTTCGTGGAAGTCATTTGGGCTTTAGGGTTTAATGACGCACCCCCACATTTCTATGACAACCCTGGTGAAGCGACCCCAGAAGAACCTTACGATCATTCAATCCAACCAAACTGCTTAAGGATGGATGAAGACTTCAAGCCACGGTTTGAAAGCATGTGGAACGGAGTTGGCACTGGGGGCGAAGTTCCCGAAGCAGGTGATTTTTATTATCCAGGCATCGACGAACCCACCAGACAAACATTCATGTTCTGGTATATGGATGACCTTCAGAAAGAACATTTATTGCGTGTTAAGTCGATCAATATGCACACCTACACCGCTCCGCCCACTACAGGGGGACTTGGTTTCGTGGATATGGCTCAGGCATACCTAGATTTACCCGATAAATGGAAAGAAGGATTGCAAGAGGCACGCAAACTTGAAAAGCAAGTTGTGTGGTTACCAGAAGGGCAACTTCAACACCCTCATCTTGTTTTTCAAGATCATTGGTTTCTTGGCCACAAAATTCTTATGACGCAAGGTTTTAATAGTGACTGCGAACCTCCTTTTCATTGGGACATGGAAACAGTCGGGTCTTTCACAGAAGAAGAAATTCAGGAAGTAAACGTCTGGACATTCAATTATCAATGCGACCCACGCAATCAACAATGGTGGGATTGGGAGCAAGGAGACTTGCTTGTTTACGATGCCCAACAACTAGCAGTTGCGTGGTCTGCGGGGTTTGGTTTGGGGGAACTGATGTTCGATTCGCTGCACTATAACGGCGGCTACGAAGAAGACTTACGGGGGCACGCACCCTCAACAGGGCACGACCCTCGTGAAGATTTTGCTCTTGATCCACCTTACGAAGTGAAACCCTATGTCGTCCCAGAGGGCCATGAATACCACGGGTAAACACCTAGGTGGAGGGGTTGTTTTATATGAAGATGCCTTTGATGTTGATTGGGGAACCCTTTGCGAGTTTGCTAAAGAACAAGCGCAAGCCGAGTGGGAGTCAATGTACACCCCTGGCAAAGACCCATTAACTGGAGAAGAAGGGTACATAAATAGGAATGGTTACTTCTTCCACGAAAAAGGCATTACTGAAATGCCTCGTCACTGTGCTTATCTGCATAGTGACCCTGGCCCTGACATAGTTCCTTTACTCCACGAACTGGAACATAAACGGGATCTATGTGCGGCCGAGTACATGGACAGGTTCCCGATCTCCGCTGCTTCTGTGTGGTGGAAAATAAAAGGCCACTTCTTGGTTTACCCGACAGGTTCTTTCCTTGGGGCTCACGCAGATACAAGCACAGATTACAAATATGGGGCACCCCACCCAACACACCAAATCGCCACTCGAACTGTGATAAGCACACTCACTTTCT
>Ga0209992_10002099_pt1 | contig 19044 bp, 10 predicted proteins | sample 2SBtaG_2_FD_182564 | JGI IMG/M metagenome (GOLD analysis project Ga0209992, IMG submission 182564) | Deep subsurface microbial communities from Kolumbo volcano to uncover new lineages of life (NeLLi) - 2SBTROV12_ACTIVE470 metaG (SPAdes)... | ecosystem: Environmental > Aquatic > Marine >... | reverse complement strand
TATTGTTGTATGGAGAAACTGCGTAAGTAAGTTGCTTGAAAATCAATGGTTTAGTTATTTTTCGCTCTTCAATAGGCCGTTTCCGCATCAGTGTGGATTCAGTTTATATGAGTAGTTGACGGAATCTACACTAATGTAAAAATGACATCTTAATGGGTTTTACCAGTTTTTCAGCCCCTTGAACAAGTTTTTCCACACAAGCATCCAGCATCTGTCAGAGTAATAAGGCAAAACAATATCAATCATAATGCCATCCTCACAGGCGGTAGGAGCAACTGCATGATCATATCGGGTTTATAGGAGTCAACTGTGCTCTATAAAATGGGTAGCAGATGGCGCAGATTACGTATTTGTGCGTACCAGCAATCTTGTAGAAAAGAATACCTTCATTTCTGAAGAAATTGAAAGGGATGGTATATCATTTTTCTGATGTGAGTAATAATTTTGAGTATATACAAATAGTATATACCTTTAGAAAAAGGTTATACTATGAAAACGCTTTCTCTCAAATTGGATGACGAAATATTTGATGAAACTGAGAAAATCACTTTCGAGCTTAAACTGGCAAGGAATCGTTATATCAACGATGCAGTAAGTCTTTATAATCTCTTTAATAAAAGAAAGCTATTAAAGAAAAAACTTGCAAAAGAATCGAAAACAGCAGCCAAAGACTCTTTAAGTATCTTACGGGAATTTGAAAAATTGAGTGATAAAGATTAAACAATACGACATTTGGCTTGCAGACCTGAACCCGTCAAAGGGTACGGAAGCGGGAAAAGTGCGCCCTGTTGTAATTATTCAAACCGATTTATTAAATGGCACGCATTTATCTACTCTTATTTGCCCTGTTACAACCAATGTGCAGCCGGAACTTGAGTTGTTAAGAGTACATCTTAAAAAGGGTCAGTTGGACAAGTTGAGCGATGTACTGATAGATCAAATCCGGTCCATTGATAATAAGCGATTGATCCAAAAATTAGGGAGACTTACCCCACATCAGGTTGATGAGTTGAAACGAAATATTGCTATCGTATTGGATTTATAATAGCCAGTCGACGTTTATGCAATATGTATTCCCCACTCTTTATTCATCTTCCTTCCCAGTAATGTATTGGCCTCGGTATCATTCCTGAATTGTTCCTTCGCCGTTAAGGCGATAGGCGATGTTGCCGATATTACATACGGATGCAGTGCGTTGTCCGATCTCCACATCACAGATAGGTTTGGTTCTTTTGCGCATGGCATCCAGAAAGTCTTTGTAATGATCTGTGCTATGGTACACGTGCTTCTCCGTATCACCGATCACCCGGTCTTTCAGCGAAGCAGGATTTGTTTCCAGCTTACCGCGTTGAACTTTGATCTCTCCTTCGGTACCGATAAAATGAATGGCATTGTTCCATTCCCATTTTTCATGTGTCATGGTGATGCCGCCTGCATACTTATAAGTAAGGAATGGATGCTCCCCGCCATCGGGTGCAATGACTTCTACCGGACCGCTCTGATCCATGTCCAGCGCCCATTGTACAATATCAAACATGTGTGCGCCCCAATCGGTCACCATACCACCACCAAATTCGCGGTAGTTACGCCAGTTGGGATATACGTCTTTGGTTGCAGGAGGCGCTAATTCCGCATTGAAAACAGAAGGCACTTCATTGGGTCCCAATCCATCCGGTATCGGTTCTGCAGGAAGATCGTAGGGCTTTGGCGGAGGACCCACATTCACTTTTACCGATTTGATCTGCCCGATATATCCATTACGGATGAGCTCTGCCGTTTGCCTGAATTCATGCCAGGAGCGTTGCATGCTTCCTGTTTGAAACACACGGTTGTATTTACGGGCGGCATTGACCATGGCCCTTCCTTCTTTGACGGTAAGCGCCATAGGTTTTTCGCAATAAATATCTTTCCCGGCTTCTGCTGCGCGCACTGCCATAGCAGCATGCCAGTGATCGGGTGCGGCAATCACCACTGCATCCACCTCTTTGCGGCCCAGCAATTCCCTGAAATCATTGTACACAACTATATCAGCATAATTGCCCAGTTGAGGCATTTTAACATAGGTGTCTTTTATTTGCTTAAGCGTGAGATCGGCTTTGGCCTTGTACACTTCACTTAATGCTACAAAACGAACCTGTTCTGTTTTCAGAAAATAAGAAGACAATATTTTGCCTTGTTTACCTCCTCCAATTAACCCCAGGTTGATCATATCGCTTGGGGCAGTATAAAGCAGTCCTGTTTGACTTTTTCCACCCAATACGTATCGTGGGAGGATCATAAAACCCACCAATGCTTTTGCAGTGCTACCCACAAATGCCCGGCGGGAAACATTATTTTTTCCTTCTTTTTTCATATGGCCGTGGTTGATTAAGCGCTTGAGATTGAAAGATACAAATTTGGTATAAAACAGATACCGAAATTATAAAGCAGGATCAGGATTATCTTTTGAATAGCATTAAAACAGAGCCAATCAGGGTTAAAAGGATCACCAGTTTCCGGTATTGCTCGTCTCGTATCCTGCCAACAATACGTAACCCCATCCAAAAGCCTAGAGCCAGTGCCGGAATGAGCACCAGGTCTGTTTGTAAGCTATGTATATTGATATTATGCCAGAAGAAGACCTGGAATGGCAATTTGAAAAGATTCATGAACAGGAAGATCCAGGCTGCCGTACCAATAAAATCATTTTTGGGCATCCGCATTGCCAGGAAGTAAAGATTGGCAAATGCGCCAGCCAGGTTTCCCAACATCGTAGTTAATCCTGCAGCCAGGCCTGTGCTTACAGCAAACATCGGATGTTGCGGCACCTGTGTTGATTTACGATATTCCATCAGTACAACGATCACGATGGTCAGCAAAATGATCGCTGCCATTATTTTGCGAAAAAGGACTTCATTCATTTCCTTCCCTATGTATACACCTATCAATATTCCGATGATCATCCAGGGAACCAGTTTCCAAAAGTGTTTCCACTGTGCGTGACGGTTATAATACCTTACCGCCGCAATATCTGCCAAACAAAGAAGCGGTAGAACAATTCCTGTAGATGATTTGCTTCCAAAAACAAATGCCATTAAAGTAACGCTCAGCATATCCACCCCCTTTAGGCCGGCTTTGCTGAGCCCTATGATAAAAGCAGCCAGAAAGATCAGGAACCATTCGGTAAAAGAATAAAAAGAAAATATACTAATCATTGAACATAGGGTGTTTGTTTACTACTAAGCGCTTTTCTTTGTCCTGACCATGTTCCACCAATAATTCAGCTTCAATACCAGCGCCCTGTTCTTTACAAAAAAAGGCGCCGGATAATAATTGTCTGTATAAACAATAAAAAGATCCGAAGCAGGTTGGTAACGCCATTGAAACCTTGCGTTAAAATTGATATTTTTTTGCTGTTCGTTGTATTGTAAATATGTGGTAAAAAATAATTTATTCGTCACGGTAATATCCGCTTTTGGTCCGGCAAGAAAAAAAGCGGTATGTCCCCATGGCTGTGGTAAATGAAGGTCGTCATAGCTGGTGCTGAGCGCAAGACTTATATAAGGTTGAAAGCGATAACCTATTTCAGTATTCATGGTAAACCGTGTGCCATCGGCAAAATAACCACCGTACCGTAGAGATATCGAATACGTAAATAATTGCTGGGGCTGCGATACCATGTCAAGCCCCGCAGTGTTCCAGGTATGTTTTGTGCCTTTGGCAAGTGAATCTTTTCCTGTATTGGTTGGATCGAATGGTCTTAATAATTCAACATAATCATGTATACCTGATCCTGTTAAAACAATACGGTTGCGGAAAGTGAGCTGGTAAGACAGCATGTTCTCATTGTCTGTCTGGTGAAACTGTTCATTGAAATAATAGGTAGTATTGGCTTGCAGACCATGACTGAGTATATGACCACTCCGTGGGAAGAAATACCTGGTTACCTGGGGGCTGACTTTAATATATCCCGTCCTCGGTACATAACCTACTTCTGCATTGAAGCCATTGCCTACATATTCATGTTGCCAGAGTATGTTCCATTTTCGGCTGTTGTATAACAGGTTAGCTGCGTGCGCCATGGTGTTTCCCTGTGCGCCGGGACTGAATGAGCGCATAACAAAGGCTTTGCCTGTCCACAGGTTACTGGAAGAAGCCAGGTTATATTCCAACCCAATATTCCTGTTGTATTGCGAATAGATTGTTTTGCCGGAATCATTACCAGGATGATAGTTCATAGATGTCTTATCCACATAGATCAACCCGATATTGGATCTTTTAAACACTTTCCGTTGCAGCGACACTACTGCAAAGTTCTGCGCCGGCAGCCCTTTTTCCTCCACTGCTGCTGTTTGAACGTCCATCAGGCCAAGGCGCCAGTCCTTGCTGAGTTTACCACTCAGGCGTGCACCTAAATTGATGGGCACACCCAGGCCAATCCGCCGGGAGAAAAAAGGGCGGATGTTTGCATAGCCAAAATTGGCGAACAGGTCATTGTTCTCCAGGAAAAACTGCCTTTTTTCCGGGAAGAATAATTCAAAGCGGCTAAGATTGGTTACCTGCTTGTCTACCTCCACCTGGGAAAAATCGGGATGAATGGTGAGATCTAGGTTGAGGGAAGACGTAACACCAATTTTTGCATCCACGCCCACTTCCTGTTTATATCCCGTCTTGCTTTGTGCTGAATAATCTTTGGATGCGCTGCTTAAAACATAAGGAATGACAGATACATTCATTCCCGGTGCGGGCGGCGGTTTGTCCCATACAAGTACACCTGTATAAGCTAAGGAAGCAGTAGGGAATTGTCGTGGAATGGGTGTCCAGCTCGATTTTTCTGTTGTCTTCAGGTCATTGCGGCTGAAATTAATGCCCCATTCTGTTATTCCTTTTTTATACCGCATCGAAGTAAAAGGGATGGCGGCTTCAAAGATCCATTTATCGTCATAATCCTTTACGGCGGATACCCATTTGTTATCCCAGTTCAGGTCTACTTTCCCCCCTTCATACATAGAACCATCCCATTGTGCCCCGGCAGCATTCGCGCCAAAAGTGAAGCCGTTGGTTTGATCATCAAAAGGGTCTATGAAAAAAATAAAGTTGTCATTCTTCTCAAAGCTAAAATCCCTCCGGAGCGATTCTACCATATTCGGGCCTGGCAATGCTTTATTACAAATGGCTATGATGTACAAGTTGCGGCTGTCATAGGTCATGCGGACTTCTGTACTTACCCGCGCATAGCTGGTATCCATGGGTAATACCATGGAAAAATGTGTGGCCGGTTCTGCCTGCAACCAGGCCTGCTCATCCATCACACCATCGATCTTAATCGATGCATTTGTTTCACGGATATGTAAACGGTAAGAGGCATTCTTCTTCTGCGCAACAGATGGCAATACAACAAATAGGAGCAGAATGGCAACAATAAAATACTTCAATACGATTTATTTGAGGGTAGATAACGGCATACAAGTTAAAGAATGTTGCAAAACACTTTTTCGAAATCCTGGTTTTTTTTAAATAATGAACGCGATGAACTAGAGTAGTTAGCGACATGAAGTAGTGCAGTGAATACTATGGAATATACTAGTTGACAGCATCCGGTAGCATAGTTGATGCTACCGACAGCAATGTGAAAACGGCTAATGGGGAGAGTGTAAAATAGCCTCATCAAGAGCCTGACTTTTGTAGGTAGTCCATTTTGGTGCGGCTTTTATATAAAATAACATACTATTTTGTGCTCACTAACAATTCACGAATAGTTCAAATTGCTTTAATAACATACAATGTTGATTTATATTATAGTGGTTTAAATGATGTTTAAGAAAATATATAATGTGTTTCTTTTTCTGGTGATCGGCCATACAACAATGGCTCAGTTGCAGGTCGCTAAAATAGGAGTAGAAGAAGGATTGTCCAACGAAACCATCAGGTCTATTTATCAGGATAAAAACGGGTTTATGTGGTTTGGAACGCTTGATGGGCTCAACCGGTACGACGGATATTCTTTTAAAGTGTATCACAATCGGTTTCAGGACACCTCTTCTCTGCTTAGCAATGTTATTTATGGAATTACGGAAGACAAACAAGGGAATATTTGGCTGGGCACGCGTCTTGGCGTTTGCCGTTTAAACAGGCTGTACGACAATTTTAGCACGGTTTATTATACAAATGCCAAAAATAAAAGGAGTATAAGATTAGACCGGGAAGTCATTAAGACTGTTACCTGTGATGCTAAGAATAATATCCTGATAGCTTCTGAATTGCAAGGCTTAATGGTTTGTAAAGATGCTTCACTTACAGCCGTTCAAATTCCTTTTGCGGACGCCCATAATGAAAATGAATACCAGTATGGTGTGCAATCTATTTGTTTTGATAAAAATGGGCGGACGCTTGTTTTTGTACAAGGGAAGGGGTTGTGCGATTTGAATTACGTTCAACATAAATTACAATTACTAAATGGCGATGTAAAATATGTAAGCAGTATGTTGCCTGATGGCGATACGGTATGGATGGCATCTACTACGGGTATTTATTGTTATGTATTAAATACAAACCAGGTAAAACAGGTGTCTACCATTGAAGACTTAAAGCTTAATCCCAGTCTTAATATTACTTTATGCTCTGACGGTGGACAAAATATTTACATCGGAACGATAGATGGCGGCCTCAATATTTATAATAAAATTACAAAGCAAATAAGCTATATACATAGCGGATTCGGAAGAAGTGATTTATCAGGAAGTGGTATTTATGCGCTTCTGAGGGATAAGGTATCCCGCTTATGGATCGGTACCAGGAGGGGTGGCATTAATATCATTAACCGCGATAAACAAAAATTTGTGACAGTCAGTCATGAGCCTGGAAACCCGAACAGTCTGTCGGGCAATTTTATTACTTCGGTTTGTGAAATGAATAATGGAAACCTGCTCATTGCAACAGAAAATAATGGGTTAGATATACTGGATAAAAACACAAATAAGTTTACACATTATCAATACGACCCTAAGGATTTGTCATCAATATCCAGTAACAATGTAAATGGTATTTCTTTAGATTATCTAAAAAATGTATGGGTAGCTACTTATACAGATGGTGTTTGTCGATTTAACCCACAGACCCATAAATTTAAAAGATACAAGACTGTAAATACGAAGACCGGGGTTGAAAATAAAGTATTCAATACATTCTACGAAGATGGTGATAAAACTTTATGGGCATCAGCATTGCGTACCGGAAACTATTTAGGCGCACTATATCGTTATAATAGACAAAAAGATGTTTTCGAACTTTTTGATGACAGTCTATCGGATTTGTTTTCAATAAAAGAAGATAGTGATGGAAATCTATGGGGGGGTGGCCTTACGAATCTTGTAAAGATCGACAGGGTAAATCACAGAAATCAATTTTTCTATATAGGGCAATTCATCAGAACTATTACGGATGATGGTATGGGGAATTTGTGGTTAGGTACAGAAGGCGGCGGGTTGGTTTTGTTCGACAGAAAACGGAACAGGATCGAAGCCCGGTACACTACATCTGAAGGCCTTAGCAATAATAGTATTTTTTCCACCTTGTCGGATGGTAAGGGGAATTTATGGTTGGGAACTTTTAATGGGTTATCAAAGTTTGATATTAGAAAACATCGCTTTAAAAATTATTACAGAAGCGATGGGCTGGAAAGCGACCAATTTCATTTTAATGCGGCAACCAAGCTACAATCAGGAGCGTTTGTTTTTGGAGGAATAAAAGGATATAATATATTTTTCCCTGATAGCATTGGGGTGGTTACCAGCAATTCGCCGCTTTGTTTTACTGGGGTGATAATAGATGGGAAGCCCATTGAAATGAACCAGTCTTTTATTAGTAAAGCAAATGGCAGCAATGTTGACGCGATTGAAGTTCCTTATAATAATGCTTCTTTTTCATTCACTTTTGCCGCACTTGAGTATGCTGTTCCCGATAAAATCGCTTACGCGTATATGATGGAAGGCTGGGATAAAGGATGGACCTACTCCAACAACATACGTACTGCCACATACACGCACTTAAATGAAGGTCGTTATGTTTTCAAGGTAAAAAGCACGGATGGTAACGGGGTTTGGAAAAATGAAATTTCTGTTTCGGTTCAGGTTTTCCCACCCTGGTACCGGAGCTGGTGGGCCTGGCTTTTTTATATATCCCTGCTTGCTTCGCTTGTATACATATACATCGGTTATCGTGCCAGGCAGGCTAAATTGCAATATGAGGTAAATCTGCAAAAAATAAACCTGCAAAAAGAAAAAGCTGAACACGAAAAACATGCAGCCGAGCTGGAAACAGAACGTACGCAAAGAGCTCTTGAACTTGCCGAAAGAGAAACTGAAAAAGCGATAGCCGATAAAGAGCGGGAGGTTAATGAACGCAGAGCTTCTTTCTTTACCAGTATTTCTCACGAGTTCCGAACGCCATTAACATTGATCATTAACCCTATTAAAGATATCCTGGAAAAACGGAACCTTCTGCCCGAAAAAGAAGACAGGGAGATTGAGATCGTTTATAGAAATGCAAGGCGTATGCTAAGCCTCACGAACCAATTGCTTTTATTTCGACGTGAGGAGAGCGGACTTGACATTGTTTATCCAGTAAAGCTAAACCTGGTTGCTCTTTGCAAAGAGGTCTATCTGTGTTTCATCCATCAGGCAGAAGCAAAAAACGTTCACTATAATTTTTATTGCGAGGAAAGCGATATTGAACTGTATGCCGACAGGGATAAACTGGAAATTATTTTTTACAATCTGTTATCAAATGCCCTGAAATACACTCCATCGCGCGGAACGGTTGATTTACATATTATAAATGAAGCCAACGAAGTAATCGTACAGATATCCGATAGCGGTCAGGGCGTTTCACCGGGTATGGAAGATAAAGTGTTTGAGAAGTTCTACCAGGACAAAAGCAATAGTAAGGAGGTAAAGCCAGGTTTTGGTATTGGGCTATATCTTGCCCGGCAATTTGCCGAAGCGCATCACGGCTCTGTTTTCTATGATGGTGTTGCGAATGGCGGCGCCAGGTTCAATGTTCGGCTTTTGAAGGGCAGCAACCATTTCACAAAGGAACAATTGTCGTATAGCGTAGTACCCGGCCAATCGGTTTTAGAAGAAATAGCAGACAGCACAGGAGAAAAAGAGCATACTGGTAATTTACTGTCAAGCGTAATTGAAGATACGGGTAATCTGGTGGCAGGGGATAAGCAATCTGTATTATTTGTAGATGATGACGCTTCGATCAGGGAATACCTCAACTTGGTTTTGTCAGATTCGTACCAGGTTTATGAAGCCGCTAATGCTGAAGAAGGTATTCTCAAAGCCGAAAAAATTTTACCCGATATCATTATTAGCGATATTATGATGGAGGGACGGAACGGCCTTGATTTGTGTAAAGCCATCAAAGAAGATCCTTCATTAAATCATATACCTGTTATATTGCTTACAGGGACCTCCACATTAAAGTTGCAGGGAGTACAATACGGTGCTGATGATTATATTATAAAACCTTTTGACAAAGAGTTTCTTCTAGCCAGGGTAAGCAGCTTGCTTAAAAATAAAACCAATCTTCAAAAGTATTTTTACAATGAGATCACCCTTAGTAAGCAGGATGCAAAAGTCCCTGAAAAGTACCGTGAATTTCTTGAAAAATGCATTCAGATAGTAGAAGACCATTTAGACGATGAAATGTTCGGCAGTAAGCAACTTGCTGCCGCTATGGGCATGAGCTATTCGGCTATTACCAAAAGAGTGAAAGCTGTTTCAGGGCAGCCGCTGAATAGTTTTATCCGTTTCATCCGTCTGCGAAAAGCGGCTCGTTTATTTATTGATAGTAGTAATAATGTAAACGAAGTGGCTGCCATTGTAGGTATTTTCGATGCCCGTTATTTTCGCGAACAGTTCAGCAAACAATTCGGAATGAATCCATCTGACTTTATTAAAAAATACCGGAAGCCCTTTGCAAACAAGTTTACGGTCAATAAAGACATTTTAGGAAAAGGAGAGGCATAAAGGCTTTAGGAGTCTTACACAGCAAGCCGGTTTCTATTAATTAACTAATAACCAATACTTTATAAGGCAACCTGCTTGACAGATTTGAAAATTTACCCCCCAAAATAATTTTCAAAAATGTCAGTTTACCCCCCTTTTTTTGATAGATATCCTCCTATCACCCCCCACCCTGTAACTTAATATTGTGCTGCTTGTATTGCCGTTAACACGTAAAAATTAAATAACAGATCATGTTTAAACCGATTGCAGCCAAACCGAATTGCGGAAAGCAGTTTTTTTTGCTTTTTATTTTAATTGTCTTTTGTACACTTATCAACGCCCAATCGCGGGTATTATCCGGAACCATAACCGATGCGGTTTCTAAAAAGCCTGTAGCAGGAGCCACTGTATCTATTAAAGGGAGTAAAACAAGAACGACATCGGATGAGCAGGGGCGCTTCACTTTAAAAGCTCCTGCCAATGCCACCCTCTTTGTAACCATCGTTGGCTATAAGGAGTTAGAAGCAGCTCCCGGTTCAGATTTGTCGAACCTTTTGCTCACACCCACTTCTCAGGAGTTGGAACAGGTGGTGGTGGTGGGATATGGCAGTCAGAAGAAAGCCACCCTCACTGGTTCTGTAGAAGCCATTTCATCAAAAGTCTTCCAGGACAGGGCGGTAACCAATGTTGGGTTGGCGTTGCAGGGCCAAACGCCAGGATTGGTGGTAACACGTACTTCTCCGCGCCCTGGTAATGAAGGCCTGAACTTTGTGATCAGGGGCCTGAGCTCAGTGAATGGAAGTGCGCCGCTGATCATTGTAGATGGAACTCCCGCACTCAACAGCTTTTCATTTTTAAACCTGAACCCCGATGATATTGAAAGTATATCAGTATTAAAAGATGCTGCAGCCTCTATATATGGTAGCGCTGCATCCAATGGTGTTATTTTGGTAACCACTAAACGTGGTAAAGGCAAAACCCATTATGACTTTGGAAGTAATATGCGATTTAGCACCAATGGTATTACCAGTTATTCGCCCAGCATGCAACAATATGCCACTATGTGGCTCAATGCGAATAAAGAAGAGGCAACACCCAACTGGTGGGTTTGGGGTACGCAAGACAATGTGTTGAAGATGCAGCAAGGAGTAGAAGGCGCGTATCATTTTGCTACCTGGCCCGGCGTTGATTATTTTATTTTCAATACCAATCGTATCAAGGAACTTTTTGCCACCCGCTATTCTTATCAAAATAACCTGAGCATTTCCGGCGGTAACGATAAATCGACTTACCGCTTGTCTTTCCTGATGGCAGACAATAAAGGAAACCTTGCTACGGCTTACGACGGACAGAAACAGTATAACCTCCGGTTTAATTATGATATTAAGCTTTCAGACAGGTTAAAGCTGGAAACGGGCGTTAGTGTGGTAGACGCTAAAACGGCTACACCTTCTGTAGGTTTGGATGCTACTTTATATGCTAATGATATGCCTTTCTTCCCGGCTAAAAACCCCTTCGGGCAATGGTTCCCTATTTTTAATGGTGTAGATGGCGGCGCCAACAGAAACCCGGCCGCTTTAACATCAGCCGGAGGAAGGGATAATCAGAATTCACTAACGGGCCGGGTAGACCTAAAAGCTACTTACCAGATAACGAAAGGACTGTCCGTTGAAGCAAAAGCTTCCATACAGAACGAGCGTTTTACAGAAGATAAATATGTATTGGCTATACCGATCTATAATTGGTATGGCACCAAACAAACCGGATGGGCCGGCGGTACAGACACCACCAAAACAAGTTATTATGTCAAGTCATGGACCAGCACGCTTCAGTATTATTCAGCGTTGCTGCGTTATAACACAACTTTCAAACAACTGCATAATATTTCTGGATTTGCAGGTATTGAAGCGCAAAAAACAAATTATAGCTGGATCGATGCCAACCGTATTGGTTTTACCGACCTGGGTGTTCAGAACATTAGCCTGGCATCCACTGCGGTGCAAACCAATAATGGGTTTAGCTCGCAATATGGCAACTACGCTTATCTGGGTAGGTTCAATTACAACTATGCGGAAAAATATTTATTGGAATTGCAGGGCAGGGTCGATGGCAGTTCCCGTTTTGCCACAGGGCATAAGTTCCAGGCCTATGGTGGCGCTTCTGTAGGTTGGGTATTTACCCGTGAAGACTTTCTACACGGCCTCAGCTCCGTTCTTAATTTTGGTAAGTTAAGAGCAAGCTATGGCTCTTCTGGTAATCAGGCAACCGGACTTGGTGAATTCGACTATTTGTCGCTGGTAAAAATAGGCACTACGGTTTTGGGCTTGCCCGCTGCATTGCAAAACTCTTCTTCATTACTTAATAATGGCATCATCAGTTATGACAGGACATGGGAGCGTGTAGAAATGAAAAACATTGCGCTCGATCTGGCATTTTTGAGGAACAGGCTTTCTACCAGTTTTGAATATTTTACCAAGGATAATATAGGCATGCTGGTCAATGTAAATTACCCGTCTGTCCTGGGGGGTGCCGCTCCGAAAACCAATAGCGGCCATTTCAGCACCAGGGGCCTGGAAGCTATTATCAAATGGGATGATCATGTGAAAGATTTTGCCTACAATATTGCATTAACGCTAAGCAATACAACGACAAAAATAACCGGCGTTCAGGGTGCAGACTCCTATTCTCCCGGCAAAATGGGTATTGTAAACGGGTATCCTTATCAGCCATGGTTTGTATACAAAACCAACGGGTATTTTAAAAACCAGGCCGATGTAGACGCCTATTATGCCCAATATGCCAACAGCCCCGACCTCGCTGGTTTGCCGCAAAACAATACAGCCGTTGCGTTACGCCCTGGCGATACCAAAAAAGTTGCAGGCTCCGGCGGAACAATTACCGGTTCTGGTAATGGAACCAGTTCGCTGATCTATGCCGGCGATGGTACACCACATTATACTTTTGGCATCAACCTGGGTGCATCGTGGAAAGGGTTCGACATCAACGCATTTTTTCAGGGGCAGTTAAAGCAATTGATTATGCGCAATGGCTGGATGTCTTATCCGTTCAATGCAATTTATACCAATCAAAACCCTTCTTTCCTGGGTAAAACATGGACTACTGATAATCCTAATGCAATTTTTCCGCGATTAACGGTTAATCCTAACCGTGCAAGATGGGATTATGCCAACAACGATTTCATGTTGCAGAATAACCGTTACATCCGTTTAAAGTCATTGGTAGTAGGGTATAGCCTGCCACCCTCTTTACTTAGAAAAGTGAAGTTGGAAAGAGTACGGGTATGCTTCTCTGGGAACGATTTGTGGGAACTGACGCATATTAAAGATGGGTTTGATCCGGAAATGGGCGAGACTTCGCAAAATTCAGGTTATCCGTTTGCCCGGACCTGGGCTTTTGGCGTAAACATAGGATTCTAATCACGATAAAATAATTATAAGATGAAACGATTGTCAATATTTATAATGGCCGGGGTGATGATCAGCCTTGCAGCCTGCCAGAAAAACTTTATAGATATAAGCCCTACTGCAAATTTTACAGATGCGGTATATTTTAAACAACCCGGCGATTTTAAAACATTTGCTACCGGCTTTTATGGCCAGCTGCCTGGCTGGGATTTTGGCACTATGGATAACAATTCCGATCTGTCTGCCAATGCTAATGGCGCTGGTTATGATATAGGCCATGGTACGATTGCTACCAGTACCAGCGGTTCATGGGATTATTCCGGCATACGCAGTTGTAATACTTTGTTGGCAAAAGCCAGGGCGTATACGGGTGGCGGTAATATCAGCCAGTATGTAGGTGAAGCTTATTTCTTTCGGGCATTTGCTTATTTCAACCTGCTGAAAACCTATGGTGGTGTGCCCATTGACACTACGGTACTTACTACAAGTTCGCCGGAGTTGTTTGCACCCCGCAATAGCCGGTATGAAGTGGTAAAGCAGATTCTGTCGGATTTAAACCAGGCCATTCCTAATTTACCTGCTGAACAAAATATACCTGCTGCCGATAAGGGCAGGATAAGCAAATGGGCGGCTGAAGCAGTAAAAGCACAAATAGAATTGTATGAAGCTACATGGGAAAAATATGTGGGCCAGTCTGCAGACGGAGACGGTAAAGCAACAGGCGGCGGTACTGCCGGGTATGATGCATCCAATGTAACCAAATACCTGGCCGATGTTGTAGCCTTATGCCAGGATGTAATGAATAATGGCGGTTATGCAATATGGAATAAAAATGCTACCAGCAGTATGACAAAAGCAAGTTCCTGGTATTTGTTCAATCTCGAAGATGCAGCAAGTAATCCCGGAGGCTTTGATAAAACAAGCAATGCCGAGTTCATTTTATATAATGTGTATGATTATACACTGAAAAAAGGAGGAAAAAATATTACCTGGACGTCATGGCAACTGTACCCCAGTCGCAAGTTTGTAGATATGGCGGTGTGTTCAGATGGTCTGCCTCCCGAAAAATCTCCACTGTTTCAAGGATATCATAAAACAGGAGATGAATTTAAAAGCAGGGATTATCGTTTAATAAATTATTTGTACAGCAACGGCGCTGCGCCAACTGCTGTTACATTGGATTTCGGCGGCTTAGGTTTCAGTGGATATGGTAATGGTAAATATGCTGTATACGGTTATGGTAGCCGCAGGACGGACAATACCGAATCGGCCAATTATCCCATTATCCGGTTGGCTGAAGTGTACCTGATGTATGCCGAGGCTTTGTATGAATTGAATGGGGCTATTACGGATGCTCAGTTAGATGCTTCAATCAACGTGTTGAGAGACAGAGGCGGTGTTGCACACCTGAGCAATGCGTTGGTTACAACTAATGGATTGGATATGCTTACCGAAATCCGAAGGGAAAGAGCTGTGGAATTGTATAGGGAAGGGCGTCGTTTCGACGACTTAAAACGTTGGGGCATTTTAGAAGCTTCATTAAACCCATCCCGCCTGGGAATGGTAGTAGGTGGTGCAAGTTATACGACCAGCTTTAAAACAGCTTCTTCTACCGGAACCGATAGTGTAATTGCTGCCAATTATCATCCCGCAACTTATGTATTTGGTGAAGAAGCCGTGCAAACTCCGAAGGGCACATTGACTTGTGTGGTAGTAGACAGTAAAGCAAATCATTCTGTTGTCAAAAAGCATTATTTGTATCCTGTACCGTTGAGCCAGATTACATTGAATAGTAAGCTGCTTCAGAACCCCGGGTACTAACAGGAATAATAATGCTATTTCATTATTTATTTTAAATCAGAAAATTTTATGCGAAATAAATTCACCTGTTTAATGAGCCTTTTATCAATAATGGCCATTATCATCGTTAGTTGCGAAAAAGAACCAGCCTACAGGGCGTTTACTTACCCTGCCCCGGCTGCTTCAGGTATGAGCCCGGCTGCCGGCTACCCCGGGATCAATGTTACTATTACGGGCAAAAACTTTGATTCACTTACAGGTGCAGTAAAGGTCTGGTTTGGCGGTATCCAGGCAACTACTATAGTAAGTTGTACAAACAATCAGCTTGTGGTCCAGGTGCCTTCCAATGCTGTCTCAGGAAAAGTAAGTCTGCAAGTATGGACAAATAAAATTGATTCCATTGGCGCTTTTACGGTTAGCCCAGCTCCTGCCATTAGTTCAAATTATACCCTCAGGCCGATATCGAATATTGCATTCCCGGGAGATACAGTTTATATAAAAGGTATTCGCTTTGGAGCGGATGCATCTAAATTGTTGATACAATTTAACGGGACTCCTGCTGTCAGTGTTCCATTTATTAATGATACGCTTATTAAGGCAGTTGCACCTAACGGATTTTCTTCCGGTAATGTGACAATTACGATAGGGGGATTGACTATCAGCGGAAACCCCGGAATCATTAATCCCAGTGCGCCAGGTAATATTACCCCCTACTTTTTAGGCAATACCGGTGATACAACAAAAAACGGAGGCTTCATTAATAACACTGATGCATTGGTCTCCAACAGATGGGGGACACTGGCTACCCCCTGGGTTACCAATGCTGCAGCGAAGAACAAAAGTGGAGTAGGAGGATACTCCACAGATGTAGGACCAGGCGGAATTAAAGGAAATATTTGCTGGGAGACCTGGAATAATACACCGATTACAGATGGTATTGTTTATCAACCTACTTCAATGCCATTAACTCCGGGGAATTATACATTGTCTGTTCGTTATTACTCAGAAGTTCAATCAAATTCATCTGTTTATTTCGCGGCGGCTTCCGGAAATGGTGGTATTCCTGTTTTAGCCAACATTGCTTCCGCATTAGGATCCGTAGCCCTTGCAAGCCCGGCAAATGTTGGAAGTACTTCACCTAATCTCACAGAAATTAAGTCATTCAATTTTACAGTATCATCATCGCAGGTTGTTTCAATAGGATTTTTAGCCAATATAAAATGGGGAAATGGAACAGCTAATCCGGGTAGCTATATAAGAATCGATTGGATAAAACTGGTAAAGAATAATTAGGTACAATTTCTATTCAGGAGGTTGAAATGAAATAGCCTCATTTTTAAGTGGGGTTATTTTCAATATTTAAAATAGTAAAAATGGGATATTCAAAGAATAGCGTTATTTCCGTGGCAGTGCTCACTTGCTTTTTCTTCATTGCATCCTGTAGCAAAAGTGGAGGAAGCAGCAGCAGTTCCGCTACAGATACTTCCACAACGCATAAAATAAAATACATCGATACGTTGGCTCCTTCTGTAGCACTGAAACATCCGGGGGGATTGATGAGCAATGATGACATTACAAGAATTAAATCCGATACGGCTACAGAACCCTGGAAAAGTGGCTGGACTAAACTTTGTGCCAACCCACATGCACAAACGACTTATACGGCTAGTCCAACTACCTTGCTAATACGTGGCGGTAACAGCCCGGAACAACCTTTGCCCGATAATTATTCTCATGCCATGAATGATGCAGCTGCGGCGTTTCAATTGGGTGTTCGTTGGAAAATAACGAGAGATGCTACTTATGCACAAGCTGCGGTGAATATATTGAACGCCTGGGCAAACACTTGTACCGGAGTAAGTGGCGATCCGAATGCTGCACTTGGTGCTGGTATATATGGGTATGAGTTCGCGATCGCAGGTGAGCAGTTGCGAGATTATGCTGGTTGGGCAGCAGTGGATTTTACGAAATACCAGCAGTGGATGTCGAATGTCTTTTATCCTGTTAACTACAGTTTTTTGTCCAGCCATTGGGGTTGTAACCCTCAACATACCTGGTCCAACTGGGATTTGTGCAACCTGGCATCAATTATGGGAATTGGCATCCTGACTGATAACAGGTCTATGTACAATTATGTTATTAATTACATCCAGAAAAGCGGCCTTGGTAACGGTTATATTTTTAGAACCATACCTTTTGTTTATGATTCCATTACATCGCAAATGGCGCAAATGCAGGAAAGTGGCAGAGACCAGGGGCATGCTACTTTATCATTGGCGCTATTGACAACTATATGCCAGTTAGCATGGAACCAGGGGGATGATCTGTGGGGTTTTAATAACAATATGGTACTAAAGGCAAGCGAATACACTGCAAAATATAATATTGCTTTTTTAGATGTTCCTTATACTGCTTATAGCTGGTATCCCAAGTGTGATAATACGACAGAACTACTGCCTGTTGTTGGCGCTGGTAGTCGTGGAACTATAAGGCCGATGTGGGCAATGATCTACAACCATTATGCAAAAATAAGCAACATACCCGCGTCGAATTTGACCTATACCGCAATGGGGGTTCAAAGAACACAACCGGAAGGAGGTGGGGGCGATTACGGTCCCAATAGCGGTGGCTTTGATCAGTTAGGGTTCGGTACTTTATTGTTTACCAGATAAGGGCCCATTTGTTTTGATGGCATGTTCTCTACGGGAATATATCAGGAAAAATCAGGTACCATTCACAAATGGATATTAAAGTAGAAATTAATGAGTAGTAATATAATGCCCGTCAGAAAAATAATGAAGTGGGGGTGCGTCTTTATAATGGTTGTTTTTTTGGGAGGAAGCTGTAAAACCGTTTCCACCTTTCATACAGAGAAAGAGCTGAACTACTGCTTGCAACAGACAGTTAAAACGTTGGCTGCACTAACAGATAGTACACATCTTCCCAGGAGTATACAAAACAGGCAAAAGCAATGGCGGTTTGTTGATTACCGGGATTGGACATCAGGTTTTTGGCCAGGTATTCTTTGGTATATTTATGATTATACCGGGGAACCAAAATGGAGGAACGAGGCAGATAAGTATTCAAGAAACTTATTTCCATTAATAGATTCTGCTCCCATTGACCACGATCTGGGGTTTCAGCTTTATTGCAGCTTAGGCAATGGTTATAAGTTTACAAAGGATAATAATTATAAACGGATAATGCTGCGGGCGGCAGATTCGTTGGCTACTTTGTACAATCCAAAAGTGGGAACGATTTTATCCTGGCCGCGTAGTGTGCCTGGCACGGACTGGCCGTTGCGCCATAACACCATTATGGATAATATGATCAATCTTGAACTGTTGTTTTGGGCCGCTAAAAACGGTGGGTCAGCACATTTGTATGATATAGCGGTAAGCCATGCGCTTGTAACAATGCAGAACCAATTCAGACCCGATCATTCATCTTTTCATGTGGTGGTATATGATACCGCTACCGGCAAAAAAATAAAAGCCATCACACACCAGGGATATAGCAATAGCAGCATGTGGGCGCGTGGCCAGGCATGGGCTATCTATGGCTATACAATGGTGTACAGGGAAACAAAAGATACGCAATTCCTGAACTTTGTACAGAAAGTAACAGATGTTTACCTGGAACGGCTCCCCAAAGATTTGGTTCCTTATTGGGATTTTGACGATCCGGCTATTCCAAACGCACCGCGTGATGCTTCAGCAGCGGCGGTTGTTGCTTCGTCGCTGCTGGAACTTTCAACCTTAATGACGGACAGGGAAAAAGCGAAAATGTATTATGACAAAGCGGTTGGCATGTTAAAGGAATTGTCT
>Ga0209992_10002098_pt1 | contig 19056 bp, 24 predicted proteins | sample 2SBtaG_2_FD_182564 | JGI IMG/M metagenome (GOLD analysis project Ga0209992, IMG submission 182564) | Deep subsurface microbial communities from Kolumbo volcano to uncover new lineages of life (NeLLi) - 2SBTROV12_ACTIVE470 metaG (SPAdes)... | ecosystem: Environmental > Aquatic > Marine >... | reverse complement strand
AATTCCAAGTTTGTAATTGGTTTTCCCAACTCACCCAGGGAAACTGCTGAAAGAAACTGAGCCACCATAACATACGGCTGACCATCGATCGTGAATACGGGATTGAGACGTTGGGCCGGTTTTGGAGCCGAAGTTTTACTCATCAGCGGCACAACGATCCGGGTGGTCAAATGGTCAATCAATTCCGCTTGAACGTCTACAACAAGGCCGGTGCCGCTTCGCAACCGGTACACATCATATTTTGCCATCAGAACTGTCGCAGACCGGAAAGCGGCAAACCATGCTGCTTAACGTAGTCATTTGAGCTTTCAAGTGCGGATATGTTGTCCTTTTTCCATATTTTAGCCCGCGCCGTTTGAAGTGCGGCGCGAATACCTTCCTCGGCCGCCTGAGATAGGTTCACTTTGAACTCCCTGGCTTCAGAAATGAGCTGGCTGTTTAGTGTCAAATTGGTTGCCTTTTTGAGTTGAGTGTTCATTTTTATATCTCCTCACTGCAACATAACACGCATTACACTGCGTGTCTATTATGCGCATAAAATTCAATTTTTAGGGAAGGAATTCGGCAGAAAAGCCGTTTCCCAGTTAGAATAAAACCTGCACCGATAAGCGTGAACCCCGCTGACAGATCGCATCCGGAACCGAATTTACACAGTCCATTCAGGAAGTTGTGTGCACTAAGCCAAGCTGTTGATTTTTTGACATAAATATGGTATATTCTGTGCCAGAAATTCCTTTCTCTCCACAATCATTTGAACAGGTCAAATGATTGTTAGGAAAAGGAAATTCTATGTTGTTCTTTCGTAAGCGATGTCCCGATCACACGTCGGCGTAATTCCACGGCAGAAGTTCATCGATTTTGCTCTGTTTGTGCCCGTTGACGATGGCTGAGAGTGTTTTCGTCAGGTAGGCGTGGGGCTCGATGCCGTTCAACTTACAGGTTTCGATCAGGGACGCGAGGATGGCCCAATTTTCAGCACCCGCATCATGTCCTGCAAAGAGAGCGTTCTTTCGGTTGATGGCTATTGGCCGGATGGTGCGTTCGACGGCGTTTGAGTCCATTTCGATGCGCCCGTTACTCAGGAACAGATTCAGGCCACCCCAATATTTGGCGATGTAATTCAGGGCTTCGCCGAGCGGCGATTTGATGGACGAACGGGCGCGGTGATGGGCGAGCCATGTTTCGAGTTCCTGCATCTTCGGTTTTGAACGGTTCAACCGTTCCGCCAGCCGTATTTCTGGGTTCTGACCCCGTACGTCAGCCTCAACCCGGTAAAGATCGCGGATCAGTTTCAGGCCCTCTTCAGCAATTGGTGCAGATTTGTTTCTGGCAACCTCAAACAGTTTGCGGCGGGCATGGGCCCAGCAGTAAGCCAGTTGAACATCCTGTTTTGCACGTTTGAGCAAGCGGTTGTATCCAGCATATCCATCCACCTGCAGGATGCCGCTGAAGTTTTGCAGGATGTCCTCAGCATATTGTCCAGATCGCCCAGGTGCGTAGGTAAAAGCAACCCCGGGTGGGTCTTCGCCATTCCAAGGACGGTCATCACGGGCCAGAGCCCAAAAGTATCCGGTTTTGGTTTTCTTACGCCCTGGATCAAGAACAGGGGCGACAGTTTCATCCATGAATAGTTTCTGCGAGATTTTCAGATTGGCGATCAGCGCATTGAAGACGGGCTTCAGTTCAAACGCCGCCTTGCCAACCCAGGACGCCAGCGTCGAGCGATCCAGATCGACCCCCTGGCGGCTATAGATTTGCGCTTGTCTGTATAGCGGCAGATGGTCAGCGTATTTGCTGACAATTACATGGGCGACGGTGGCTTCCGTTGGTAGCCCACCGGGGATCAACCGTGCCAGAGCCGGGGCTTGCATGATCCCATTCTCGCAAGACCGGCAGCCGTATTTTGCGCGGCGGGTGACAATGACCCGGAACTGGGCCGGGATCACATCCAGCCGTTCTGATACATCCTCGCCAATCATATGGCGCTCAGCCCCACAGTCGCAGGTGATCTTTTCCGGTTCGATCACGTCTTCAATGCGCGGCAGATGCTTGGGCAGGGAACCACGGTTGGCCCTACGGGGTTTGGATGGGCAAGGAACCCGCTGATCGGCCGCGTCTTCGGCATGAATGACAGCCATTGCCGTTTCGATATCTTCCAGCGCCAGCTCGAACTGGTCGGGATCAGTCTTTTCGGACTTGGCACCAAACAGGGCCTGCTTGAAGGCAGCAACCAAAGTTTCCAGATGGTTAATACGATCTTGCTTGCGCAGATTACGCCCCTCAGAAGCAACGACCATTGCCTTGAGAATCTCAACATCGTCAGGAAGATTTGCCGCTTCGATCATGGCCGGTTTCTACCATTTTCGACGCCTGACCACTTGTAAAAACGACCCCTTGATTCACTCTGCCGCAGTCGGTGCACGCGCCTCGATAGCCCGCACTTTCCGCCAATCTAAGCCATCAAACAGTGCTTCAAACTGCGCATGATTAAGCTGCATCACACCGTCTCGGATCGCAGGCCAAGTGAAGACGTGATCCTCCAACCTCTTATAGGCCATTACCAGACCGGTGCCGTCCCAATAAAGCAGTTTTAACCGATCAGCCCGCTTCGAGCGGAACACAAATACCGTCCCCGTGAACGGGTTTGTCTGCAATTCATTCTTCACAAGTGCAGCCAAACCGTCATGGCCTTTGCGGAAGTCTACCGGTTTGGTCGCCGCAACAATCCGAACCCGGTTCGACGGGAAGATCACGGGGCAGCATTCAGAGCGCGGATGATTTCAGCAATCCGCGTTGCCTGAACTTCAGCGGGAAGCGTCAGAGTTACCTCGCCAATAGTTATCTCAATGGAACTTGGGTACGGCTCACGTGCTTCCGGTTTGGGCGCCTCCAACAAGATCGGCACAAATTCCGCTCCAGCAAGATCCGGCACCACGAGCTTTCCATCCCGGGCCAGACGCCGCCACGCAGACAGATGGTTCGGCTGCATGTCATAGCGCGTTGCCACCTCATTTACCGTCACGCCAGGCACCAAAGTCTCAGCTACAATCCGGCCCTTAACTTCATCCGGCCAGTTCCGCTTGCCCGACGGGCTTGTCAAAACCTCCATTCGGACAATGTCCGCCATATTGCGCTCACTATGAACTATCAATGCGTTCCCCAATCCAAATCTATCCAGAAGATCGGAATCGCAGATCAGGCGTACAAGCGGAAGGTGGGGCAGGGACAACGCTTACGTTCTTTCGCAAAACCTGGTTTCACTTTCGGCGTTTTATCGCAGACATGACTGGTCTGATTGAAAAGCCGCCGACGATCCATGAATATGCAAAAAAGCACCTCGATGACATCGGGTGCAAACGCTACGGGGCAGGATTGACTTACAAGGAGGCTGTTGCCAAATTCTCGGACGCATAGGCGTCTACAACACCCTGCAAATGCGGGGTGTTTTCCTTATATATCTTCATGATCACCTAGCTCAAAACCACCCTCGTTGAGGTTCTTTTTCTTTTTGACAGTTTGTTGAAAATCCTCATGTTCCGATCGGCAGTAACGGTCACGTACCCTGCCTCGCAATTCTTCCTGTTCGCTGTAGTCCATTTCATCCATGCGCTCCAATGTGCCAAAGCCTACATTGAGCGTCAGTGCCGCATCGGTATGGTTTCGGACAAAGGTAACAAATTCAGCGCCACCGCTGTGTTTTTTTGCCGCCATGACTGTTTCGGCATCGGTGCGCAAATCACTGGCCACCTTTGAGGCATCTTCAGCACTGACACCGCCAACCATTTTAATTGACGTAGACGATGCGACCGTAGCACGCACTGACTGAGAAAGCTGCGCACGATTTTGGTGAGCGAGGGTAATTCCAATGCGGTATTTACGTGCCTGATTTAGTATTTCCTCAATCTTGGGATCGTCAGCACAATACTCGTGCGCCTCATCAATATAGACATGCGTATCAACACGTTCTCGTGGATACAGGGCAGATCTTCGCAGTGCCGCTTGCGCCAGCATCGCTATCCAGAAGCGTCCAAAAATCTGCGAATTGTCAGTTTGCAAAAAATCCTTACTGGTGTCGATCAACACAACCACCCCGCGTTGTAGTTCTTCAAAAAGATTGATTTTGTTCACTGGGCTGTTGAACATATTAGCCAAAGCCGTATTTGATATCACACCCCAAAGCCTGCGTGCCAGTTGGGCTTTTGTGTCATCGTATTCTTTGCTAAAAAACTGAGTACGAAAAAACTCCTGCGCGGTGAAATCCAACGTATCAATTACCGGCTGATAATCTTCACCGTTTTCAATCACGTCACGCAAAATTTCCAGCGTGGCGTTAGGAATGGCCAACATTAACCTCGCAATATAGCGGAAAAGTACATCCTGTTTCTGGGTCATTTCTGCTTTTAGTAACGCCCCAAAAAGATACACGTACAGCTCAATGGTGCCGTTGAAAATCATTTCGCGATCTGCGGGACGCAGTTCGGCCAAGTCATCTTGATTGACGTCAAACATGTTTAGCGCCAGCGGGTGCTTTATATCTGTCGGATCAATCAGTATGACTTTATCGCGTAGTACATCGTTTGGTGAGCAGAATTTGCGTTTCTTAATTGCTTTGATTAAGTCGCCCTGCCCGTCAATCACCACAAGTGATTGCAGGGGAGGGACGTCATCACTTTCTGCTTCCCGATGGCGATGAGCAAAATAAATTTCTGTCAAATCCTCGCGGATAAAACGCTGCAGCAGTTGTGTTTTGCCGTGTCCTGTCCCGCCAAGTACATGCATATGCTCAAAGCGGGTTTCCAGCGGTATACGATAGGCTACGCGGCCTCTGAGCATCGGTAGCAGCGGCCAGCTCGACAGATAGCGCAGAAAAATCTCTTTTGGTGTGCCTTTGGCATCCTGCGGATGCGGTATTTTCTGCGGATTTATCATAAGGTCGTCAATCCGCTTGCCGCTGATTGCAGCAAATCGTTGCAGGCTTTGATCCTGCAAGGCGGTAAGGGTTAGTGCCTCATTTTCATCAAACGGCAGGAACGAAACGATTTCTGTCAGACCTTTTAAGTCCGACAAAACGTCGAGAATTTCTACCGTGAAATCGTAGTCGTTCGGTTCTTCAAAAAACCCGTCACCCGCGGGGAGGCGTTCACACACATGACCGACGCAATTACAAAGATACCAAAAAATAACATCTACGCTTTTGTCGCCGCCCTTGTAGACCGATTGCAGCTTATCCAGTTTTTCCCGAAATTCGTATCGCGCCTCTTTGTTCTTCCAGAGGAGTTTTCTATCGAACGAAGGCATTTCTTCCAAACCAGACATTGCCAGCACTTCTTTTGTTCCTGACACGATAGGTGCAACCATAAACGCCGGTACATTTTTGCCCTCGTCCAGATCATTTTCGACGCTCTGAACAACAAGATTGGCAAGACTTTCGGCGCCTGGCACCTCCACCTGTTTTGATAAATATTCTACAGCTCGATATTGCTCATGCAGCTTAGCCATATCGCGACGTGCAACAAAAACCGGAGAGTACGGCAAGGTTCTATATAGCCCCCACAATAGACCCCATAACGCCACGACACCTGCGATTAAAGGGAGCGCAAAAGCGGTAGCTATGATAAGAGCGGTAATTGCCGCAATCCCCACCAAAATCCAAACCACAACTGTTATTAAATCGGGTTCGTCATCTACTAGCAGATATTTCTTTCGTGCCATTCTTCAAAGCTCGATGACTTCACGGCCACCGAAGGTGGCCGCGGTATCAAGAATAAGTTTGAAATTTTGCGCTGCTTCCAGCACTTGTTCCTCAACGCCTTTCATTTCAACAATTTCACCGCACTCGATAGTTTTACCCTTGACCAACTCCCGCACATTTAGTGTTTTTATCATGGAACTAAATTTCAGTCGGCTGGCCAAGCCCAGAAGCCCTGAACCTTCATCTATTACTGTGTGACTTGCGTACAGGATTTCATCGGCAAGGAGGTATTTGTTGATTGCTTCCCGTTCTGTTTGGCTAAGCTCTGCGCGGAAAGTGACAGCAAAGACTTGCTTTTTATTGATCAGTCCCGCCGTGCGTTGCTCCCGTTCTATAATCAGCTTCATGATATCCTCCCATTGTCCGATATTTTAGACTTGATCAGTCCTCCAAGTTTCGGATCGCGTGCGTCCCGGCTCCACCAGATTGGAGTCAGCAAGTGCTGTTGAGCTTCTGAATATGTTGCCAGCTTGAAATAGGGGTGCAAGCGCTCCGTGAGCCGCTGAGACGCTCTGCGCGTGTTTTCAACGCGCCGCGTTGTGGTTGTTACAAATAGCAAAGTAAAAAACTGAAAATCACCATACGAAGCGTAGGTATCAGCAAAGCGGCCACCCGTTAAATATTGCTCATAGAGTTGGAATTTTCCGACGATGCTGTAACTGCCTTCGCTGCCACTGGTAAGGCGCTCGGTACCTCTATCAGTCTCAATAAAAAACAAACCACGATTGCCGGTTTCCATGTTCTCAAGAATGAAAGCCGCGTCTGGAACAATGCGTGTTTCAGCGCCAAACGGTTTAGCTACATAATCTGAAGTTTCAGGCTGCAGTTGGTCCCTGCCCCGACGTGTCCGACGATACTCGTGGAAGCACTGCACCAGTCGATAATCTGTAAATTCCCTGACACCAGTTTCGGCAGCCAGCAGCAGGTCTATGGTGGCCATGCGGTGTGCCATGATGGGCGTCCAGCGCGTGCTAGTATGAGCGCGAACAAATGAACCGACATCATCCTCAGTGAGGCCACCAGCATCAGTCATGGCGTCATAACCAGTACGCGTAAGGTAGTAGAGTTTAGGAGCTTTTGCACCGCCTCTTAGACCTACATTGCCGATGGAACCAAGAAGCTTCTTTCGCTCAAATACTCGCAGCACGTCGCGGATATGAGAGGATTTCAGATTACTTACTCGGGAAAACTGTTCAACTGACAAAAGACGGTAGCGCTGAATTGCAAGCAAACCAGTCAACACATCAGAACTGATAGAGACGCTTACGGTCACGCAAAATCGACCCTCTTTTCAACCCGTATTTCGGGCCGCCCCCAAGGGAATGAATAAATCTTTAAATATCAATTTGTTATACCTTCCACAACCGCGCGAAGTATTTTGTAATTCATTACAAAATCCCCACCACCATCCGTGCCACTATATATTTTGAATCTGATTCATCAACTGGCAAGCTTGGCCCTATTTTTTCATCTTCATTATGTCATTGAGTTGCCGATTTTGAAGTTTAACAAAATCTGCTAATAGTTGTGAGAGAGCAAACAGGGGAGAGAGTGAAAATGATGCGTACTGGTTTTAAGTTTATTGTCGTTGGATTTATTATTGCGATGCTTTCTGCGGCTTTGCCAGACTTCCAAGGACCTCTTATGATTACAGGCGTTGGCATTGCTGTTTTTGGTCAAGTTATTTGTATAATTGCCTTTTTTATGCCCCGCTCCAAGCGACCTGTTAAAGTTAAAAAAGGGTCAGGAAAGCTGTAGTCTGTAAATTTTAAGCCATACCAAAACGGGAGATCGATGTGATGGGACGCGGAGTATCAACAATTTTCTTTGGGGGTTTGATTGCAGTGATTTCTGCATTTGTTCCAGTCATTGGAATGCCATTTATGTTTCTTGGTGTTTGCATGATGATTTATGGAACGATTGTTTTTTGTTTTGGCCTAGCTAGTGGCCTTGCCAAAGGAAGTGCCAAAGCAGCAAAACACGCCGTTGGTGTTAAAGGAAAGAAAAAGGGGTCAGGAAAGCTGTAGCTACAGCAATTGAAACTTCATTGCTGTCAACCCGACAAGATGAGCTGGCAGATTTTTTGACTGCTGCCACACAACCGCATTTTGAATACTCGCCAGAGCAACAGGCGAAAATCGAGGAGAGCATCGCTCAAGCCGACGCAGGCCAGTTTGTAAGCGACGATCAGGTAGAACAGATTTTTGCTCGATACCGCACTGTATGAAAATTCGTCTCACGCCAAACACGGCGAACGAACTAGACGAGCTGCTGGCATATATTGAAAGTGACAATCCACAGGCCGCAACGATAGTGGCTGACAGGATTGAACGAAGTTTTGATTTTCTGGCAGAGTACCCTTACATTGGCCGACCTAGCGCGTGACCAAAAATACATGAGTTTGTGATAACTAGATTGCCACTGATTATTGTGTATCAGCCTCTAGCAGACGAAATCGTTGTGTTGTCCGTTTTCCATACTTCACGCAAGCCACCTGGCATTGTCAGCTGAAATCAAGGTGAGTGGAAAACGACCGATTGCTGTTATTGCAAATTTGGAACTTAGCGGCTATATTGTTTATGTCTTGGCAAATGGGATGCTGGCCAACCTTTGGGCCCATCGGGGTGTTTCCCTCCCGGCGAGATTTATAAAGGGACGCAACTAGTTGCGTCCCTTTATCTTTTTCATCTGCCGAGAATTTGAGCGGTGGTACGTCTGCAAGTACAGTTCACCCTTGCCGGTTGATTTGATGACTAACCGCCACCAGCCATCCTCGTAAGCCAGCAGAATGCGGTGGCGCTCATATTTGTCGTCGGGGTAGATGCTGGCCTTTTCAAGCCGATCTTGGAGTTTGACAAAATCATCAATCGTGATTTCTGGGTGCTTCTTGAGTATCTTGCGCTGTGTCTCGGCACTTAGAAATATCTCTCGACGGGTGTGTGGTAGTTCAGTTTGAAAATGTTTCGGGGCCAGAGCAACGGGGTATCTTCCGGAAACAGGAGCATTCACGAAATCCTGAAATATCGATGTGTTCAAACAACGAAGAATGTCACTGTGGGAAAGCTGGGTGCTATGTAGTTCATCAGAGTGGGCCGTGCTGTTGAGAGGATCGAGTGGGCCGACATAGGTGCTTTTTGTTTTGACAATCCCTGCCACACGGAACGTGCTTTGTTCATAGATGTACTGACGGCCTTTTATGGTCTTGATAACACGATAGCTCATATGAGCCTTTTGTAGTGTTAACTCTTGCGGGTTGCTAGCGAAAATTCCCTCGTCACTTCCACTTTCTGTAAAAAGCGGAAGCTTTGGCGCTACGCTGATGTCAGATATTCTAATATCTTGCGCTTTTCCGGATTATCCGTATAATACGGATAATGATATTTGGAGATAATTGTAAGATGAAAACGATGACTGCCACCGCTGCCAGCAAAGAATTTGGCCACTATTTGGATATGGCGCAATCTGAACCCGTAGTGATTACCAGACAAAACCGCCCGGTGGCAGTAACCCTGTCTATCAGGGATGCCGAAGAGCTTATCAGGTTCAGGGTGGATGCCGGAATTGCGAAGGGTCAAGCCGATATTGATGAAGGGCGAATTGTACCTCTGACGCTTGCATACGGGACCGCCTTAAAGGTCAGGTTTAAGAACCCATAGCCTGCCCCAGTCATGGACGTTTTTATCACCCAAACCGCCGAAGAAAATCTCAGTGAATTTTATGCATATCTTCGTGAATACAACGAGGTTTACGCGGATGAGTTTCACGATCGCCTTGTCGGTTTTATAATTGAAACATTATCAGCCCACCCCAAGATCGGGCACGTCTACAATGCAGCGCAAGGCCTTCGTCGGCTGATATTCAAAAAGCGTTACAACATTTATTACCAGATCAAACAGGACGGCATTTTTGTTCTGTTTATTCTGGATGGTAAAATGTTGGTTAATATCGCGCTGGCGGAAAGTGGAGCGGATCTAGATTAGACAACCACTTTCGAGAAAGACGCTCCAGCATTTACACTTCGCCCCTCCCCCAAGCCGTAAACGCCCTCGTTCGCTCCCCATACACCATCAACCGCACCAGCATCCGATAGTTCGGCTGTGAAATCAGATCACGGGGCGCAACCGCTTCAAACTGCCGCGCGATTGCTGGAGCATCCTTTGGACTGATCCTAAACGCAATATGGGTCCCAACATTACCAAAGAGTGCGTCAAGTACTGTCGCCTCAATTTGCCCCAGATACTGGTTTGCTAATGTCATGGAGAGACCATATTTGCGTAGCTCAGATAACATTTCGGAAAGGGCTTCTGTGGTGAATGAATAAAACTCGTCCACATATAGAAAAAACGGTCGTCGGTGTACTTCTAGCGTTGTGTGACGACTATAGGCCGCATGGGCCAACCCTGACGCAATCATACCACCCAGCACATTAGATGTATCACTGCCCAGCTGCCCTTTGGACAGATTTACAATGAGGACCTGTCCCTCATCCATGATCTTCCGAAACCGCAAGGGCGATTCGGGTTCACAAACGGCCGCCCTGACCACCGGATGAGCAAGAAACGCACCAAGCTTATTGGCAATTGGTGCAACCCCATCTGCCGCATTCTTGTAATTCATCGCTGGATATTCTTTTTGCCAAAACTGGCGGACTTGTAAATCTGTGGTGGCAGCAATCACCTGTTTGCGAAATTCTGTTTCTAAAAACATCCGCATGATGTCGCGCACGTCGGCTCTTGGTTGTTCAAGCAGGGCCAGAACGGAATAGCGCAATAGATGTTCCATCCGAGCCCCCCAGGCATCCGCCCACTGCTTTTTAAGAGTATCAATCAGCCCAGAAGCAATAAGCGGTCTGAATTTCTCCGAAACCCGGGTCATGGGATTATAACCGTAGGGGCAATCAGGATCTGCAACGTCCCAGATAATGGTTTCTGAACCCGCATGCTTGTTGCAAAGTCCTGCGATCTGCTTTGACAGATCTCCGTGGGGGTCAATCAAACAGAACCCATGGCCTTGTAACAGATCCTGCTGCATGAAGTTCAAAAGCAATGTTGATTTACCGGTACCGGTCTGACCCAGTATATGGATATGTTGAAGACGGTCCTTGAGGTGAATGCCAAAGGGCCTGTTGCCGTATCGGCTATAAGCTGTGCCGATGGTTGTGATAGTTTCTGTATTCCAGTCCACGCCCGTAGTATGTGGTAAGACGTAAAGATCACATAGACCTCTCAGCTCACACCTATCGCGGTCGCAAAAATCGCATCTCAGGCGGTCTTTGCCCCATTCAACGACTTGCTATTCTTAAGATCAGAATATCCAATCTTCGCCTCTCCTTGCGTCGGGTGCGCCTGAAATTCTTTCAGACGACGACCCAGCGCAAGGAGAGCAATTATGGGATATGTAGAACACGCAAATCTGGATGAACTGGTTGGCGCCTTTCCCACCTGTGGCGAATGCGGCTCCACCATGGTGGTCAGGGACGCCTGGGCGGAATGGAGCCTAATCCAACGGGAATGGGTTCTGAAATCCGTCTTTGATCACTTTGTCTGCGATATCTGCGGGAAAGAGACATCGCCAATTTGGAAGCTCGACAAAGCGTTTCGGCAAAAACGCATTGCCCGGCTAAACGATGCAGTCCGAAAGGGTCAAGGGCAGCGGGTTACCGTTGTCATCACTGCCGGCGTAAGAAATCACGGGGATGATTTTATTCGGGCAGCCTGTAATGCTGTTGACCGGTTTAACGCCTTCACCAAGGACAGTGATCCACACGGTGAACATGATTTTGGTTCTGTCGAGATCGACGGGGAAAAACTGTTCTGGAAGATCGATTATTTTGATCTTGCCATGAAAGCCCACTCCCCGGACGCGGCGAATTCTGCTGTCACTCACCGGGTTTTGACCATCATGCTAGCCAGTGAATACTGATGAGAAATAAACCCCGGTCTCTGACCCGCGAAGAAAAAGAGGACGTGTTTCGTATTGCCGCCAGATCTCTACCGGCCCGTTACTCGAAAGAAATCGAGGCCGGAATGACGGATGAGGAACTGATCTCAGCTTTGGAACAGGTTCTTGGCATTTTCGGGGGCAGCGCCGGCCCAGATTGTCTGTCGGTGACCTACAAGGGATCAGGTCTGAAAATCTGGGGAGGCTGGCATACTGTTAATCATGTCACAGAGGCGCCGCTGTTTCAGGGCAAGCAGACATTGGCGATGGCACGATTGCTCTACAACATCCAAGATCCGGCCAACAAACAGATGGGCTTATTTTAACCCATCAATGGTCCGTCGAATTCGGCGGGCCGTTTCTTTGGTGAGTTAAGTTTGGCGCAACTTCCGTTGACACCACAAGTCGCCAACCTCGCATCCCAGGCAGGATAAATTCAGACGTCTCAGTCTTCAGAATTTGATACGTTTCCAATGTACTTGTCGAATATATCCATCATATCTTGGTGTAATTCACGTTGCGAAACTGTCGTCACCAACTCCAGCAATTCATCCAGCGCCCGTATATGCGCCTTAGGCAGGGTTCGAGAAGTGGGCCGTTGTGGTGCACCAACCGGGCCACCCAGCACATTTTGCGCCGCAATCAGCCAGTTTGACGGCTCAAATACTACCGTTTTTGCCCTGATCGTCCGGTTCGAGGTGGTCAGTTCAACAAACAATCGTTTTTCGATTGGATTAGACAATTGGTAAAGCAGGTCAAGGTTATTCACCAGTTCGAGGAATTTCCTGAGATAGTTTTGTCCGTCTTCAAAACATGCACTGTTTTCCTGTTCCTCCCTAATCCGCATTATTTTAAGGCAGAGCGTTTCTTTTCTTTTGGTAAATTCTTCTTTTTCAATCAGCCCGTCTATTAGGGCATCTGTCAGCGCACTTTGTCTTGCCTCGAGTTGGCCAAGCCGCAACTTAGATTGGGTTGCCTTTTTCTGTCCAGTCTCGCGCTCCATGCTCCATTTGTCGAAAGAAACTATAAGGTTTCGCAATTCTTTTGGCCGAATATGTTTTTGAGAATATTGAAGCTCCAAAGCACGTTCAATCTCTTCTTCGCGAATTCCTTTTGTGGGACACTCCGGATTATGACATCGATAATAAACATTTCCCTTTTGTCTTTCGGCAATCATTGCCAATTTACACAGTTGGCATTTGAACAGACCGCGATACCTAAACATGTGCCGCGATGTTTTCTTTCCGCATTTTCCGGCCTTTAGGTCCTGCACTTTCTGAAACACCGACGCGGAAATCAGCGGCTCGTGAATGCCGTTATAGAAATCACCGGTTCTCTTGATCCTGATGGATCCATAGTAGAATGGATTGGACAGAATTGTCTCGATGCCATGGCGTGACAATATCCCACCACGAACATTTCTGAGACCACGTTCCGTCATTTCAACTTGCAGAGACCGAATGCCATGATTTCCGGACAAATAGAGATCAAATAATTCTTTGATCAAAGGCGCCTTTTTAGGGTCCGGCGTCTTTGCCAACCCCTTTCCATTGTCCAAATAACCGATAGGTGCCCTGAACGGATAAAGGCCCTGTTTGAGGCGCCCACGTATACCTTTTTTGGCTTCTTCGCGCAGGTTCCGAATGTAATCTGAGGCGATTACCGCTTGAATGTCGGCTGTCAGCCTTCCGCCTCTGGACTGAAAATCCAGACTTTCAGATGCAAAATGGATAGCAATCCCTTGATCTGACAGCTCGCCAATTTTTGCCCAGTCGCGAAAATTGCGCGCGGACCGATCTATTTTGTGAACAATCAACCCATCAGCTTTGTGATCAAGAAGGTCCTGAACAATCGCGTTAAAGATTGGCCGCCCAGCCGTTGCGGCGGTCTCTTTTTCTTCAAACCAATGGCTAATTATGAGGTCGTGTTTTTGGGCGTATCGAATAATCTCGTCCTTTTGGGCTTCAAGCGAAACCCCTTCGCCTTGCTTGGCGGTGGAAACACGGGTGTACCCGTAACAAGTGGTCATATGGTAATTTGGATTAGGTTTTTAATCTTCCGGCGGCCCATCGAGTTCTTCTGGCCATTGCCAGGAACCCTCGCGCTCCATACGCTCGAAAATGCGTTTACACAGCTCTATGAATTGTTCAAAGCGTTGTTCATCAGTCATGGGAGCAGGGTATCAAGGCACCCGGCCCCGCCAAGACTGCCTGAGTTGGCTGGCGTGAAACTCCAGCCAAAATAAGCATAGGCCAATTATTTGCTTGTAAATGGGTTCGATTTTCGAGCACTGAAAACCGCATTCGGATTCTACCGGATCTTCGAAAAAATTGCACGTTTTGACAAGGCATGGTGTCTGTTGATCGGCTATCGCGCATCGCAGGCCGTCTGGTTTGTAGATGCCAAATTGCTAAAATCACGGGGTTGGGGTTTAGGGTTACCACAAGCTCCGATCTCGAGGTGTTCGGAATGGTTTCACCATTCCGATACCAGCCCGGACGCCTCAGAGAGATCGGAGCGTGTTAAAGACTGCAAACTGTCGGCCATCTAGATGCGAAAACTGAATCTCAGGCGGGCTTTGCAAGATTCTGACTTCCTGTAAACTGGGGATATATCAGCTTTCTAGTTCTTCAAATCTATGATCCAAGAATTTACTCTGGACCTCAGAGCAGCGCGTCGAAACTCCGGGCTGCGTCAGGTTGACGTGGCGCATCTGATGGATGTGCATAAAACCAAAATCTCCAATTTGGAGCGGGGCCACCAGCGTCCTTCCGTCAAAGACATCTGCACTTTGTCAATGATTTATGGGCGCAGTTTTGAGAGTCTCTTTGCCGGGATACTCACAGAAGTACGGGCCGAAATTGCTGGCCGTATGGGCGGGCTGTCTGATCCCGAGCCCCATTACAAGCGACGCTTTAATCGTTCCAACACACTCAGCAGCTTGGAGGAACGTTTAAAGAATAACCCAATGAATGATTATGACGATTACGCGTGAAGCCGTGTTGTCAGTCGCTGTCTCTAGTGGAAAGATTGCGTTCGTCTATTTGATTGGCGACGATCTAAAGGACTGGCGGTGTTCCAGAGCTTCAACTCTTTCTGTAACCGCGGCCAGATCTTTTGTGCGCGTCGCAACGGCAAAACTTGGGCCCGATGTGCTGATCCTCGAAAACCCCACCGGCAGCACGCGAAAGGGTGGGATGTCACGCGATATTCTGTTTGCGCTTGCGCAGGATATCAAAGACAGCAACGTTGCGCACGTTCTCATTGAACGGCGTAAAACCCACGCCAATAAATATCTGGAAGCAAGGGATCTGGCCAAACGATACCCCCTAATAAAAGGCTGGCTACCCGACAAACCGAAGATCTGGTTTTCCGAGCCGATTAACACGGTCTATTTTGAGGCCTTGGCAATGGTAGAGCAGTACAAGAGCGATCACAATTGAATCAAAACAGAGTCCGTTAGGCTGGACATAATGTATTCTGCACAATTAACTCCTAAAATAAATTGTTATATAACAGGATACTAATTCATGAACCTCATTCTTTTGATCAAACACCCGTAGGCGAAATTCTGATCTTTAAAGCCAATTGCGTTTTACCTTATTCAGTCAGTGGTGCTTGAAATATCCGATCACCCATGAACCGGTGCACGTTTGGCGTACGCGCTTTCCCGCAGATTAAACGCAAAACGCTATAGGCACGCCATGACCCGGCCAAATTGCCATCGACTTTCTCTTGGATCATATCGCAGCCTTTACAGGTTTGCTTTCAACCAAGCTTCAAGTCGCTGCAAAAACCCGGCGTCCACCTTCGGTCCCTCCAGCAATATCCGCGGCTTCAGATAGCCGCCTTCATTTCTCATAAACACCCCCGGCCGGATCTCAATCGGTTTAGCGGCGGGGGTTGCTTTGGCCTGACCGTCCCCCTGCCCCGCACTCAGCACCGCCAGAATTGCCGCCTGTTCCGCCTCCGGGTTTTGCGGCGGCTCTGCGGTCAGTTGTGCACTCAACGCCGCGCCAAGGCTCGCATCCGCTTCCAGAGATTTCGCCAGCCGCAGTCCCAGCCGTTCGCTCAGTTGGGTGGGAAAGCGCAAGCTTCCGTCCAGCGCGTGGTACAGGGTCAGGAACGAGCCGATTTTGGAGCGTTTGGGGCGGCTGGCGGTGGCAAACAGCCGTTGCAGGGCGATTTTCTCGGTCACGAACACCCCTTGCTTGACCGCCAGCGCCGCCACCCGGGCGCGTTCGTAATAAGACAGGCCCACGCGGACCTCGTTTTCCTCCACCATGGCCACATAGGCCTCTGATGCCGTCTCTGGCCGCCGCAGCAGCGCCAGAACGCTTTGATATTTTGTTTCCCCGGTTTCCTTGGCCAGCATTTCCAGCGCACTCAGGCGCCGCCAGCCGGAAATCAGCCCGAATGTGCCGTCATCCAGATCAACCACCTCGATCGGGGTGCGCTGGCCGTGGGTGCGGATGCTTTCCACCAGCGCCTTTAGCTCTTCCGCGTCAGCCATCAGCCGGTCGCGGTTCAAATGATCGGCGACAATTGCGTCCAGCGGCAGTTTTTGCACCAGCATCCCGCCGTCACGGGCCTGCCGCAAACGCTCGGTCACCTCCTGCAGGGCGGCGGTGGCCGAGGCTTCACCGGCCACCTGGGCAATCGGCGGGGTGGGCGCGAACATCGATTTCACCTCGGGGGCCTGCTGCGCCGGTTCCAGATAGCCAGCCTGCGCCGGGGTCAGCCGTTTACGTTTTGCCATGAACTGTCTCCTTTGCCGCCGGTCTGGGGCAAAAAGGTAAAGACCGCCCTGCCCCACCGTGCGTTGCGTGGCCGCCGGTAAAATGTTTCGCGCGCGAAACAAATATCCCGTTAAACCCTGATATCATTGAATAATCATTTCCCGTACTCGTGACTTCCCGGATCATAACCCGGCCTCCCGCCGCAGAATGTCATTCACTCTTGTCTGCCAGCCTTTGCCGGACCTGCGCAAATACGCCAGCAGATCCGCGTCCAGCCGCAGGGTCACCTGCGCCTTCACCGCCGCCTTTTGACGGCCGCGCGCGCGCCGGTATGCCTCAACAATTTCGGGCACCACCTCAATCGCCGGGCGCATCTGTGCCATCTGCGCGTCTGTCAGTTCCGGCACGTCAACAGCATCCCAGTCCTGTTGTGATATATGGTCAGGTTTCTTGGTCATAAAATTGCCTTTCCCGTTCATTGGCGCGGCGCAACCCGATCACCCGGCAGCGCCCGTCGCGACCCGTGTGGATCAGGATGTGCAGTCGGCCACGGATTAACCCGTAAGACTGCAACCGGGCCTCGCCATAATCCTTTCGCACATCGGCAAACGTCAGAACCGTTTCCCAGTCAAAATCGGACATCTCTTCAAAACCAACACCATGTTTGAGCCGATTGGCGTCCGCTTTGCCTTTATCCCATTCATACTCCATTCTAATTGTAGCTACAATTAGATGCAAGGGCGCTGTTGATCCAACCCCAGCAAAATGTTTCGCGTGCGAAACAAATATCATGTAAGACCCTGAAATTATTATAAATAATATTTGCCCTTTGGCCGAAAATCACGGCAATCCACCCCCTGCCCTCTGCGCGATTTCATCGCCCCCTTTACTTTGCGCGACTTCGTCGCGACGCCACACCCCCAGCAGCAGCCGCTTAAAGGCGGCGTAGGTGGCATCAAAGGTCTCCCGGCCGCGGGCGTAGGTCTCGCGGTTGAAATCGCGATAGTCCGCCTCGTATATCCCCCGCACCTGTTCGCCCGCCTGCCCGATCAGGGCGGTGAAATTCTGCCGGTAAGGCGATATATTGCCGCCCAGATAGGCCTGCATCAGCCCGGCCAGCTCTGCCTGCTGACCGCCGTCATACCTTGTGATCACAACCTGCACGGCGTCCCATTCAAACGCCAGCTCGTCCCGCCCCAAAGCCCGCGCCGCCATATTTTCCCCGTCCTCGATCGAGGCAAAGGTGGAATGCAGCATGTCAAAGAACCGCCCTGTTGAGTCAAACTCCAGAAATGACGCGCCAAGTGGCACCAGCAGGATGTCCGCCGCCGCCAGCCCGTTGATGGTCAGGTAGCCAAGGGCCGGGGGGGTGTCCAGGATCACCACGTCGTAATCATCCAGCACGCCATCATCGGCCAGAACATCGCTTAACGCGTCCCACAGCTTCCAGCCACGCGCCTGCATGCGCCAGACGGGGATCTGAAATTCCGCCCAGTAGAGATTCAGCTGCGCCCCGATCAGATCGATATTGGGCCAGTGGGTGGGTTGGATCACATCGGAGGTTTTGATCTTCATGGCATCGCCCAGCATATCGTCAAAGGGCAGGGGGGTGTCGCCCCGGTTCAGGCGCACGCGGTTTTCGCTTTGCAGATGGGCCCCGTAATGCCGCGCAATCAGCGGAAACACCGTCTGCCACTCATCCGCAACCTGCCCGCCAAAGATCGAGGTCATGGAGCCCTGACTGTCCAGATCGACCACCAGCACCCTGTAACCATCAAGGGCCGCAGACATGGCCAGATGGGCGGCGGTCGAGGTTTTGCCAACCCCGCCTTTAAAGTTGGCCACGGCGGTGATTTTTGCAGGCAATCCCTTGGGACGATAGGGCTGGTATTCTTTTGATTTTGACCCCTCGGTGGCAAAATGCGCCCGCAGGCGCAACACCTCATCCAGGGTGAACCATTTCGCCCCGCCCTCGGTTTCCGCAGCCCCCTGAGGCAGGTTCGGGTTGGCTTTTAACACCCGCCGAAAATGGGCGGTGGCCACGGGGATCAGGTATTTGGTGATCTCCCAGGTGGAAAATTGCCGCAATTTGCGCTGGCCGTGCCGGTCATGCCCGCGCGACGCCAGATCGTCCCGCCCGCTGGTGCAGGCCGTCGCGATCTTAGCAAAACCTTTGGTGCCCATGGGCGCGTCCAGCTCCGCCAGGGCGGTATCCGGATCAATATTAAAATACGGTGGCGGTGCGGACAGGGGGAGATTTGCCATAGAATAAAGCCTTATGTGCGCTGTTTTTGGCAGTATACCACAAAACAGCGCACATGAAAGCATTATACGGATAAAACCCTTATATTCTTTGCAGATTCAGGGGTTTGACTGGAAAATAGCGGGGATTTTGGGCGGGATCAAATTTTTTTGGTGTTAGATTCCTGTTATTTGGTGTTATGGAAATATGGGCAAATTTGTAATTCCTTGGTTTTTATGGGTTTTTACCTGAAATATTTAGAGATGCTGAATCCAAACCCACGATAAAGCGACTCCAAACCCACGCTGGGGTGACTCCAAAGCCACGATCAGAATTCCTTGCCGGGCCTTGTGGATAACTTTAGACAGGTGTCACTGAAACCA
>Ga0209992_10002097_pt1 | contig 19056 bp, 15 predicted proteins | sample 2SBtaG_2_FD_182564 | JGI IMG/M metagenome (GOLD analysis project Ga0209992, IMG submission 182564) | Deep subsurface microbial communities from Kolumbo volcano to uncover new lineages of life (NeLLi) - 2SBTROV12_ACTIVE470 metaG (SPAdes)... | ecosystem: Environmental > Aquatic > Marine >... | reverse complement strand
GCTGCTTCCCGGACACCCGCCGCAAAGCCCGGCCCGTTTCGCCCAACTGCTGATCTCCGCCTGATCGCCCGTTGATCACACTTAGGCGACGGTCGGCTTCGCGTTTTGCTCCGCTTCCGCAGGCCGCGACTGTCGGGAGTGGGCGAGACGGTCGGGAGTGTCCCGGGACGCGACGGTCGGGAGTGAGCTGGGGCGCGACGGTCGAGAGCGAGCAGGGCGCGACGGCCGGGAGCGAGCAGGGCGCGACCGTCGAGAGTGAGTGGTGGGACCACACCTCGATCGGCGCGCGCCCACGCCGCCGGCAGGCGTCGCGGGGGCTGTGGGACAACGGGCGTCGTGGGAGGGGGTTGCGCGTGGGGACACTGAATGTATGTTCAGACTGTGACGCGCGTTCCCAGAGTGACTCGCCGCGGACGGACGCGGACGGCGGACCCTGCCGAGCTGGACGTCCCGCTCGCACAGGGTCGACGTCTGTCGCCCAACCTGTTGGACCGGTACGTCGAGGAGATGCGCCTGCGCAACTACTCGCCGCGGAGCATCAAGACGTATCGCTCCTGCATCCGCCAATTCCTCGTCCACTGTCTGCCTCGCCACCCGCGTGACGTCTCTTCCGCCTCCATTCGGGCCTTCTTGCTGGCCCAGCTCGAGGCCGGGAAGTCGAGGTCCCGCATCGACCAGCACATCTCCGCCCTGCGACTCCTCTACATCGACCTCTACCGCCGCGACGATGCCGCCCTCGGCATCGTGAGGCCCAAGCGCGAACAGAAGCTCCCCGACGTCCCCACCCGCGCCGAGATTCTCGGCATGGCCGACGCCGTCACCAATCGAAAGCACCGCCTCGCCATCCTCTTTCTCTACGCCACCGGCCTCCGCGTCTCCGAGCTCGTCGCGGCCGACGTCGGAGACCTCGCCCCCGATCGCCTCTCGTTCCTCGTCCGGGGCGGCAAGGGCAGGAAAGACCGCCGGACCGTCGTCGCCGCCTCCCTCACCGACCAGCTCGAGTGGCTCGTCTTCGGACGACCCGCCCACGCCCCCCTCTTCCCCTCCCGCGACGGCACCCGCTGGACCGCCAGGTCCGTCCAGCGAGTCGTCTCCGCCGCCGCCGGGAAGGCCGGCCTCCTCAAGACCGTCTCCTGCCACTCCCTCCGCCACGCCTTCGCCACCCACCTCCTCGAAGGCGGCACCCCCCTCGTCCACATCCAAGGCCTCCTCGGGCACCGCAGCATCAACACCACCACCCGCTACATCCGCATGGTCGACCCCGCCGCCGCCCACATCGCCAGCCCGCTCTGATTCTCGAGGCGAGCCGGACTCCTCCACGACCCCCACGTCATCGCCATCACGGGGCAGGTAGGCTCGCACCGTGAGCGAAGCCCCCAGCCCCCGCGCCTGCATCCTCGCCCTGAACTCCTGGGCCGACGACTGGTCCGATCCCTCCCGCTACGACCGCTACATCTTCGAGCTCGATCTGACCGGCCCCGAGTGCGACGCCTACCGCCTGGGCGCCGAGCAGATCGCCCAGCTCGACCCTCGCCCCGGCCGCTTCGAAGAGGACGCCCTGTCCAGCGAAGCCGTCTTCAGCTTCGGCCTCGCCGTCGTGCTCTTCGGCCACGCCGCCATGCAGTACCACGACGAGGAACCCGGCCCCGCCCTGCCCGTCCTCAAGCTCGCGGGCGAGCTCGCGTCCATCCTCGAGGTCCGGCTCGACCGCTCCCAGTCCCACGACACCCTGCGCCGACGCCTCCAAGGCCTCTTGGACTCCCTGCGCCCCCTCGGCGCCCTCAGCGGCGCCGCCCCCAGGCGCCGCACCGAGCCCGGCACCGCCGCCCCCAAGGCGCGTCGCTCGGTCCCCTCCATCGACAAGCGCTGGCTCGTGGCCGTCGGCCTCATCCTCGCCGTCGGCGCCCTCCGCCTCGGATTGCGGACCATCGAGGAGCCCGCCCCCGCCGGCGCCTCCGACTTCGCCGACGTGCTCCCCGTGCAGACCCTCGTCTACGCCCCCGGCCACGTCACCGCGCGCCTGCCCCCCGACTGGGGACACGCCACCTCCGGGGCCGATGAAGAGGCCGCCGCCGCCCTGTGGAGGCGCGTCGCCACCGAGACCGACGACCCCGGCGTGCGCCTCACCCTCGCCGACTCCCGCGGCACCCCCGTCGCGAACGTCGTCGACGGGCGGGTACGCTGGGTGCAATGAGCCGCTCGCGCCCCCAGGACGCATTCACGCTGATCGAGTTGATGATCGTGGTCGCCATCATCGGCATCCTGGCCTCGATCGCGAGCAGCGAGTTCTATCACATGCTCATGCGCGCCCGACGCGCCGAGACCGTCGTCATGCTCGACGGAATCCGCACCGCCGAGCACGCGTACATGCACGAGTGGGAGGTCTACACCTCCTGCGTCGCGCAGCCCCCCGTCGTGCCCGGTCGGACCCAAGTCGTCTTCCCTGCGACCATCTTCACGTCCCTCGATTGGAACCTCCTCGGGTGGGTCCCCGACAGCCACGTGTACGGGCAGTACGGCGTCCTGGCCCCCACCGCCGACACCTTCATCGCCGACGGGTACACCGACATCGACGGGGACAGCGTCCTCGCCCACACCCAGGCCACCCAGGCCTCGAAGCCCCAGATGATCACCAACAACCTGACCTACTGACCCCCCGCCCGTCCGGGCAACAAAGTGAATGGGTATTCAGTCAGAGGCCGCGATCGCCGGCACCATGCCGGGCATGACCGCCCATCCCCGGTACCCCCACCTCCTCGCCCCCCTCGACCTCGGTCACGTCACGCTCCCCAACCGCGTGCTCATGGGCTCCATGCACGTCGGCCTCGAGGACGACCGAGGACCCCTCGAGCGCATGGCCGCCTACTTCGCCGCGCGCGCCCGGGGCGGCGTGGGCCTCATCGTCACCGGCGGCGTGGCCCCCAACGTGGCGGGGTGGGCCAAGCCCTTCTCGGCCAAGCTCACCAACAAGCGCGAGGTCCGCAAGCACAAGGTCGTGGCCGAGGCGGTGCACGCCGAGGGCGGCCTCATCGCCATGCAGATCCTCCACACCGGCCGCTACGCCTACCACCCCCTGGCCGTCGCGCCGAGCCCCATCAAGTCGCCCATCTCCTGGTTCAAGCCGCGCGGCCTCTCCAAGCGCGGCGTCGAAGCCCAGATCAAGGCCTTCGTGCGCTGCACCGTCCTCGCTCGCGAGGCGGGCTACGACGGCGTGGAGGTCATGGGCAGCGAGGGCTACTTCATCAACCAGTTCATCGTCGCCAAGACCAACAAGCGCGACGACCAGTGGGGCGGCGACTACAGCAACCGCATCCGCCTGCCCGTCGAGATCGTGCGGCGCACCCGCGAGGCCGTGGGCGACGACTTCATCATCATCTACCGCCTCTCCATGCTGGACCTCGTCCGCGGCGGCTCGAGCTGGGAGGAGATCGTGGAGCTCGCGAAGGCCATCGAGGCCGCGGGCGCGACCATCATCAACACCGGCATCGGCTGGCACGAGGCCCGGGTCCCCACCATCGCCACGATGGTCCCGCGGGCGGCGTTCACCTGGGTCACCGCCAAGCTCAAGGGCGAGGTGAGCGTCCCCCTCATCACCTCGAACCGCATCAACATGCCCGACGTGGCCGAGCAGGTCCTCGCGAGCGGCCACGCCGACATGGTCTCCATGGCCCGGCCGCTGCTCGCCGACCCCGACTGGGTCGTGAAGGCCCGGGACGCGCGGGTGGACGAGATCAACACCTGCATCGCCTGCAACCAGGCCTGCCTCGACCACATCTTCCAGAACACCCGGGCCACCTGCCTCGTCAATCCCCTCGCCTGCTACGAGACCGAGCTCACCCTCGAGCCCGCGAAGGAGAAGCGCCGGATCGCCGTCGTGGGCGCCGGCCCCGCGGGCCTGTCCGCCGCCGCCACCGCCGCCGAGCGGGGCCACCACGTCGTGCTGTTCGAGGCCGCAGGCGCCATCGGCGGGCAGTTCAACATGGCCAAGCGCGTGCCCGGCAAGCACGAGTTCCACGAGACCCTGCGCTGGTTCCGCGTGCGGCTCGAGAAGGCCGGAGTCGACGTGCGCCTCTCCACCCGGGCGGACGCCGCGACCCTCGCCGCCGAGGGCTTCGACGCCGTCATCGTCGCCACCGGGGTCACGCCGCGGAAGCTCACCCTCCCCGGCATCGACCACCCGATGGTCCTGTCCTACGTGGACGTCCTCGCCCGTCGCGCGCCGGTGGGGCAGCGCGTGGCCATCATCGGCGCGGGCGGCATCGGCTTCGACGTCGCCGAGTTCCTGTCCGTCGCCGACCCCGACGACCCGCCCGAGATCGACCCGTTCCTGCGCTCCTGGGGGGTGGACAAGACCCTCACCGAGCGCGGCGGCCTCACCGACCCCGAGCCGCACGAGTCGGTGCGCGACATCACGCTGTGCCAGCGCTCGGACGGCAAGCTGGGCGCCAAGCTGGGCAAGACCACGGGCTGGATCCACCGCTCCGAGATCAAGCGGAAGGGCATCGTGATGCAGTCGGGCGTCGCCTACGACAAGGTCGACGACCGCGGCCTGCACATCCGCATCCGCGGGGGCGATCCCGAGGTCCTCGAGGTCGACAACGTGGTCGTGTGCGCGGGCCAGGTCTCCGCGCGGGACCTCGAGCAGCCGCTCAAGGACGCCGGCCTCGAGGTCCACCTCATCGGGGGCGCGGACGTGGCCGCCGAGCTGGACGCCAAGCGCGCCATCGACCAGGGCCTGCGCCTCGCCGCCGCCCTTTGAGCTCGAGGTTCAGCTCCCGAGGACGCGCACCGCGACGGCCACGAGGAGCACCACCAAGACGAACCCGCCGGCCAGCAGCCCCCACTTCACCGCGGGGCTCTCCAGCCCGGTCTTCTTCGGCTTCTTGCGCTTCTTGCGCTTCTTCGGGGCGGCCTTGGCCTGGGGGATCGTGGCGACCTCGTTGGGGTTCGGCGGCGGCGGCGCGATGTCTCGGGGCTTCGCCTTGGACGCGAGCTCGGGCGCCCGGACGGCCGCCGCGGTGTCCAGCGCCGGCAGCTCCACCGACGGGCGCAGATCGCCGTCCTTCGTCACCGGATCGGGGGGACCGTCCGGCCCGAAGTCGCCGACGCGCGCCAGCTTCGGCAGCGAGTGGCGAATCTCATGCAGCCACTCGACCAGCGTGGGCGACGACGGGAGGGTGTCCGCGATCGCGTCCAGATCCGCCAAGACGGCCCCGGCGTCCGCGTAGCGATCGTCCTTGCTGCGGGTGAGCATCTTCGCGATCACCGCCCCGAGCCCCGGGGCCCGCTCCTCGAGCCCCGCCGCCACGACCGCGCCGTCCACCCGGTTGATCGCGTCCACCGTGTCCGCCGCGTTGTTGCCCCGGAAGGCCGACTCGAGGGTCGTCAGCTCCACCATCACGCTCGCGAGGGAGAAGAGATCCGACCGGTGGTCGAGGTCCCCGCGCTTGCCGAACAGCTGCTCGGGCGACATGTAGGAGAGCGTCCCCTTGATGCCCTCGCCGGTCTTGGTCTTGTAGATGTTGCTCTCGGCCCGGGCGATCCCGAAGTCGGCGAGCTTCACGTCGCCCTCCTTGGTGATCAGGATGTTCCCCGGCTTCAGATCGCGGTGGATGATCTTGAGCGGGTCGCCGTGCTCATCCGTCTTCGCGTGGGCGTGGGACAGGCCCTCCAGCACGCCCCGCAGGATGTGCACGATGGCCGCGGGCGGCGGCGGCATCTTCCGGGCGCGGGCGGTCGTGAGCAGGATCCAGCAGGACCACCCCTCCACCAGCTCCATGGCCATGTACCAGTGGCCCGCCACGTCGCCGTACTCGTAGGTGCGGACGATGTTGGGGTGGTCGAGGTAGGCCCCGAGGCGGGCCTCGTTGACCAGGGCCTTGAGGTCCGCCGCGCGGGCCGTCGCCGACGGGGGGAGGGACTTGAGCGCGGCGACCTGCTCCTCGCCTCCAGGCAGCGCGCGGCTCGCCCGGTAGACACGCGCCATCCCCCCCTTGCCGAGCAGGCCCGTGAGCCGGTACTCGCCGAACGGAACGCCGCCCGCTTGGGCGAGCGCGACGCGCGGATCGACCTGGGTCTCGGCGCCTCGCGCGGGCATCCCCCGCGCCTTCGGGATCTCGGAGGAGGAGTCGGACACGGGAGGCATTGTAGGGGGCGCGGAGGATCCTGGCAGGGGCCCGTCGCAACCGCCCAGGGGGCGTCCGCGGACGTCCGCGGACACTGTCCGATCCCGGGGCTCGGTCCGACCGATCGGGCGCCGTCTCCCGATCTCGATCCCGGCACGGCCCGTGCAGTCCCTCCGTGCGACCCCATGGGGGGTTGGAGGCACGAGATGAGCGCGACGACGCTGAGCTCCCGAAGCGACATCACCCCGCTCCCCGAACGCGAGCTGCCGCGACGGGAGGCCCGAAGCGGGTCCACCCCGGAGCCGTTCCGCCTGATCGATCCCCGCGCGTCGGAGTTCGCCCCGTTCGTCTCTCGCGTCGCCCTCCAGAGCCTCACGCGCGCGCCGCGCACCGCCCCGTCCGGCCGCCGCCTCAAGGCCGCCGCGCTGTTCGCCGACCTGTCCGGCTTCTCCTGCCTCGCCGAGACCATGTCCTCGGGCTCCGGCCCGGGACCGCGACGCCTGGCCGAAGTCCTCAACGCGGCCTTCGGCGTCCTCATCGACACGGTCGTCCGCCACGGCGGCGACATCACCGGGTTCGCGGGGGACGGCCTCACCGCCGTGTGGCCCGCCCGCGACTGGCGAGCGCTCGCCGACGCCACGGCCCAGGCCGCCCAGTGCGGACGCGCCATGCAGGCTGCCCTCGAGGACCCCCGCGCGAGCGCGGGCGCGGCCCTGCCGTCCATGCGCGTGGGCATCGGCGTGGGCGAGCTCTACTCGGTGCACGTGGGCGGCATCCGTCGACGCTGGGTGCACTGCATCCTGGGCCCCGCGGTCAACCAGGCCACCCGCGCCCAGGTCTCGGCCTCCCCCGGCGAGGTCATCCTCTCCCCCGCCGCCGCCCGCCTCGCCCACCGCCGCGTCCGAACCAGCACGCTGCGCGGCCACGCCCGCGTGGACGCCGTGACCGATCCCGTCCTCGCGTTCCGAAGCCCGCCCGTGTGCATCGCCGGGTTCGTGGACCAGGTCGCCGACTCCTACGTGCCCGCCCCGGTGCGCGCGCGGGTCGCCGCGGGACGCCCCCGACGCCCCGAGGTCCGCCGCATCTCCGTCCTCTTCGTGAACCTCCCCCACCTCGACCACGGGGCCGACCTCGCCGACGCCCAAGGCACCATGGAGGCGATCCAGCGCGCCGTGGTCGACGGGCGTGGGGTCGTCGACAAGCTCATGGTCGACGGCAAGGGAGCGACTCTGGTCGCCGCCTTCGGCATGCCCCCCGCCCACCGCGCGGGCGACGCCGTGGACGCGGTGCGCGCCGCCCACGTGATCCGCCGGGCGCTCCGCCACCGCGGGTGGTCCTGCTCCGTGGGCGTGACCACCGGCCGCGCCTTCTGCGGCGAGGTCGGCAACCGCCGACGCCGCGAGTACACGATCCTCGGCGCCACCGTGAACCGCGCCGCGCGCCTCATGCAGCGCGCCGACGGCGGGGTCCTGGTGGACGGCAGCACCGCGCGGTCGGTCGGCCTCGCCTTCGAGTTGGACGCCGCCCCCGCCCTCGAGCTCCCCGGCCCCGGCGGCCGGCTCCCCGTGTTCCGCGTCCTCAGCGACGGCAACGACACCCCCAAGCGCCCCGACCTCGTGGGCCGCTTCGCCGAACGCGGAGTGCTCGACGGCGCCGTGCGACGGCTGCGCGACGGTACCGGGGGGGTGGTGCTCATCGAGGGCGGCGCCGGCATCGGCAAGTCGCGGCTGCTCGACTACACCGCCGCGCGCTTCGGCGCCGTGGCCGGGCTCCGCGTCCTGCGATCGGCCGGCGATCCGGGCGACGCCGACGCCGCCCATCAGGCCTGGCGACCCATCTTCCGGGACCTCCTCGGCGGCCCCGTCCTGGGCCCCTTCCCCGAGGTCCCCGTGGCCCTGGACCGCGGCACCGAGCTCACGGGCGACGGGCGACGCACCGCCATCGCGGATCTGCTCGCGGCGGCGGCCGCGAATCGGCCCCTGGTCGTGCTCATGGACGACGCGCAGGACCTGGATCCGGCGTCCTGGGCCCTGGTGGAGCGGGTCCGCGGGAGCGACGCCCCCATCCTCCTGGTGCTCGCCGCCCGCAGCCGCGCGCCCAGGTCTCCCGAGCACGGTCGGCTGCGGGCCGACCCCTCGGTCCGGCTCCTGGAGCCCGCGCCCCTGTCCGGCGCAGAGGTGCGCGCGCTGGCCTGCGGCGTGCTGCGCACCCGCACCCTCCCGGACGGCGTGCAGCGGAGCCTCGGCCGCGCCGCCCGGGGCAACCCCCTGGCCACCGAGCAGCTGGTGGCGGCGTGGCTCGAGGAGGGTCGCATCGGCCGCCGCGGCGCCCGCGTCGTGGGTCGGGTCACCGGGTCCGTGTCGAGCGATCTCGACGCCCTGCTGTACCGTCGCTTCCGCCGTCGCGAGGAGCCCCTGCGTCGGCTCCTCCAGGTCGCCGCGGTGGCCGGGCGCACGTTCCGCCACGACATGGTCGAGGCGATCTGGGACGGGGACCGGCCCCTCCCCGTGGGCGGTCGCATCGGGCGCCTCGTGGAGGCCGGGCTGCTCGTCCGGGTCCCCTCCGAGCGCGACGCGACGCACGCCTTCGTGAGCGACGACCTGCGCGCGATGATCCTGAACTCCGTGCGCCCGAAGCGGCTCCGTGACCTCCACCGCGCCGCGGCGAAGCACCTGTCCGGCCGCCCCGGCGGCGTCGACGTGCGCCGGTCCCGGATCGCGCGACACCTCCTGGCGGCGGGCGAGCCCGCGCTGGCGCTCCCCCACCTCGCCCTGCTCTTCGAACAGGCCCACGCGGTGGGCGTGCCCGAGGCGGTCCTTCGGCTCGGCCGCGCGGACGCCCTCTTCGCCGCCTCCACCTTCGACGAGCGCTGCGTCGCGGGCCGTCGGCTGAGGATCTTCGGCGAAGCCCAGCTCGCGTCCGGCCGCACCGACGCCGGGCGGGCGACACTCCGGCGCGCCCTCCGGATGCTCGCTGAGCCCGTGGGCCGCGACTCGGCCCTCGCCATCCGCCTCCGCCTCGCCGGCCTGGCCGCGTTCGACGCCCTGCGACGCCGACGTCGACGTCGGTCGGGGTCTCGACCCACGTCGGAGGCGGGCCGGAGTCGTCGCCTCGAAGCGGCCCGAGCCCGACTCGCCCTCGCCCGCTCCGTGGCCCTCGAAGGAGACGTTCTGCGCGCTCGCTGGCACGCCCTGGAGGGCCTCCGTCTGGCCGCGGACACGTCGTCGAGGTCCGACCAGGCCGAGCTGACGGCCGAGGTCGCGGCCGCCGCCGCGCGCCGGGGAGATGCGCGCGAGGCGTCCCGATACGCGAGCCGAGCCCGTCGCCTCGTGGCCACCGGCGCCGATCCCCAGGCGACCTTCGAGGTGCTGCTGCACGTCGCCGAGGTCGCGCGTCGCGCGGGCCGCAACCACGCCTGGGACCTGCACCTGCGCCGCGCCCGCACCCTCGCTCACCGAGAGAGCGCCGCCGTCGCCGGCCGTCGCGCTCGCGCCGCCCACGCCGACGCGCTGCTCGACCGCGGACGACCGACCCAGGCCGCCGTCCTCTACGACCAGCTGGCCGAGTCCGCGCGCCTCCGCGGCGATCGCACCGCGCGGGCCGCCGCCATGCGGGCCGCCGCCGGGGCCTTGCTGTCCAGCGGGGACCACGCCCCCGCCCGGGCCCGGTTCCGCATCGCGGCGCGGCTGCCCAAGGGATCGATCGGGACTCAGCCGAGCAGGCTCAGCTGACCTCCCCCGGGGGGCATGGGGTTGGGGGTCTGCTGCTCGGTCAGCGCCACCACGTGGGCCACGGCGCGGGTGAGGGAGGCCGCGAAGTGGAGCGATCGCTGCTCGGTGACCAGCACCTTCCCCACGAGGCCGACCACGCGGCCGGAGATGCGGAACGGGCGGTTGTCGGTGAGGTCGACGAGCGGGCGGCGCACCGCTTCTCCGGCCAGGTGCGCCGCCGACAGATCCACCCGCTCCTCGGCCGGCGCGGCCAGCTCCAGCGCGCCCCGTAGCCGGGCTGCCTCCTGCTCGAGGCGTCGCTCGGCGCGGGGGAAGTCGAAGGGCTCGCCCAGCAGGCGCCGCTTCGTGGCGTCGTGCACCACCTCGGCGGGCCCGCGCCGGGCCACCGCCACCTCCACCGCCCGGGCGTCCCACGCGGTGGGGCCCTCCCAGAAGCGCACGGCCGCGCGCGCCCCCTGCTCCACCAGGCGCCGCCGGAGCCGACGCACGCTCGAGATGCCGACCTTGACGGTGTCGCCCCCGAAGTGGGCGAGGTACACGGCGTGGGGCTGCGCGTTGTAGCGCTTCTGCTGGGCGGACAGCGTCGACGGATCGACCCGGTCGAAGGCGGGGTTGAAGCCGCTCGCGGCGCGGCAGGAGAAGCACTCCTCGTACTCGTCCCCGATCGACGTGCGGTCCGGACACGGGATCGCGCCCCCGCCTCCCAGGCTGTAGCGGCCGATGCACATCCGCCGCCGCAAGCGCGTGATGGTGAGCGTGCGCCCCGCGATGGGCACCAGCCGCCGCTCGGGCCGCTGGGGGGCGAGCGCGTCGAGCACCAGGTGAGGGGCGTCGTCGACCCGCGCGAGGCCGGCCAGCAGCGCCTTGGGGGGGACCTCGGCCATGGCGTAGGCTCCCACATTCCGCGGCCGATGCCGGGGCTGGAGAAGACCATGGACAAGGCGATCGTCACCTGCGCCCTCACGGGCGTCCTCACGGATCCGGCGCGACACCCCGTCCCCGTGACCGCGGCGGAGATGGCCGCCGAGGCGAGGCGCGCGGTGGACGCGGGCGCGTCCGTCCTCCACCTGCACTTCCGCAACCCCGAGCCCGGGCTGGGGCACATGCCCACCTGGGATCCCGACATCGTGGAGGGCATCGCCACGGCCATCCGCGAGGCGTGCGCGGACGTCGTCCTGAACTTCTCGACGGGCGTCTTCGGCCCGGACATCTCGGGCCCCGTGGCCTGCCTCGAGCGCTGCAAGCCCGAGATCGCGGCGATGAACGCGGGCTCCCTCAACTACCTGAAGACGCGACGCAGCGGCGAGTGGGCGTGGCCGCCGATGCTCTTCGACAACCCCGTCCACAAGATCAAGAGCTTCCTGGAGGTGATGTACCGCGAGGGCATCACCCCGGAGTGCGAGTGCTTCGACACCGGCATCGTGCGCAGCATCGCCATGCTCAAGGCGAACGGCCTGCTCAAGGACCCGGTGCACGTGTCGCTGGTGATGGGCGTCGCGTCGGGCATGGCCGCCAAGGCGTCGTGGCTGCCGCTGCTCGTGGACGAGCTGCCGGACGGGGCGCACTGGCAGGCGATCGTCATCGGGCGGCAGGAGGTATGGGACGTCCATCGGGCCACGGCCGACCTGGGCGGGCACCTGCGCACGGGCGTGGAGGACACCTTCTATCTGCCCGACGGCTCCAAGACCCGGGGGAACGGGCCGCTGATCGAGCAGCTCGTCCGGGTGGCCCGGGACGCCGGTCGCGAGCCCGCCACGCCCGCCGAAGTGCGCGCCTTCCTCGCGGAGGCCTAGCCGTGTCGGACCACGAGCTCGACACCGTCGCGGGCATGCCCGCCGCGCCCTCCGTGCCCACCTTCCGCGACGTGCTCTACGAGGTGAAGGGGCACGTCGCGACCATCACGATGAACCGTCCCCAGCGCCGCAACGCGCTGTCCGGCCGCCTCGTGAACGAGCTGATCGTCGCCCTCGAGACGGCGAGCGGGGACGCGAACGTCGGCGCCGTCGTCCTCCAGGGCGCGGGCGGGGCCTTCTGCAGCGGCGGCGACCTCTCGCAGATGGCCGGCGGCGCGGCCGACGACCTGGGCGACGTCCCGATCCGCGGCGGCTTCGTGGAGCTGAACCTCGCGTTCACGCGGGTCGGCAAGCCGATCGTCGCGAAGGTGCATCGGTACGCCTACGGCGGCGGCCTCGGCCTCGTCGCGGGGGCTCACTTCGCCGTCGCCGAGGACACCGCGAAGTTCGGCACGCCGGAGATCGATCGGGGCGTCTTCCCGATGATGATCATGGCGTGGATCTTCCGGAACGTGCCGCGCCGCAAGGGGCTCGAGATGATCCTCACGGGCGAGCGGATCTCGGCCGCCGAGGCCGTCGAGTACGGGCTGATCAACCGCGCCGTGCCGCCCGAAGACCTCGACGCAGTGGTGGACGACCTCGCGACCAGGCTGGCGAGCAAGCCCCCCGCCATCGTGCGCCTGGGCCTCGAGGCCTACCACCGGCAGGACGACCTCAGCGTTTCCGAGGCCCTGCCCTACCTGTCCGACATGCTCATGAAGTGCTTCGGGACGGACGACGCCCGCGAGGGCATGACGGCCTTCCTCGAGAAGCGCGAGCCGGTGTGGTGGGGGCGGAAGTAGCCGCCGGGTGACCTTCGTCTGGGTCACCTCCCTGGGGCTGCTGCGCTGGCCGCTGCTGCTGCTGTGCGCGGCGCTGTCGGGCTGGGCGCGCAGGCGACGGGGACGCGCGATCCTGGTCCTCGGGGTGGCCGCGGTGGTGCTGATGGACATGGCCGTGGAGGCGTCGGGGCGGGTCGCCACCGCGGACGACGCCGGGGGCGGGGAGACCCTCACGGTGCTCACCCACAACGTGCTCTTCGACGGCGGCGACGCGGGCGAGACGGTGGCGATGATCGTCGCCGAGGACCCCGACGTCGTCTTCCTCCAGGAGGTGAGCGCCCGCCGCGCCCGAGACCTCGCCGCCGGGCTCGAGGCGCGCTGGCCCCACCGGCTGGAGGCCCTCTCTCGGGGCCGCGGGCACGGGCTGGTGACCTTCTCCAAGCAGCCGATCGCCGGGATCGAGTCCTGGGCCTCGGGGCGCGGCAACGTGGTGGGCCAGTGCCTGCGCACGGGGCCGCTGGCCGCCTGCAACGTCCACCTCACCTCGCCGTCCGTGGCGTTCGACAACCCGCGCCGGTTCGTGCCGGTGCTGCTCGACAACGAGCGGTATCGGCGACGTCAGTGGGAGGCCATCGAGGAGACCGCGCGGGGCCACGGCGTCACGGTGATGATCGGCGACGTGAACACGATGGTCGTGGAGCCTCACTTCCGCTCGATCCGCCGCGGCTGGGTGGACGCGTGGCGCGCCCTGCGGCCCTTCGCGTCGGGAGCGACCTACCCGCACGGCAGCCACGGGCCGCCCAACAAGTTCGTGCGCCCGGGGATCCCGTTCGTGCGGCCGGACTACGTGCTGCTGGACCCCTCCGTGCGGCCGATCGAGGCGCGGACCCCCGCGTCGGGGGGCTCGGATCACCGCCCCGTGGTGGTCACGCTCGAGCTCCCGCCGGAGCGCTGACCGGGCGACGTCGACATCTTCGTTGCGCCTCTCGATCGCGCGACTATCCTCCCGCTCCACCCCCTGCGTCCGCGGACGGGACCCCCCGGGTCTCATCTTCGGCAGCAGGGATACCTGTGTTCGGCGCGCCGATTCGCGGCTTCGGGGACCCCCCCGTTCTTCGCGAATGGGGGTGCCGTGCTGTGCTTGGAGATCGAGATGAACACGCGCGCGCCCACCCTCGGATTCGACTTCGGGACCACGAACTCGACCGTCGCCCTCGCGGACCCCGGCGGGGCCGTCCGGTCCGTGAGCTTCCCGCTCTTCGGCCGGGGCCGACCGACGGCCCGCTCGATCCTCTTCTTCGATCCCGACGAGCAGGAGTTCGCCGGACACCGCCCGGAGCCGTTCGCGGGGAACCCGGCCATCGAGCGCTACGAACACGTCGGGGGCGAGGGCCGGCTGGTGCTCTCGCCCAAGTCCTGGCTCGCCGCCCGGAGCTTCGACGCGACGATGGTGTTCGGTCACCGGTTCGACCTGGAGCACCTGGTGGGCGCCGTCGTCGCCCACATGCGGGCCCGCACCCGCGAAGAGTTCGGGGTCGACGCGCGGCGGGTCGTGGCCGGCCGGCCCGTGCACTTCGCCCGCGGCGAGGGCGACGAGGACGACGACTTCGCCGAGGTGCGGCTGCGCAGGGCCTTCGCCGTGGCCGGGATCGAGGACGTCACCTTCGAGTACGAGCCCATCGGCGCGGCGTACGCCTACGAACAGCGCCTGAGCGACGACGAGCTGATCCTCATCGGCGACTTCGGCGGCGGCACGTCCGACTTCTGCCTCCTGGCGGTGGGCCCGAGCTACCGCGGAGCCTCCCGGGAGGAGCGACGGGACTCGATCCTGGGCACGGGCGGGGTGGGCCGGGCGGGCGACGCGTTCGACGCGCGCATCATCCGCAACGTGGTGGCGCCGCGGCTGGGCCAGGGCTCGGAGCGCCGCGGCGTGTTCGGCGACCGCTTCCCCATCCCCGGGTGGATCTACCGGCACCTCGAGAAGTGGCACCGGCTGTCGATGCTCAAGGCGCCCGACATGATGCGGCGCCTGCACCGGATCCAGCGGGCGGCGGTCGAGTCGGAGCAGCTGGAGGCCCTGCTGCACATCGTCGAACAGGACCTCGGCTTCGCGCTCTACCGGGCGGTCGAGGGGACGAAGCGCCGGCTGTCGTCCCGGCCCGAGGCGAAGCTCCTGTTCCACGACGGACCCGTGGCCCTCGACGCGGACGTCCGGCGGACGGACTTCGAGGCGTGGATCGGGCCGGAGCTGGCGGAGATCGAGGGCGCCGTGGACGGGCTCATGGAGTCGACGCGCACCACCGTCGAGGAGGTCGACCGCGTGTTCCTGACCGGCGGCAGCTCGTTCGTCCCGGCGGTCCGTCGCGTCTTCGAGGACCGGTTCGGGGCCCACCGCATCGCCGACGGCGAGGAGCTCACGTCGGTGGCCCGCGGGCTCGCGCTGCGCGCCGCCGAGGCTGCCTAGAACTCGATCGCAGAACGAGAGAAGGGAGCCCCGGGGGACTCCCTGTCTCGTCGGTTCGGGGGGGCCTAGAAGGACGCTTCGAGCTCGGCCTCGAGGAAGGCGACGAAGTCGTACGCCTCTTCGAGCTTCTGGATGTCGCTCTGCAGGTCGGCTTCCGCCTCCTCGATCTGCGCGCGGACCTCGTTCAGCGCGATCTGCGCCTGGATGACCTTGTAGAAGTTGTCCGCGCTCGCCTCGCTTCGGTAGGCCTCCTTGGCCTCCCAGAGGTGGACGCGGGCGGGGCGCTCGGCCGACTTCGCCTGCTCGAGGGCCTGCTCGCTCTGGACGACCATGTCCTCGAGGAAGAGCACGTCGTCCTTGGCCTGGGCGAGCTCGTCGCAGATCTGGATGGCGTTCTCGTTGTTGTCTTCCTCGGCCTTGGCGCACATGTCGGCCACGGAGGCATCGGCGAAGGCGGCGGCGGGCAGGACGAAGGAGGCGGCGGCGATCAGGCTGGCGAGGATGCGGGTCATGGGGGGCTCCGGGGTGGGTCCGTGGGACCGGGTTGGGTCGTTGGTCTCGCTCCTCCTCATGTGCCAGGGCCGTGCCGGCTTCCGCGAAGAATTTTCATCTACTTGATTTTGCTGCGTTTTTCGGACCGGCGGCGGGCCGTCGAGGCTCGGATCGACGGGCCGCCACAGGCGAGCGACGGGGCGTCCCGACTGTCCGGACACGTCCGCGGACGTCCGCCGGACGGGGCGCGGACGACTCAGCGCCGGCGACGCTCCGCGGCCTCGGTGCACCCGACGCAGAGCGGCGCCTCGGGACGCACGGACAGGCGGCGGAAGCCGATGGGCTCTCCGCACCCCCGGCACTCGCCGTATTCGTCGTCGGCGACGGCCACGAGGGCCTGGGCGATGAGCGACAGCCGCCGTCGGATCCGCGCCCGCTGGGCCTGCGCCATCTTCTGCTGCTGCATCGCGTCCATGCGCGACAGGCGCCCCATGGGCTGGTCGAGGTCGACGATGTCGGCGGTGTCCGTCTCGCGCTCGAGCTCGGCGTGCAGCTCGGCCTTCAGCGTCTTCAGCGACGCGTGCAGCGTCTCCACCTGCTCGGGGGTCAGCTCGTCCACGCTCAGGAGCATGCCTCACGGCGGCGGCGGGCCCCGACCAAGCACACGAGCGCCCAGGACGCCGCGCCGCCCCCGGAGATGGAGGACCCGCACCCGCACCCGGGATCGTCCCCTGCGTCGGCGGGCGAGTCGCCGGTGTGGAACGTCGCGCTCCACTCGCCGTCGAACACGGCCCCGTCGTGGTCCATGAGCCCGGCCTCGACGTACACCGTGAAGGCGGCGTCGGGGGCCCAGTCCTGCTCGGGGGTGACGAGCACCGAGTGGGAGCGGTCGCCGTAGAAGGCGCCCACGGACGCGGGCACGACGGCCCCGTCCTCGTCCTCCACGTGCACCGAGCCCAGGGTCTCCACGCGCACCCCGCGCGCGAACGCGAGCGCCAGCCGGGCCTCCACCGTGCTCGCGACCTGCTCGTGCCGGTACGTCTGGTGACCGGGCACGAAGTTCAGGATCGGCCCCACCGACGGCTCCTCGTGCAGCCGCAGCCAGAGGTCCTCGAAGTACGCGGCCACCACCTTCGCCTCGTGCAGGGGGCTGCCGGGCATGGCCTCGTTCAGGAGGTGCTCGTTCGTCCAGGGGTAGGCGGCGCCGAACGTGGCCAGGCGCTCGTCGCTCAGGGCCAGCGCGTCCACCACGCCGAGGGCGACGTACAGCAGATCCTGCCCGTCCATCAACGTCTGCGCGGAGACCTCGTACTGCAGGTCGTCGCGGAAGATCCCGGCGAGGGTCTCGGCGGGCAGCCAGCTCTCCGCGGGCGCGACGCCCCCCACCTGGTGCGCCAGCAGCACGTCCGACGCGGTGTCCAGGGACGCCACGTCCGGGTCGCTCCAGCCGGGGTCGTACACACGCGAGCGCTCCATGAAGAGCGAGTCGAAGACCTCGTCCGCCATCCCGTGGGAGCCCATGCCCATCAGGAAGGCGACGTGCCCGGCGGCCTCGCCCTCGTCGTACGGGGGCTCGAAGTGGGTACGGATCCAGCGCAGGTACGCCTGCTGGAAGGGCTCCCAGTGCGCCGCCTCGCCGTAGTCGTCGCCCACCGCGTAGCCGCCGTCCGGGAACATCGCCCCGTTGACGAGCGGGTCGCGCATGTCGGACCGACCGAGGAGGTCGAGGACGGGCCCGGGCTCGAGCTGCTCGACGGCCTGCAGGGTGATCCACACGTGGGTGGTCTGGCCGTTGGCCGCCGCGACCGACGGCAAGAGGAGGGTCGCGGCGAGGACGAGGGGGACCTTCACGCGGGGATGGTAACGCCCCCGAAGAACGGCTGCAGGGGCGCAGGGATGCGAATCGACCCGTCCGCCTGCTGGTGATTCTCGAGCACGGCCACGAGCGTGCGGCCCAGCGGCAGCCCCGACCCGTTGAGGGTGTGCACGAACTGCGGCTTCGCCTTCGCCTCGGGGCGGAACCGGATCGACGCCCGTCGCGCCTGGAAGTCGCGGTAGTTGCTCACCGACGAGATCTCCCGGAACTTCGCCTGGCCGGGCAGCCACACCTCGATGTCGTAGCACTTCCAGGCCCCGAACCCGATGTCGCCCGAGGCCAACGTCATCACCCGGTAGGGCAGCTCGAGCGCCTGCAGCAGGGCCTCGGCGTGACCGACCATGGCGTGGTGGGCGGCCTCGCTGTCCTCGGGCCGCACGAACTGCACCATCTCGACCTTCTCGAACTGGTGCTGGCGGATGAGGCCGCGCGTGTCCCGCCCGTACGAACCGGCCTCCGCGCGGAAGCACGGCGTATACGCGCAGTACCGGATGGGGAGCTGGTCGGCGGCGAGGATCTCGTCCGCGTGCAGGTTCGTGACCGGCACCTCGGCCGTGGGGATGAGCCAGTAGTCCGCGGGGTCGTGCAGGCGGAACAGGTCGCCCTCGAACTTCGGCAGCTGGCCCGTGCCCGTCATCGACTCGCTGTTGACGATGAACGGCGGCAGCACCTCGGTGTAGCCGTTGTCGGCCGTCTGCCGGGTGAGGAAGAAGTTCATCAGCGCGCGGCTGAGGCGGGCGCCCGCGCCCTTCAGGACGGTGAAGCGCGAGCCGGTGACCTTCGCGCCGCGCTCGAAGTCGAGGATGCCGAGCTGCTCGCCGAGGTCGTGGTGGTCGAGGACGTCGAAGTCGTACTCCTGCGGCGTCCCCCACCGCCTCACCTCGATGTTCGCGTCCTCGTCGTCGCCCTCGGGCACGTCGTCCGCGAGGAGGTTGGGGAGGCCGAGGATGTCGTCGTCGATCGCGCCCAGGAGCTCCTTCGTGGTGGCCTCGAGCTCGTGGATGCGGCCGCCGAGCAGGGCGAGATCCTTCCGCAGCGCCTGGCCCTCGTCGCGCTTGCCGGCCTTGAACAGCGCGCCCACCTCGCGGCTGCCCGCGTTGCGCTCCGCCTGGAGGTTCTCGAGGTCCGCCAGGAGGGCCTTCCTTCGCCCAAGACGCTCCAGCAGCCCGTCCAGGTCGAACTCGTGCCTGCGCGCGGCCAAGACCGATCGCACGACGTCGGGGTGTTCTTCGATGAACCTGCGGTCGAGCATGTCGATCTCCGGGGGACTCCGGCCGGCGCGGCTCGGGGACGGGGGGACGGGACCGTAGTCAGCGCCCGCTCGGAGTGTCAAGATCGCCGACATGTCTCGTTTCGTGCACCTCTTCCTCGTCCTGCTGACCACAACCCTGACGCTCGCGGGGTGTCCCGATCGCCGCGGGGAGTTCAACGACGACGGCGAGCGGGAGCGCGACTGCGCCGACGGCGCGGACAACGACACGGACGGGCTGTTCGACTGCGACGACCCGGACTGCGAGGACGACTCGGAATGCAGCGGGGACGACGACTCGGCGGACGACGACGACGACGCGATGGACGACGACGACGCAGTGGACGACGACGACGCGACCGACGACGACGACGCGGTGGACGACGACGACGCAGTGGACGACGACGACGCGGTGGACGACGACGACGCGGCGGACGACGACGACGCAGCCCCGACGTGCGTGGACGACGGGTTCGAGGAGAACGACGACTCGACGGGCGCCACG